>Ga0207665_10000407_pt1 | contig 29572 bp, 29 predicted proteins | sample LARL112metaG_FD_184351 | JGI IMG/M metagenome (GOLD analysis project Ga0207665, IMG submission 184351) | Corn, switchgrass and miscanthus rhizosphere microbial communities from Kellogg Biological Station, Michigan, USA - LAR L11-2 metaG... | ecosystem: Host-associated > Plants > Roots >... | reverse complement strand
GCTCGGACTGAATGAAGTACAGGTCGGAATTCCGCTGCCACCGGTGATCCTGGGAGGGTTGCGACGATTGGTGGGACCTCGGCGCGCGGAGTATCTGGGAGTGAGCGGCGTGCTTATCTCTCCGGAGCAGGCGCTGGCACAAGGACTCGTGGATGAGGTGGTTCCGGCGGACGAGGTGGTTCCGCGCGCGCTTGCCTGGTGCGGCAAAATGCTCGCATTGCCTAAAGAAGCGATGAGCCTGACTCGACGCGAAGCGCGCAAGGACCTTCACGAACTGTTCGAATCTGGCATGGATGCGGAATTGACGACCGTGATAGCCAACTGGTGGACTCCCGCGACTCAGGAGACTTTGCGAGGGCTGGTGGAGAAGATGAAGAAGAAAGGCGCGTAGCCGAGGCCGTGGCGGACTTTGCCGCGTTATTCCGTATTACTGGGTCAGACTCCAGCATCTCCTCTCCAACACCTCAAAACGCAGAGGGCGCAGAGAAAACGTTCGATTTTAGATGCTTGGTGTGTTGCGTCGCCGACCGCTTACTTACTCTTCCGCAGCCGTAACGCTGGCCCGACGTCCTTGCCTGCGTTGATATTTTTCAGCAACTGGTCGAGTTTCGAAACGGCGGTCTTTAATTCTTCGGTCTCCGCGTTGGCTGCGTCTGATAACAACTGCTCGAGGCGCCCGGCTGCAGCTTTGAGTTTGCGCAGTTCGTCATCGGTCAGGGTCTTCTTCGGCGCACGCTCGTTCGCGCGGATGACTTCCGCGATCCGATCCCCGACCGTACGCGCGTCATCCTGATGATCGTCACTGCTCATGGGCCCGGTGTAACTCCAGCAATCCAATCGAAGCGCGCTGATCCAATCTAGCAGCCGCGACCCGAGACGGCCACTGCTGGATAGTGCATGGTCACTGGCATGCGCGGTTGGGGCAACTACGCTAGACTTTTAGGCCTATGGTCAAACGCGCTCCTCCTCGGAAACGCCCCCGCAAAGCCAAGGCCGGGACCAAGGGCCTCCAACCGGTAGAGTGCCTGATTCAGGATCGCAGCGGAGCGGTGGGTGACATCGCAGCCGTTGTGGAGAAGGCCGGTGGCTGCGTCATTGGGACGTATAAGGAACCGCTCGGCGGTCATCCTCTGTTGCTCAGCATCGTTCCAATCGATGCGATCGAGCCCACACCCTTCCAGCGCGATTTGTCTGACACGCACCACAAGCGGCTCGCCGACGTCATCAATAAGACCGGGCGTTTCCTTGACCCAATCATTGCCGTCACTGCTCCCAACGGAGGGTTCTGGACGCCTAACGGCCGGCATCGCCTTGCCGCCATGCAGAGGCTGGGGGCGAAGTCGATCACCGTGCTCGTGGTCCCGGACCGCGAAGTGGCCTGGCAAATCTTGGCCCTGAACACTGAGAAAGCTCACAATCTTAAGGAACGTTCCCTCGAGGTCATCCGAATCTATCGCGGGTTGCTGGATGAGGACGCATCGCGGCCGGAGTCGGGATTCGCGTTTTATCTGGACGAGCCTGCGCTAGTGACTTTGGGAGTCTGCTACGAGCACGTGCCACGGTTTGGAGGTGGCGCGTATCACTCGATCCTGCGACGCCTCGAGTCGTTCACCGACGAATCACTACGTATGGCAATCAAGGAGCATGAGAAGCGCGCGACCATGGTACTGGACCTTGAGGAGAAAGTGGCCGCAGCGGTGAAGAAACTCAAGGAACGTGGACTCGTCAGTCCGTATTTGCGTGCCTTCGTAGTGGCGCGGATCAATCCGCTGCGGTGGATCAAAGGGGATCCGCCACCGCTCGAAGAAGTAATGAAGACGATGCGGGACCGAGCCGCGAAATTCAATGTTGAGAAAATCAAGCAGCAGGATCTGGCGGGAGCAGCCGGGCCGCCGGATGACGAGGGATGAAGCGCGGCTACGCGGCTTTGCGGAAGGTCAGATTGATTCGCGAATTCCCGACAAGCGGGTGAACTGCGTCCTTGAGCGGGGCCACTCCGTGGTAGCGGAGTCTCGCAGGTCCGCCCCAGACCACCACATCGCCATGGCGCAAGGCAATGCGCTCGGTTTTGTCGCTGCGCCGAATGCCTCCGAACAAGAACGTTGCCGGAATACCGAGCGACACCGACACAATCGGCTGGGAGAAGTCCTTTTCGTCTTTGTCCTGATGAAGGGAAAGCCTCGTTCTTGGCTCGTAGCGGTTGACCAGGCACGCGTCAGGCTGGAAGTTGGGAAATCCTGCTTCTCTGGCTGCGCGGATCGCCAGGTTCAGAAATGCTTCCGGCATGGCGGGCCACCGCTTGCCGCTTTCCGGATCGATGGAGTCATAGCGATATCCGCTGCGGTCGGTGACCCATCCCAACGAACCGCAATTCGTCATCGCCACCGACATCTTGTAACCACCCGGAGTGATCATGTGGCGAAGAGGCGCTTTTGCCGCGACCCTGCGTAGAGCATCGAGCAGGGCGCCTTCATTCTGCAATGCAAAGCCGCCTAGCAGAGCAGCCCCCTCGGCGAACTCCTGCTTTGCAGGCTGGTCTTCGCTCGCGTCAGTAAACAGGTCGAGTGTAGCGTCGCTTTTGCGTCTCATCTTTCTACTTCGCGTCGTGAAAAATGATTCCGAGGGTATGCCGTTGTCCGGAGCGCAGCCGGCTGACCCCGTGCCGCATGTTGACCCGATAGGTTCCACGAGTTCCCTTTACTGGCCGGTGATGGACCGCGAAGGCGACCCCGTCTCCGCGCCGGAGCCGCACCACCTCAGCGCGAGACTGCATCCGCGGGCGCTGCTCCGTGAGTACGAATTCGCCGCCGGTAAAATCTTCGCCCGGTTGCGACAGAAGGATTGCGACCTGGATCGGAAAGACGTGCTCCCCATATAGATCCTGATGCAGACAGTTGTAGTCGCCCTTCTGATATTGGAGAAGTAGCGGCGTAGGCTTATCCTGGCCCGCCGCATGGCAACGCGCGAGAAATTCGTCGTGCCTGACCGGATAGTGCACGTCAATCTTCATCTCGTCGTTCCAGCGATTGGCGATCTCTGCAAGCTTTGGGTAAAGCTCGGTACGCAGCTGCGCAATTGGTTCCGGCAGTGGATAGCGGAAATACTTGTACTCTCCCTTGCCGAAGCCATGGCGGGCCATCACGACGCGACTACGAAAAAGAGCATCATCGGAATACCAGGTCGCGATGTCATCACACTCCTCGTTGGTCAGAAGACGATCGATGCGTGCACAACCGAAGTTATCAAGTTCGGCAGTCAGCTTCTCCCAGTCAAGATGACTGATGCGCAGGGCGGGCGAGACTGCGGATCGATCGGCACCCGTGGCTCGCATGGCCGTGAGTTTCATGTAGCAAGCTTAAGCCAGTGGGGAGATCGACCGCATTCCGTTTCTTGCTATCAAAGGCGAAAGAATTCCACCCGGCGGTCGCACGGGATCGGAACACGCGGGAACGGCGGAAACTACGATGCAGATTATGGACAATCGCCTGCGGATAGCCGGGTAGTTGCCTTCTCAACCACAATCCCTAGGGCATGCGTCGGATGGCAATTCTCCTCCAGGCTGTTACACTTGCGGCGCAATCTACTTTCATAACACGAAGGGCGCTCATCATGACATCCCCCGATATGACATCCCCCGATCCGAAACATGAATTGATGACGCTGTTGAACGAGCAACTTTGCACGCTTGAGAAGCAGTTGTACGGCGTGGTCTCAGAACCGGAAATGCGCGAGTATGAAGCGAGGCGTGATCGAATTGTCGAACTGTATAACGAAGTGACAGATCGTCCGGCCGCCGCATGAGTTGAATCTCGAAACGAATTGGGCCGAGCGCCAAGCCGCTCGGCTCTTCGTGTTTTCGGACAGCAGGCGACAACTTCCCTAGCGCTCCTCGTAGCGCTGGATGAGCGAGCGGTTCGTGGCCAGAACCGCGCCGCTTTGCTCGAGACGGGCAGCGTTCTTTTTGTGGATGGGATCTTCAGCCAAGGTCTTGCGATATTTCTCGTACTCCGCGAGGTTCGAAATGTCGATGAGGCCCAAGGCCTCGTTGGTGGGACCAGCGAAGTCGGTTGGGAAGAAGTATCCCAAGACCCGGCCACCGCTTCGCCGGATCGGGTCGAGTTCGGCTGCGACGTATTCCTTGAAGTCTGCGAGCTTATTGGGGTTGATCGTGTAACGGATGGCCAACGTGATCATCGGTTCCTCCTGTCTACGACGATCTTAGTAAACCGAGTACATGGACAGTTCATGCTGCATCGAACTATGGCATGCGTCCCGGCGGGGTACGTCTCCGGGACTTCGCCCGAGTGAGCCCCGACGTCGAACGCTACTAAGGAAATAGAGAGTTGCGATGTGCAGTCTCCGTAAGGCTTCGTAAACTCTCGCTATCGTCCGATAGAAATGCTTCCGCTGCAGTGAATACGGTATTGCCTCGTGGAATCGAGTATTGGAACCTGACATCTGGACGTGGGTTTGCTCCGGGTCCGTCGGTTCCGCACGCGACGGTGGATCCCTTCGCGGCCCCCATGCCGGCAAAGGTGAAAGCCGAGCAAGCGCTGCATTTCGCTGAGTCGCTGGCGCGGGGCGAGCCGAACCGCTAGAAGATTGTGCTTACGACGATAGCGGATCAAGTACGAGAACTGATCTAGCGTCGCTTGATCAGTTCATTCAATTGATGGAAGAGAAATCCATGCGGCTTGCGATCGTCCGAACAAGTGCATGCGCAGTACTAGCCATCCTTCTGTCGTATCTCGTCCCGTCATCCGCCGAGGAGAATGTCGCTTCGATCATCCGGCGGTCGGTTGAGGCGAACAATCGCGACTGGGCCGCGGTCCCAGAATTCGAGAACCGCGAGCGCGACCGCACGAAAGATGGAGACAAGACATACGCGGTCACTATTCTGTATGGATCGCCCTACCAGCGGCTGATCGCGGTGAATGGACAGCCTGTGAGCCCTCAGAAAGAGAAGGAAGAGCAAAAGAGATACCAGCAGGCAGTCGAGCAGCGCAAACACGAATCGGCGGACAAACGCGCGGCTCGGATTGCGAAGTACGAAGCCGAACGAAAACGCGATCGCAACATGCTCGACCAGATGACCAGAGCCTTCGATTTCCACCTGACCGGCGAGAAGGAACTGAATGGCCGCCGAGTCTACGAATTGAAGGCAACGCCGCGCAAGGGATATCAGCCTCCCAATCGCGACAGCCAGGTCTTGACCGGGATGGAAGGAACACTGTGGATTGACCGCGACACGTTTCAGTGGGTGAAGGTGGAGGCCCACGTCACGCGTCCCGTCAAGATCGTGGGCTTTCTGGCAGAGGTCGAGCCCGGCACGCACTTTGAGCTTGAAAAGAAGCCGGTCGCTGGCGATGAAAACATATGGATGGCCGCGCACTTTGCGATGAAGTCGAGAGCTCGAGTCATGTTGCTGATTCCTCATCATGGCCAGGAGGACGATTCTTTCTTCGACTACCACAAGTCTGCAGCTGTCGCTCAGAGCGCCAAATCGGAGGCCAGGTGAACGCTAACCTCCATTCTTCCGGTAGCATTTCGGATCGGTTCGCTGTAAAACAGGTTCCGTCGCCGAGCGAACGCCGCGCATCCAATCCCTTAGGCTAAGCTTTCGCCGCGTTGAATGACTACACGAATAGTTCACCCTAAACATAACAAGAACAAGGCATTAGAGGCGGACTCACTAGAGCTCTTCCAGCCTGCAGTAAGGGCCTGGTTCCGCGATGTTTTTGAAAACCCGACTCGCCCGCAGGCAATGGGATGGCCGGCAATCGCGCGGGGTGAATCAACTCTGATTCTGGCGCCGACCGGCACGGGCAAAACTCTGGCGGCCTTTCTTTGGTCGCTGAACCGCTTGATGTTCGCTCCGGCACCCGAGGAACTGCGACGCTGCCGCACCCTATACATCTCTCCGATCAAGGCACTCGCGGTCGACGTTGAGCGCAACCTGCAGTCGCCGCTGGTGGGGATTGCACAGGCCGCGCGCAAATTGAATGTCGAGCATTACACGCCGACCGTCACGATTCGAACCGGCGACACGCCTTCGGCGCTGAGAGTGCGGTTTCTGCGGCATCCCTCGGATATTTTGGTCACGACGCCCGAGTCTCTTTACCTGCTGCTGACTTCAAACGCGCGGGAGGTTCTGGGAAATATCGACACGGTGATCCTCGACGAGATTCATGCGCTGGTGCCAACCAAGCGCGGCTCACACTTGGCGTTGTCGCTCGAACGGCTGGAACATCTATGCGGACGCAAGCTACAGCGGATCGGGCTCTCGGCGACCCAGCGGCCGTTGGAGGAAGTTGCCCAATTTCTGGGCGGGGTCGATACGGCGAGGACTCCGATCTCGCAGGAAGGTGGTGAGCCGACTCTGCCCGAGCAGTCCGTCACCGAATTTGAAGCGCCGGGTTCCGTGAAATTCCGGCCGGTTACGATCGTCGACGCCGGCGAGGCGAAGAAGTTCGCGCTGAAGGTCGAAGTGCCTGTAGACGATATGTCGCGGCTCGACGAACTGGATACGCTGCCTAGCGGGCCAGCGGCACAGGGTCCGGTGCGCGCTTCGATCTGGTCGGCCATTCATCCCAAGCTGCTGGAACTGGTTCGGGCGCACCGCTCCACGTTGTTGTTTGTGAACAGCCGGCGGTTGGCGGAGCGAATCTCGGGGGCCATCAATGAACTCGCAGGCGAGACTCTGGTCCGCGCGCACCACGGCAGCATGGCGGCCGAACAGCGCAAGGACATCGAAGACCGGCTGAAGCTCGGGACTCTGCGTGGACTGGTGGCGACTTCGTCGCTGGAACTGGGCATCGACATGGGCGCGGTGGATCTTGTCGTGCAGATAGAGTCTCCTCCTTCGGTAGCCAGCGGGATGCAGCGCGTCGGACGGGCCAGTCACCACTTGGGCGCCGTGAGTACCGCGACGATCTTTCCGAAATATCGTGGCGACCTGCTCGCGTGCGCCGCGCTTTCGCGTGCCATGTATGACGGCGAAGTTGAATCGGTGCACTATCCGCGGAACGCGCTCGACGTGCTCGCGCAACAGATCGTTGCCATGGTCGCGATCGAACCCTGGTCGGTGGATGAGATGTACCGCGTGGTGCGCAGCGCGGCTGCCTACGGCGGACTGACGCGCACTTCCTTCGAGAGCGTGCTCGACATGCTTTCGGGGCGGTACCCTTCGGACGAATTTGCCGACTTACGCCCACGGCTTACGTGGGACAGGCTGGCCGGGAAGCTCACGACGCGCGAGGGCGCTCGGCGAGTGGCCGTCATCAATGGCGGCACCATTCCCGATCGCGGGCTCTATGGAGTCTTCCTGACGGGGGCGACCAAGGGTGCGCGGGTGGGCGAGCTGGATGAAGAGATGGTGTTTGAGAGCCGTACCGGCGACACCATCATTCTGGGAGCTACCACCTGGCGAATCGACGAGATCTCGCACAATCGCGTCAGCGTTTCGCCTGCGCCCGGTGAGCCCGGGAAGATGCCTTTCTGGAAAGGCGATGGCCCCGGGCGTCCAGCAGAATTCGGAGAAAAGATCGGGCGGCTCGCACGTCAACTGCTGGCGCTGCCCCGGGCAGTGGCGACTTCGCAACTGATTGATGAGCACAGTCTCGACGAAAATGCCGCCGAGAACCTCCTGCGGTATCTGGAGGAGCAGAGGGCAGCCACGCAGTATGTGCCTAGCGATCACGACATTGTCATTGAAGTTGTGCGCGACGAACTGGGTGACCGGCGCATTTGCGTGCTCACTCCGTTCGGGAATCGCGTTCACGCTCCCTGGTGCATGGCGGTGGATGCGAAGATCCGCTCCGAGCGTGGATGGGAAGTCGAGAGTGTCTGGTCTGATGATGGTTTTGTCATTCGCTTGCCAGGAAATGAAGAGCCCATCGAGTCTTCCCTGCTGCTGCCCTCCGCTGCAGAATTGAAGGACTTGGTGCTGCGCGAGCTGGGTTCGACGTCGTTGTTCGCCGCCAAGTTCCGGGAAGCTTCAGCGCGAGCTCTTCTTTTACCCAAGCGCCGGGCGGGACAACGCGCGCCGCTATGGCAGACTCGCAAAAGGGCAGCGGATCTGCTGGCGGTTGCGTCCCGCTATCCATCGTTTCCCATCTTGCTAGAGAGCTATCGGGAATGCGTCCGTGACACGTTCGATCTTGCGAGCACCGCGAACATCCTTGCGAAAATCGGACGAGGCGAGATTCGTGTCACGATGCTGGAGTCTCCCAAGCCCTCTCCATTTGCAGCTTCCCTGCTCTTCTCTTACGTCGCGAACTATATCTACGACGGCGACGCCCCGCTAGCCGAACGCCGGGCGCAGGCTCTCTCAATCGATCAGTCTCAGCTGGAAGAATTGCTGGGCGACACCGATCTCCGCGAATTGCTGGACCCGGTGGCGATTGAGGAAGTCCAGTCGCGTCTGCAGATGCTTGATCAGGAATATCACGCGCGGCATGAAGATGGCATTCACGACATGCTGCTGCGGCTGGGCGACCTGACAGCGGAAGAGATCGCAGCGCGAACTTCGGAGGCTGATGTCGAAAGAGGGCTGGCGCGTCTTACGGCAGCCCGAAGACTCTTGCGGGTGCGGGTCGCGGGAGAGACTCGATACATTCCAGTGGAATATGCGGCGCGCTACCGGGATGCGTTTGGCATTCCGCTTCCCCCGGGTCTGGCGGAAGCCTTCCTGCGCCCCACCGACGACCCGCTGCAAGAAATCACGCGACGTTATGCGCGCACGCATGGACCGTTCCCCGCGCTCGAGCTTGCGACTCGCTATGCGCTCGAACCTGCCGCGGTTGAGCCTGCACTGCGCTCGCTGCACGCCCGGGGAAAATTATTGGAAGGCGAATTCCTTCCGAAGGGCTCGCATCACGAATGGTGCGATCCCGAGAATCTACAGCAGATTCGGCGCAAGAGTCTGGCCAACCTGCGACGCGAAATCGAACCGGTAGAGCAGAAAACGCTCTCGCGCCTGTTGACTCGCTGGCAGGGTGTGTACGTCCCGCGCAAGGGACTGGACGCGCTACTCGATGCGATCGAAGTGTTGCAAGGCACGGCGCTGCTTGCCTCGGATCTGGAACGCGAAATTCTTCCGGTGCGTGTTGCGGGATTTGAGCCCAACGACCTGGACGCGCTGATGGCGGCAGGCGAAGTGGTGTGGACGGGAATGGAACAGGTCGGCGATCGCGACGGACGCATTGGTCTTTACTTGACGGAGGCTCTGCCTCTGCTGGTTCCTCCCGCTGCAATTGCTCCGGACCGCGGACCGTTGAGCGAAAGAGCCGCACAGATCGCGGCGTTCCTCGAGCAGAACGGTGCGTCCTTCTTTCCCGAGATCAGCGCAGCCTGCGGAGGCGGCTTTCCCGGCGAGGTTCTCGATGCGCTGTGGGAACTGGTATGGCGGGGCGAGATCACCAACGACACGTTCCATACGGTGCGACGACGATTGTATCCCCCAGATCGCAAGAACGAGCGCAAAGATGGCCCTCCGGGCTCGCCCGAATTTCTTCGCCGGCTGCGCACGCGGAAGTCGGGCGATGGCATTCGCGGAGGCCGCTGGTCTTTGCTGCGAAGTCGCAAGTCTGCGGTCGTCTCTGCGACCGAGTGGAGTGCGAATACGGCGCAGCAACTGCTCACCCGCTACGGAATCGTAACTCGCGAAACTGCGATTGCCGAGAATATTCCGGGCGGATACAACACGATCTATCCCGCGCTGCGAACGATGGAAGAGAGCGGATTGATCCGGCGCGGCATGTTCGTTGCCGGCCTGGGAGCTGCTCAGTTTGCCATGCCCAGCGCCGTCGACATGCTGCGCAGCCTCCGCAACGAACCCACCGAGCCCGAGTCAATCGTGCTGGCGGCGAGCGATACGGCAAATCCGTACGGCTCGGTGTTGCCCTGGACAAAGATCTCCGACGAAGAAGAGAAAAGCGCTCCTCATGCAATGGCACGCGTGAGTGGAGCTTCGGTCGTTTTGGTGAACGGGCAACTGGCAGCCTTCCTCCGCCGGAAGAATCCTGCGATCAAGGTATTCTTGCCGGAGGCCGAACCCGAGCGCTCTCACTTCGCAGCAAAGCTCGCTCGACAGTTAGGGGAATTGGCCGTGAAGCGCCAGCAGGGACGCCGCTCCGGACTGCTCATCGCAAAGATCAACGAGATTCCGGCCCGGCAGCATGCGCTGGCGTCTTTCCTCGAAGAAGCCGGCTTCTCTGACAGCGCTGGCGGGTTCTACATGCGCCGCCTGGCCGCGATCGCCAAGCCTATCGCCGAAGATCCTGATGATGAGATTGCGGACGCCTCGGAGACGGCTTAGTGCCCGAGGGCGATACGATCTTCCGCGCGGCCAGGACGCTGGATCGCGCGCTCGCCGGACACAATGTCACCCACTTTGAATCGGTGCTGCCGAAGCTCACCCGCGTTGATGTAGATAAGGGAATTCGCGGCCGTTGTGTGGAGCGAGTTGAGGCCCATGGCAAATGGCTGCTGATGCACTTTTCCGGCGGGCTCGTCTTGCTGACACACATGCTGATGAGCGGAAGCTGGCATATCTACCGGCCCGGAGAAAAATGGCGGCTTCCCCGCCGTGCCATGCGGGTTATGCTGGCCACGGAACAGATGGTTGCGGTCGCTTTCAACATTCAGGTTGCTGAGTTCCATACTCAGGAAAGCTTGAAGCGCCGTGCGGGATTCTCGACGCTCGGCCCTTCCCTTCTGGCCACAGAGTTTGACCCATCGGAAGGAGCTGCCCGCTTGCTCATGCATCCGGAGATGGAAATCGGCAACGCGCTACTCAGCCAATCTATCGTTGCGGGTATCGGCAACGTCTACAAATCCGAAGTCTGCTTCGCCTGTGGTGTCCACCCGTTTCGCAAAGTTGCGTCGCTGACACCGAATGAGGTTTCTTGTTTGATGGCGACGGCAAGGGAGTTCATGAGCGCCAATGTCACGGATGCCTCCGGTAGCCAGATCGTGACATACCAGGGACTGCGGCGTACGACTTCGCGTGGAAATCCAGACGAACGGCTGTGGGTGTATCGCAGGACGGGGGAACCCTGCCGTCGTTGCGGGTCGGAAATTCAGTCTCGCAAGCAGGGGCCTGACGCACGAACGACCTTCTGGTGCCAGCAGTGCCAGCCGGGCTGAAGGTCTGCCTTCGGACGAAAAGGTCTGCCTTCGGACGAAACTCCATCCGTCTGCGGAGACTTTTCTGATTAAATCTCATCTACGATATTTCGCCAACGCCCATTACTATGGCTGCATCCTAAAAACTACACTTCCCACGTCGCATGGCGTTACCACCGAGCATCGGCGACGCGCTGGAGATCGTATGAGCACGATTTCTCTCAAGGTGAATGGGCAACTGCATCGCGTTGAGACGGATCCGTCTACTCCCCTCCTGTTCGTACTCAGCGATGAACTGGGTTTGCGGGGACCGAAGTTCGGTTGTGGAATGGCGCAGTGCGGTTCCTGCACCGTCATTCTTCGCGGGCAAGCCGTGCGTTCCTGCGTAATGTCCGTTAGCTCCGTCGGGAACGATGAAATCACAACGCTGGAGGGACTTGGCACTCCCGACAAACCGCACCCCATTCAACAAGCCTTCATCGACGAAGGAGCAGCGCAATGCGGATTCTGCCTGAACGGCGTGATCCTGAGCGCGAAGGCCGCGCTGGACGAAAAGCCACGCGCCTCCGATGAAGAGATCCGGCAGGCACTGGGCGGCGTGCTGTGCCGCTGCTTCGCGCACGTGCGCATACTACGCGCTATCCGGAAATACGCCGATTCGAGGAAAGCATGAGCGTCTCGCGGCGTGATTTCCTTAAGACTTCCGGTGCGCTGGTCGTGAGCTTCAGTGCTACTTCGTTGCTGGGATCGTATGCAATGGGCCAAGGCCCATTCGACACGCATCGCTCGCATATTGATCCCGCGCAACTGGATTCCTGGCTCGCGGTCAGCGCCGATGGGACGGTCACGGCATTCAGCGGGAAGTGCGACTTCGGCCAAGGCATGCTCACAGTGCAGACACAACTGGTCGCCGAAGAGCTCTGCGTGCATTTGCACACCGTAAAGATCGTGCAGTGTGACACCGCCGTGTGCCCCGATCAAGGGACGACCTCGGGCAGTCAATCGACGCCGACAAATTTCAATCTGCGAAACCTGGCCCAGGCTGCCGCCACTGCGCGAGAAACGCTGGTCGGCATGGCCGCGAAGCAACTCAACGAATCCGCCAACCAGCTCACGGTGGCCGACGGAATCATTACCGGAAAGAGTGGGCATCGCGTTACGTACGCACAGCTCATCGGTAGTAAACGATTCAATGTTCCTTTGAATGCAGTGGCGAAGCGCCGCTCGCCCGATCGATGGACAGTGCTTGGCAAGCCGGTTCCGTCTCTCGATCGCGTTGCATTGATGACGGGACAATTCGAGTTCGTGCACAACGTCCACGTACCGGGCATGGTGCACGGTCGCGTGGTGCGCCCGCCGGAAGTGGGCGCCACTTTATCGAGTGTCGACGAAAACTCCGTGCGAGGAATTCCTGGCTTCGTCAAAGTTGTCGTGCGTAAGAACTTCGTGGGCGTCGTCGCAGAGAAGCAGTGGCAGGCCGTCCAGGCCGCCCGACAACTTAAAGTAGATTGGGGTCCCAGCCGCGAACTGAGCCCCCAAGCCTCGTTCTACGAAACGATGCGCAAGCAGCCTTCCGAGGATTCCCTGCTCGTCGACTCGAAGGATGTCGAGGATCAACTCTCGAGAGCGAGCACAGTGATGCGAGCGACGTACGCCTATCCCTACCAGATGCACGGCTCGGTCGGCACGTCATGCGCTGTCGCCGACGTGAAGGGTGACCGCGCGACGATCTGGTCAGCGACGCAATCTGTATACCCAACGCGCAGCATCGTGGCGAAGATCCTTGCGCTGCCGGTCGACCATGTACGCGTGATCTACGTACGTGGTTCGGGGTGTTACGGCCTGAACGGCGCCGACACGGTTTCTCTCGACGCAGCCTTGCTGTCGCACGCCGTAGGGCGCCCGGTTCGAGTCCAGCTTTCCCGCCAGGACGAGATGGCTTGGGAGAATTTTGGGGCCGCTTGCGTAATCGAGCAGCGCGCCGGCATTGATCAGAGCGGCGCCATCGTCGCTTGGGCGTGCGAGAACTGGCAGACCTCGCGCGGCGGGCGCCCCGGCTATGACCAACCCGGCAACATCATCACCGGGACCCTGCTCGGCTACGACCCTGAAACGACCACACCGCACGCCGCCACCCCGCCGAAAGAACAAGTACGCAATCGAAGCAACGCAGTTCCCTCTTATTTTGCCGGTTGCGTGGGCGATCAATGCGCCGGTGCGGGCATTATCCGCAGCGAACGCGTGCTGACGCACGAGGTTGATTCCCCCTTCTTCACCGGCCCACTTCGCTCGCCGCTGCGCTTGCAGAACACGTTTGCCCACGAATGCTTCATGGATGAGATCGCCGCGCAAATCAAAGCAGATCCGGTAAGTCTCCGGCTCAAACATCTGCGCGACGAACGAGTGATTGATGTAGTCAAGGCCGCGGCTAAAGTTGCGGAATGGGAGAACCGTCCCTCACCGAAGCCCGGAATTCCTCGCTCGGGCATTACCAACGGCCGCGGTATCTCGTGCGTCGCCTACGAAGGAGACAACGGTTACGCGGCACTGGTTGCCGAGGTCGCTGTCGATCTCACAAGCGGGCAGGTCCACGCGAAGAAGTTCGTCGTTGCCATTGATGCCGGCCCCGTCTCCAATCCCGACGGGCTACGCAATCAGACGGAGGGCGGCATTCTGCAAGGCATGAGCCGTGCCTTGGGCGAACGCGTTACCTGGGACAGCAGGAAAGTCACGTCCTTTGATTGGCAGACATACAACAGCTTGTATCTGGACCTGGCCGCTCCGAAGATCGATGTCGTGATCGTCGATCGCATGAATGTACCAGCTCTCGGTGCAGGCGAGACTGCGATCACTCTGGTGGCAGCAGCGCTGGGCAACGCTATTTTCGACGCCACCGGTGTTCGGCTACGGGAAGCGCCGTTCACCGCGGAGCGTGTGCGAACTGGACTTCATGCACCCGCATCTCAGGAGAAAGCTTCGTGAGTCGGTTGTCGGGCTCCAAGATCATCCTGCTCACTGCCACGCTTGGGATGATTCAGTGTGTCGCGAAAGAGACGCGGGCACAAGCCGATGCCCCCTCCGCAACCTCCACAATTAGGACTACCAGTTCGCGCGACGACGCGGCAGCGGCTCTGGCCTTCGAATCGCTTGTCTCAGTCCTGCGCCACCCGCGCTGCATCAACTGCCACTCGCAAGGAGATTCACCTCGCCAGGGGGACGACCGTCATCCGCACACCATGAACGTTCGACGCGGACCGGATGGCGAAGGCACTGCCGGCGTGAAGTGCAGCGCTTGTCATCAGGACCACAACCTACCAGGTCTGCACGTCCCGCCGGGCGCTCCTGACTGGCATTCGCCTTCCCCAGACATGCCCATGATCTGGGAAGGGCTTTCGGACCGCCAGCTTTGCGAACTGTTTAAGGATCCCAAACAGAATGGCGGCCGCACCGTCGATCAGCTCGTGGAGCACATCAGCACGCCTCTCGTGCTCTGGGGATGGAATCCCGGCGAGGGACGCGACCCTGTTCCGATGCCGCAGCAGGATTTTCTCTCGCACATCAAGGAATGGGCGGCAAGGGGAGCTGCCTGCCCCGATCATTGAGATCGCCATAAGATACATCCACCAATCGGGATGATACGAACCGGGCGCATGTACGCGCGATTCAATGGGCCAACTCCCTCATCCCGAGCCCTGCTGTACCCCGGTGTTTGCGCTAATGGAGTGCAATGTCTACTGTATATAGACGGGGTTGCAACGGTCGCCCGGTCGGAGGGTAAGCTTTCTGAGGAATGAGGAACCGTGACACTTCGTATCTTGATTGCAGATGATTCGCGCAGCCTAAGACAAGCTCTAAAGAACATGCTCAGCCTCTCGCCTGAGAAGTGGGAGATTTGCGGAGAAGCTGCCGACGGATACGAAGCGGTGAGGCAGACCGTTGAACTGAAGCCTGACGTGGTCTTGCTCGATCTATCGATCCCGGCGCTCTCCGGCATCGAGGTAGTGAAGACCCTGCGTGAGCAGCGTTCTGCGGCCAAGGTTGTGCTCATGAGTCAGCAGGATCCCGAGATCATGAAGCGCCTTGCCGCCAGCGCCGGGGTAGCCTTCTACGTGGCCAAAGCTCAACTTGTGACGGAACTTCCCTTGGTCCTTCAGAGAATCAGCGAAGGCGAATCAAAGTAACAAGTCCTGACGGACGAGTTCTGCAGTTTGTTCGCCTGTTGAGTTTGCAGATTCACGTCAACGGTACCGGAACGAGCCGCTCGATCGACCAATCCTCACTGAGAAAACCACTTCGATCGCACTTACGGTGGCGTAATCGCTACTCGGCACGAATTCCAGCAGCAGCTTGCCCTGCGCATTCGGAAGCAGCCCGCTGAACTGCCGCACAAACGGGCGGTTCTCCCCGACCTCATCAAGAATGTTCACATCGTGCAGAAGCAGCTTATGGTTGCAGTACACACTGAAAACTCGCATTCCTGAGGAACTGCCAGGCTCCGGCGACGGTTGCCCGTGGTTAGCTCTGAAGTGGCGTTCGATGAAGTACAGGGTAAGGGTGTACTTGCCAGGTCCGACCGGGATGGCATAAGAAAACTGTCCCCAGCGTTCGGTGGCATAGAGTTCCGGATCGTCGGTTGCCGCCGCCGTCTGCTCCGTCGAGGAAAATTGTCCGCCCTTGAAATACATGTCAGCACTCCACCAGCGGCTGTCGTTGGAGTAGTAGGGGACATCGCGAGCGATGATGCGCACTGGCCGACTCTGCCCACGCATGCCCGGGAGCAACTCGATCGCCGAGACCATTGCCCGGCCGCCCTTCATCGACGAAACCTTCAGATGGAGCAACCCGTCTTCTGCCGGATGGATATCAGTAAACGCCCGCACATCGGCGACCCGGCCGCCGCCGGCGTCGGCCAACACGTCAAAGCCCTCCAACAGTCGCTTGCCGTTCGCGGTCAAAGTCATGATGCGGCTGCCCTCGCCTCCGCCACCCGCATCTTCCGGACCATAAAAAGTTTCAGCGAAGTGCAGGTGGAGTTCGTAGGTGCCAGGCTTCAATGGAATGTCGTAACTGAAATCACCCTGACGGCTGGTGCGATAGATGGTTGGATCCTGGGTACGCCAGAGGTAGGCGGTCGAGCTATGCACGGCGGCGCCGCCAGAAAAGTACGCATCGGGAGACCACGACTTGCCCGACCGATCCACAAACGTGCGACTCGCGCCCGAGAGAATCCGGACTTCATCTCCGACTGGCAAACCCACGGGCGATTCTTCAGCGATTGCGGTTCGGGGCAGCGGCGACGGCACAGGTTGAGGGTGCAGCCGGTGGCGAAAAAGAAATGCCGCTCCTCCCAGCAATAGAACTACTCCGACGGGAATCAGGCGCAGCCATATTTTGCGAATCTGCCACGTCGCGGATGACGCTTCGGTGCGGCTTGCGACGTGTCCGTTGGAGGCGGAAGCGCCTTCGCCCCTGGCTTCCTGAAAGACGGGGACACATTGTCCTACCGGGATCGTGATGTGCAGGAGATGATCGGCGCCGGCACCGCTGTAGTACTCCGCCAGCCTTTTGCGCAATCGGTTGGCTTGTACGCGCACGATCGAGTCGATGTCCTGGTCGAATGTATCGCGACGACCAAACACCTCAAGGGCGATGGAGTACTCCTTGATGTGATCGCCTTCGCCCGCAAGCATTTTTTCGCACAGATAAGAAAGGAGATGAGCAAGCGTGGGAGAGCGAACAAACAGTGCGGACTCCAGCACCGCTCGCAGTTCGGCCCGTTCTTGTTCTACCGCGCTTGATTCTGCGGTCGTCGAAGGCACAAAGCCCCCCGGATTTGCTTCCCTACCCTGCTTATACGCCCCGGAAATCGGTAATTGCAGTGACGCCGGACACTTAACGGTTTCATCTCGACGTGTAACGGAAGGTTACAGGCCGTTTCACCCCCGTTGGAACAGTCGGCCTTCTTCTGAGGCTCCTTGAAATCCTGGCGTCGCAAGTTGTTACAGCGAGACAAGTTGCCTGCCCTCGGGCCTGACGTAACCCGCAGCGGTAGCGGTGGGGCTGCAGGCGTAGCGTTTTCCTCCCACAGCTTTTCTGTCAAAAGGGAGATGGACGCGAAGAGCCAATCAGCTTGCCAACAGTCGCAACCGGGAAGGCAAGCAGGCAACCGCGGGGGAGGCAAATATGCGAAAACTCATGTGGATTGTGATCGTGGTAGCTGTGGTGACAGGGCTGGTGCCGTGCGGTTTTGCCAGCAGCGACCCCGACCAGCCCAGCCGAGACATAAAATCAATGACCGTTGCCGAATTGGAGAAAGCTGGCGACGCGTGCCGCGCTCAGAAAGACTACGAACAAGCCCAGGTGTATTTCCGCGAGGCATTGCGCCAGGACAAGAAAAACGCCAAGTTGTACAACAAACTGGGACTGGCCGAACTGAAAGCCAGCAATCTCGATAGCGCCCGGCTTGATTTCGAGAAGGCGTCGAAAATGAACAAGAAATACAGCGACGCATTCAACAACCTGGGTGCTGTTTACTTCATGCAAAAGAACTTTGGCCAGGCGACCAAGTACTTCAAGAAGGCAGTAGCCCTGGAGGAGACGCGCCCGGCATTCCACGTCAACCTAGGCGCAGCCAGAAGAAGATGGATCGGGCCATCAATGAATACAGCCGGGCGCTGGAACTGGATCCCATGGCGCTGGAGGCGAACTCCCGGGTCGGCATCACCGCGCAGGTTTCAAGTCCTGAAGAGCGAGCGCAGTACTACTACATGCTGGCAAAAATTCAGGCCAAGCGCGGCGATTTGCAGGAGTGCCTGGCATGCCTGAAGAAAGCAAAGGATAGCGGCTATCGCAATATGGCTAATGTGTACAAGGACGAAGAATTTAGCCGCCTGCGAAACGACACTCGCCTGTCCGAGATCGTGCAGCCACCGACTGCGAAATAGTGAGATCGGAAGACCTGCAAAAAAGGGCTGTCACCTCGGTTGCGCTATCGCCGCACGCTTGACGCGCATGCCGGACGACAGCCCTCACTCTTCCGCTACGGCGAACTGAGTTGCCTTTCTCTCCTTCGACGCCTTCCCTAGCTAGCTTTCGCCTCTTCGTCGCGCCTTCGGGAGGCTGCTCCTTCAGCGTCGGTGATGATGTCGACCCACTTCGGGTTGGGTGAAGCTTCGGCGCCGTAGTTGTCGTGCCAGTTCCACCATTTGTACGGCTCAGTTTGGGGATAACCCTCGGGCGAGTCTTCCCAAATTTCTTGGCGGCCGAGCGGAGTGATGTCGAGGTAGCTCCAGAGGCTTCCCATCGCCTCGTCGCCGCGGCCGTTGATGAAGTACGTGCGGAACACCTTGTCGCCATCGCGGAAGAACACGTTGTGGCCGTGCCATTCATCGACGCCGAAGTCCTTGTCGAAGCTGTCGGTGATGGTGTACCAGGGCATATCCCATTCCATCCGCGCCTTCACTCGCGCGATGTCAGCCTGCGGCGCGCGTGACGCGTAGGCGAGAGTAGTGTCACGAGCGTTCAGATGGGCAAGGTGCGAAACCTGATCAGCACCGAGGGAGCAGCCACGGCAGGCGTGCTCGGGCCAGCCGAACACCCCGGGCTCGAAGAAGGCGCGATAGAGGATCAACTGAAGGCGCCCCTCGAACAAGTCGAGCAGGCTTAGCTTGCCCCTGGGACCGTCGAACTCGTAATTCTTTTCGACCGCCAGCCAAGGCATCCGTCGGCGTTCGGAGGCCAGCGCATCACGAGAGTGGGTGAAAGCCTTCTCCTTCGTGAGCAGCTGCTGGCGCGCGACCTCCCACTCCTTCTGCGACACGATTGGCGGGGTCTTCATCGCGATATGACCTTTCCCGTGTTCCTTGCCTCTCTCTTCCCTTGTTGCCATCTCAATTCTCCTTTCTTTTCTGAAACAGACCGAGACGATTCGCTCGAAAACGTCTTCTGAAGTTGCCGATGCACACCCGCCAGAATTCCTCTCGCGGATCCGGCTTCGGCAATCATCGCTGCCGTGCTTGCGACGCAGCCTGGGCACATATCGTCACTCCGCTGAACTACTTCTTCAGTGTGATTCGATTCCATAGTGCTTGATTTCTCGAACCGCGAAGCGATCCGCCTGCACACATTGAGTGTTATGTTTCGTCTTTCGTGCCGTCATCGTCTCCTCCTCGTCGGATGTCGTTCATCGTTCGATGCACGCGCAGCTGTGAAAGTTTAGATAAAACCGACGTCGCTTCTTCCCTGCACCTGGCACCGTCCTGTATTCATCAACCTAGCTCTCAAATTAGCTAGGCATGTGGGTGAATAGAGAAGGCCAACTTCAAACGCGATCTTCATCAGGATTTTCTTATTTTTGACTCCGAGTTGCTTCGAAGTTTCGCGCCGGTTGCAGAGAGCGGAGGATTCACCAAGGCGGCTATACGGCTGAACTCCACGCAGTCCACCGTCAGTGCGCAAATTCACCGACTGGAGGATGAAGCTGGGCGTGTATTGTTCGTGCGCAGCACGAGATCAGTCTACCTGATTGGCCGCGAACCGGTGATGAGGATGTCCACGAGTCTCCGGGCGCTTTGCTGCCAGTCAGGACCGGACGCCACATGGGAGACGCCGATCAGTGCGCGAAGTAGATCGAATGGCTCGAGATCTCTGCGTATGTCTCCGCTCTTGATGGTGCGCTTCACCAACGAATCAATCGCTCCCTGGATCTGAATGCGTGAACCTTCATACAGCTTCGAAGGCCCTCCAACCAGCGAGTTCAAGGCGGGGCCGATGATCTGCTTGGTCGCGATGTAGTCGACGAATAGCAACATCCATGCTCGCAAAGCCTCGATGGGAGGAAGGTTTTCGGAGAACTTCTTCTCGGCTGCGGCCAGTTTCTCAACCTCAGTCCGATAGACCGCTTCGATCAATGTGTCTCGCGTAGGAAAGTGGCGATACAGAGTTCCCGCTCCAACGCCTGCCTCTTTAGCGATGTCGTCGAGGCTGGCGTTCGCACCCGACCGGGTAAACGCCTCCTTTGCGATTTCCAGAATACGCTCGCGGTTCTGCTGCGCGTCAGCCCGAGGTTTTCGTGGAGCTTTCTGATTTTTCGCAGGCATGCCAAAAAAGTTGCAACCGGAGATAGTCTCCGGTTATCTTATCTAGTGATTCGGAGACACTCTCCGTTTTAGCCGGAACGCGGCAGCCTGTCAATAGCAGGTTCCCGGTTGCCGCTTCGTTTTTCCAGCTTCGAGAGGTTAGGAATATGAATCCACGTGCTCGTTACGAACCAGCAACAAATTCCAACTCTGGTTGCGTCGAACTCATGACCATGGCGGAGCGGGAGTTGTCAGCATTCTTCAACGCCGTGACCCAGTTGTTCGGGTCAGAACAAGCAGATCTCTCAGCGGAAGACTGGTTGCATGAGTTGATCGAGATCGACAGTCTGCCTACTTCAGCCCGCGAATGGAGATTGATCACGGCAAAAGCTTCGACCCGGATGCTCGGCGGAGTGAAGGCTTCGTCCCCGTCGTCCCTATCGGTCGAATTTACAAATGCTTAGGAGAAAATGAATATGCGTGTTTTGGTCACCGGAGCTACTGGTTTCGTAGGTACCGCAGTCGCCCGAGAGCTGATCGACGCTGGTCATCAGGTGCTCGGCCTTGCGCGCTCAGATGCGGCAGTCAAATCTCTTGTCGCGGCGGGAGCCGCCGTACATCGCGGTTCACTCGAAGATCTCGAAAGCCTTCGCAGCGGCGCAGCGGCTGCCGACGGAGTGATCCACACTGCTTTCATCCACGACTTCTCAAACTATGGGCCAGCCGCCGAGGCCGATCGGCGCGCCATCGAGACGCTCGGCAACGCGCTCGCGGGCTCTGATCGCCAGCTAATTGTGACCTCCGGGACCTTGCTCGCTCAACGCCAAGGCCCGCTCGCGACAGAAGAGGATGCACACAATCCCGCCTTCCCGCGCAAGTCGGAGGAGGCGGCGCTTGCGCTGGCGACACACGGAGTCCGGGCATCTGTGCTGCGGCTTCCGCCTTCGGTCCACGGCAATGGTGACCACGGCTTTGTGCCACACTTGATCAGCATCGCACGTGAAAAGGGCGTATCGGCATTTATAGGGGACGGGCTCAATCGCTGGCCCGCGGTGCATCGGCTCGATGCGGCTCACCTGTACCGGCTTGTGCTTGAGAAAGGTACTTCTGGAGCCACCTATCACGGCGTCGCCGACCAGGGCATACCCACTCGAGAGATCGCTGAGGCAATCGGTCGGGGCCTGAACGTACCGGTTGTCAGCAAATCGCACGAGGCAGCAACCGATCATTTTGGCTGGATCGCTCGCTTTTTTGGCATCGACGGCCCGGCTTCCAGCGCGCAAACACAGCAACGGCTGGGATGGCGACCCGTTCAGCCTTGGCTCATTGCCGATCTGGACGCGGAACATTATTTCGAACCCATCCTGGGTCACGCGTTATCACGCAGCTAGCGCGTGAGTAATTCATGAATGCCACACTCGAACGTGTCAGTACAAGGAGATAGAAAATGACGAACATTCTTGAGACAACCCCATTTGGGGCAACTTCGACGACAGATGACGTTTTGTCAGGGGTGAATCTGAAGGGCAAACGGATCCTGGTGACAGGTGTTTCGGCCGGACTCGGCGTGGAAACGGCGCGGTCCCTGGTCGCCCGCGGCGCTGAGGTTGTAGGCGCGGCACGGGATTTGAATAAGGCCACGGCTGCAACCGAGCACGTGAGAACAGACGCTGCGGCTAACGGTGGAAGCTTCGAAGTAATAGAACTCGATCTTGCCAACCTGAAGAGCGTGCGCGCCTGCACCGACGCGCTGCTGGCAAAAGGTCAACCGTTCGATGTTGTGATCGCCAATGCGGGACTGATGGCTACACCGTTCGGCCACACAGCCGACGGCTTCGAAACGCAGTTCGGGACGAATCACCTCGGGCACTTTGTCCTGATCAATCGGATGGCGTCCCTTATTCGCAATGGAGGGCGGCTCATCAACCTGTCTTCTGCCGGTCATCGCTATTCGAACGTAGACCTGGACGATCCCAACTTCGAGCGCACGGCCTACGAACCTTTTGTCGCCTACGGTAGATCGAAAACGGCGAACATCCTCTTCGCGGTTGCATTCGATAAACGTCACCGGGATCGCGGGATCCGCGCCGCGGCTGTTCATCCGGGAGGAATCCGGACCGAGTTGGGTCGTTACGCGGAGCCCGGCCGGATCGAAAGAGTAATCGAAGAAATCAATCGGCAACTCGCCGGGCAAGGTCAAGGGCCTTTTCAATGGAAGTCCATTCCCCAGGGAGCCGCGACTTCCGTGTGGGCGGCTGTGGTCGCACCGTCGCAGGAGATCGGCGGGCAATATTGCGAGAATTGCCACGTGGGCCGTGTCGTGCCCGACGACGCGCCGATCACAGCCGTCAGCGAAGGGGTACGCGGATATGCACTCGACCCGCACAGTGCTGAAGCACTCTGGAAGAAAAGCGAAGAACTGGTCGGAGAGTCGTTCTAGCTTTTCTGAGTGCTGCGAAGTCAACAAGATTAGGAGAAACGGAATGACTAAACAGACTGATCTCGCCGCTACCTTTTTGTTGCCGGGCACATCGATAGGCGTAAACCGCATGGGCTACGGCGCAATGCAACTCGCTGGTCCGGGGGTGTGGGGACCACCGCGTGACATTGATGCCGCAATCACTGTTCTGCGCGAGGCTGTTGATTCTGGCGTGAACCACATCGATACTAGCGACTACTACGGTCCTCACATCACCAATCAGCTAATCAAGCGAGCGCTTCATCCTTATCGCAAGGATCTCGTGATCGTCACCAAGGTCGGCGCTCGCCGGGGTGAAGACAAGTCATGGATTCCTGCTCTTTCACGGCAGGAAGTCATTGACAGCGTTCACGACAATCTTAGAAATCTTGGCCTGGACGCTCTCGACGTCGTGAATCTTCGCGTTGGAGGGTTCACGGAACCGTCGAAAGGTTCGATCGAAGAGCCGCTGACCGTGCTCGTCAAACTCAAGCGGGAGGGACTGATCCGTCACATCGGTCTGAGCAACATCTCTCCCCAGCAGTTGGCCGAAGCGCAAGTCATGACAAAGATCGTCTGCGTGCAGAATTTCTACAATGTGGCCCAGCGGAACGACGATGCTTTCATCGACGACCTGGCCGCCCAAGGCATAGCTTATGTTCCGTTTTTCCCGCTCGGAGGTTTCACACCATTACAGTCGTCGGCGCTTGACGCAGCCGCAGCGTCTCTCAAGGCCACACCCATGCAGGTTGCGCTTGCGTGGCTTCTGCAGCGCTCGCCCAATATCCTGCTGATCCCTGGAACATCTTCCCTCGCGCATCTTCGCGAGAATCTCCAGTCTTCGCTGCTTCAGGTTGCTCCCGAAGTGATGGCCGCTCTCGACGCAATCGGCACTAGGCCGACCAGATCGACATCGAGTAGAAGCGCTGCAGTGCGCCGTGGGACAGTCGCTTCCGGGTAGAAAAGTTGCCCTGCCTACATGACAAGAAACCGATGGTAGTATCGCGGTGGGAGTCAACCGGTGGAACCGACAAAATCCAAACTTCCGCGTGAAGCCATAGAGCTCTACAACGATTTCATTCATGGTGAGATTAGTCGCCGCACCTTTATGGAGGGCATACAGCGACTAGCGGGCGGTCTCGCAGCAGCGACGGTTATCAATGCATTGATGCCGAATTATGCGCTGGGCCAGCAGGTTTCCCGCAGCGATGACCGAATCAAGGCCATATACGCGACCGATCCCTCCCCCAAGGGCAACGGAAGCATCAAGGGATATCTCGTGCGTCCGATCAGTGCCGACACCCGCTCCGAGACGGTAACGAAGTTGCCCGGCATAATCGTGATTCATGAGAATCGAGGTCTGAACCCGCATATTGAGGACATCGCGCGGCGGTTTGCCCTAGCCAACTTTATGGCATTTGCGCCCGACGGCCTCACATCCCTGGGCGGCTATCCGGGAGACGACTACAAGGGCGGCCAGATGTTCAGCAAGGTCGACAAGGAAAAGATGTCCGAGGATATGGTGGCTGCGGCCTTGTGGTTGAAGTCGCGCCCTGATTGCACGGGAAAGATCGGCGCTACCGGCTTCTGCTACGGCGGCTCGACCGCCAATATGCTAGCAGTGCGGCTGGGAGCCGAGCTGGCGGCAGCGGCGCCGTTCTATGGCGGCCCGCCCGCCCCAGAGGACATCCCGAAAATTAAGGCGGCGATCCTGGTGCATCACGGAGAACTCGACACCCGGCTGGCAGCTACGTGGCCGGCGTACGACAAGGCGTTGAGCGCTGCGAACGTTCCGCACGAAGGCTATATCTATCCGGGCGCAGGACATGGCTTCAATTGCGACGCGACGCCGGAACGGTATAACAAAGCCGCGGCGGATCTGGCCTGGCAGCGCACAATCGACTGGTTCAACAAATACGTGCGTGGCTGAGGAGGTCAACATCTATCTGGAACTGCCAGTCATGGGATTCCCGGTTGTCAGCCGAGAATCAGTTTCGCGGCGCGGCCCGCAATCATGTGGGCCGACGCGTTTGTTCCCGGCCCCGTAATGATGCGTGGCATCACCGAGGGGTCCGCTACGCGCAAACCCAAAATGCCGTGCACGCGAAGTTCCGGGTCGACGACTGCGAGTTTGTCCACGCCCATTTTGCACGTACCAACTGCGTGTCCAAAACTCGCCGAGGCAAGTCTGGCAAGTTCCCGGATATTCTCGGCGCTCGCCTTGGGCCCTGGAATGAGTTCGCTGTCGCGCAAACTGTCGAAGGCATGCTGGTTGCCGATTTCACGCGCGGCTTCGATGGCGCGCACGATGGCTGCAAAATCTTGATCTGTGCCAACATAGTTGCCATCGATCACAGCGGCATCCTGAAAGTTGTCGCTCGCCAAACGGACGGAACCTATGCTGGTGGGCTGCACAAGAGCTGGCGCGATTGTGAACGCGTCCGCTGGAGGATTTCCAAAGCGCGAGGCCACTTCTGGCGTAACCACGGGTAGTTGGTGAAGCACAAGACTGATGTCCGTGTCACCCGAAGGACCGCTCGACAAGTAGGCCTCTGCCTCGACGGCGTTACTGTCGACGGGCCGATCCGGCATCTTGCCTTTGTACTTGAACACCACGCCGGAGACAAGAACATGGTCCTGCAAATTCTCGCCAACGCCGGGCAGGTTCTCGACGACGTCGATTCCAAAGCTGCGAAGCGCCTTCGCTTCCCCAACGCCTGAGAGCATCAGAAGCTTTGGGCTATGGATGGAGCCCGCGGCGAGGATCACTTCCTCGTCGGCGGCGATATCCTTTACCGAGCCTTCTGTTATTACTTTGACGCCCGCACAACGAGTACCTTTGAAGTTCAGTTTGACCACGTTGGTGTTGAGCAGCAGAGTGAGATTCGGCCTCGACAACGCTGGGCGCAGAAAAGCGCGAACGGCGCTCACGCGAGTCCCATCCGCGGCGATATTCATGTTGATGTAGCCGGCGCCGGGGCGCATCGGCCCGTTCACGTCATCCAGAATGGGCATGCCCATTTCGCGGGCTGCCTCGATGAAAGCTGGCGCGGTTGGATGAGGATTCTTCGGGCGACGGATGTGGATGGGGCCACCGGTTCCGCGCCATTCATTCGCGCCGCCCTCCCAATCCTCCTGACTCTTGAAGACCGGAAGCACGTCGGCGAAGGCCCAACCTTTGGCTCCGTTCTTCGCCCACCTGTCGTAGTCCCGTTGCATACCTCGCATCCACACCATGGCATTGATGCTGGTGCCGCCGCCAAGTACGTGGCCGAGAGCCATGTGGAATTTGCGATTGTTCAATCGCGGCGACGGGTTGACAGGCAGATGGTAGTCGAGCGGGCTGCCGACATTGTAAAACCAGATGCTGGGGTTCGCGATGGTCGGCGCGTCGTCAGGTCCTCCTGACTCGATGACGAGTACTTGCGCGCCGGAGGCTGACAATTCTGCGGCAAGAACCGAACCGGCCGCGCCTGCTCCAACAACGATGTAGTCATATCGCTTTTCTTCATTCGACACGGTGAGCATTGTTAGACCTCAACCTCTTTTCCCGAGGGATCGCTGTGGAACCGTGTCGTGCCCCCAGTCTTGAACGAGCCTGCAGTGCCATAGCTGTCCTCGAGAAACTGGAGGTAAGCGACCTTCTCTCCCTCGAAACGCGCCAACAGACTAAACGGAGATGTGATTTCCTTCCCGGTGACGTTCGATTTGTAAGTAAAAGAGCCGAAGAATGCGACGCGGCTGCCCTGCTCAATCGTGTCAGTAACCTTGAAGTCGAGTGTTTTCCAGAACCTCTGGATAGCCACAAAGACATCGGACAGCTCCTGAGGTCCTTTGTGAGTGCCGGTCCAGGGCATGACTTTCTTCAGTTCAGGGTTGCTGAAATTCAATGAAACGTAGGTGACATCCGGCGTCATGAGTTGCTGGAGCACCTTGAGATTCGATGTGTTCTGCAAAAGCTCTTGAAGGACAGCGGTCAAGGTTGTCGACATGTGAGAATTCCCTGTTTTCGTTTTTTCAGTTCATGTTAAACGGAATTATTGTGAAGCGATTTGATTTCTTCAATCGCCCGCGTTGCGGTCAGAAGGGATACTCGAGCTGGCCGCTGTACGAAGAAACGTGATGAGCATTGTTGAGGGTTAGCAATTCGAAATCAAGCGTACGGATCGCTGCGATTACACGACGCAACTCATGGCTGGGTCGCAGGCTTCGCGCCGAAGATGCCCTTGAAGCTTTCACGGTACTGAAGGAAGACCAGTACCCACAGTACGGAGGCCACCAGAGCTGGAGCAATGGTCGCCGGCGCAAGAGTCAGGTGAAACGCAAGGATGTTGTAGAGCTCCGCCGCCAACGCTGTCAGCGCAAGTGGCACGAAGTAGCCCGAAAGCAACAGTAGCCCACCGAGCAATTGGATTGCGAAGAAGAATGCGGCAAAATGCGACTCGCTGACGGTGACAAGAAACTGAATCGCTAGCGGATTCGCCGGCGGCGGCTGATGGATGAAGTTGAGAAATCCGTTCAGCCCAAAAACCGTAAAGATCAGCCCCAGTAGATAGCGAGCAACAATTGAAGTGGTTTTCATACCTGTCCTCCCTGAGAGGTCTGCGCGTGCGTCTGCACGGCCTGAAGGTGTGGTGCAAGAAACGCGTTCCGGTCACGCCCCTGGTTCAGCGCACTGGTTCCCCCTGCGGTGAGGAAGGTCGCGTCCGTCACGCCAAGAAAACCAAACACGGACCGCAGATACGGCTCCACGAAATTGAACGAGGCCATCTGCGTCTGGGCGTCGTAGATCCCTCCCGTTGCGATGATGAAGGTCGCCTTCTTGCCGACAATCAGGCCCTTCGGCCTTCCGTCCCCGTAGGAAAAGGTCCTGCCCACACGCGCGATCTGGTCGATCCATAGCTTGAGCACAGAGGGCACACCGAAGTTATGCATTGGCACTCCGATGACGTACTCATCGGCTCGCTCCAATTCGGCGAGCAGGGAGTCGGAGAGCGAAAGCAATTCCTTCTGCTGCGGAGTGCGGGCCTGTTCCGGCGTGTAGACCGCACCGACCCATTCCGCATTGATCGGCGGCATTGCTGTTGCGTTGAGGTCGCGGTCTATGACCGTTCCATCCGGGTGCGAAGCCTTCCATTGGGTGACGAACGCAGCGGTCAGCTCGCGGGAGACTGACCGGCCGTAGAGTGGGCTAGAATCGATGTGTAGCAACGTCGACATTGAGAATTCCTCCTACACGACAATTGATTAGTAATAGACAGTTGTAGATTCACAAAATAAACAAGTGTCGCTTTAGTCTGCAAGGAGGTATCCTTACTATTTGGAATGGCCCAGCTTCTTCAAGCCGAGACCGGGACGACGGATCCGCGCATTCTGCGCAGCCGCCGCATGCTCATGGATTCGCTGGCCAGCCTATTGATACAAAAGGCTTTTGAAGACATCTCCATTCAGGAGATCGCCGACGAGGCGACGCTAAACAGGGCCACCTTTTACCTGCACTATCCGGACAAGAACGCGCTCCTGCAGGCCATGACAGAAACCCGCTTCCGCGATCTGATAGAGCGCCGCAGCATCACCTTTACCGACTGCCACGGAGCACTGCACGCCATTGCACTCGGCGTCTGCGACTATCTTGCCGAGACCACGGGCTGTCCAAGTCGGTTGGCTCGGATACCGCTCGAAGGCTCCATCATCCCGGTCGTCGAGGGCATGTTCAATGAAGGCCTTGCTCTTCATGGGATTGCACCAGGTGTCGATGCGGCACTGCTGGCGACCACTGCGGCCTGGGCCGTTTTTGGGGCCGCGCGCCGTTGGCTTCAGACCCCCAACCGTATCCCTGCCGAGGAGATGGCAGCCAGGATTGAAGGCATGGTGAGTCCGGTTCTTTTCGGCGCCTCTCAATAGCTCGCCTCTCAATAGTCGAAGAGTGGCAACCCTAAAGCTTCTTTTCGGTTAATGAACGAATGGAAACGGATTCAAATGGATATTCGTTTGGGCGCTCTCGGGAATCGCGTAAAGATAGGTAAGAATGGATATCCGACCCAAGTTTCAACTGGACGGAGAGCGTTTATCGTTACCTAGTTGCTGAGACTCTCCTACAGGGCGAGTTCTGTTAACGCGGCTGTCCGCCCCACTATTCCTTGTGCGTTTGTAAGGCAGCCGTCGTCCCCACACTTTCGCGTTCGCCCCAATGGGAGTGCGTGCGTGTCAGCAAGAGATAAATGACAGCCAGCAGCATCACCATGAGAGCGTCGACAAAGAACAAGCCATATCCCAACACGAAAATGTGACTGAGAATTACCGCAGTCATCCACACAACAATCAATCCCGCTGCCAATCTGGCTGTCTTCGGGATCAGGAGCAGAACCGCCACCACCGTCTCGAAGGCTCCTGACCCTAGTCGGAATACCGGCTGAGATACCAACCCATGGACTGCTTGGGACATCTGCGTGAACAGGGCCACCGAACCTGGCACCCCTGCAAACTTGAGAAAGATGGCGGCATACAGAAGGTTCACCGATACGAACCGGCGAATTGCCAGTAGTGCGAGTCTTTTACCCATAAAATCTTGCCCCTGACCATCTCGAACCGGTCAATGCTTCGCGTTTACCTGCGCGTTAGAAATCCTGTACCGTTGGGCGGATGACCATCTCATCGACTTCCACCTCCACCGGTTGCTCGATTGCGTAAGCGATCGCTCTCGCGATCGCGCTGGCCGGGATGGCCATTTTCATGAACTCGCGCAAATTCTTCCTGGTCGCTTCGTCCGAGCTGCTCTCCGACAGTTCTGTGGCAATCGCGCCAGGTGAGATCATCGTGCAGCGGATGTTTTCGGAATGCAATTCCATCCGCAGCCCTTCAGTCAACGCGCGCACAGCCGCCTTGGTAGAGCAGTAGACCGTCCCGCCGG
>Ga0207665_10000406_pt1 | contig 29572 bp, 31 predicted proteins | sample LARL112metaG_FD_184351 | JGI IMG/M metagenome (GOLD analysis project Ga0207665, IMG submission 184351) | Corn, switchgrass and miscanthus rhizosphere microbial communities from Kellogg Biological Station, Michigan, USA - LAR L11-2 metaG... | ecosystem: Host-associated > Plants > Roots >... | reverse complement strand
CGGCCTGCCGTGCGTGCTGGGCCACGCCGACTTCGAGGCGCAGAACCTCCGGTGGCACGGTCAGCAGGTGTGGGCGGTGCACGACTGGGACAGCCTGGCATGGCAACCGGAGGCAGCGCTGGCGGGAGCGGCGAGTGGGGCGTTCGCCAGTGCCGGTCCGCCCACGCTGGCGCCGATCGAAAGCTCCGAGGGGTTCCTGGTGGTTTACCAGGACGGTCGCGGGCGCTTGTTCACGCCCGTGGAGCAGGAGATCGCGTGGGCGGCCAGCTTGTGGACGGCAGCGTACAACGCCCGGGAGGAAGCACTGCACGGCCACACCCCGGTGTGCCGCGATGCGCTCCGGGCACAAGCAGCCGAACGCCTCCGCCGGGCTAACGCCTAGCACCAGCATGGCGAGTCCAGCGAACGCCTACCCCTCGTTGCCGACAGGCATGATCGCCCTGCTTGGCGTCTCCCGGACAGGCTCTCAGATCGAGAGCCAGTCGGTCACGATGGGCAGCCGCGGGTCACCGGCGGCGGGACGCACCCGCAGGCTCATGGGCCCGGTCTGCAGGGACGCAGACCGGAAGCTGCCCTGCTCGTCGGCGTCGGCGCTGACGACACCGGCGCGGTGACGGATCTCCACCGTGGCGCGCTGCGGAGGGGTGATCTGGCCCATGACATCGCGCCCGGATGCCGTGGTCGTCACCTCGACATCGATGGTCAGCTCCGGGGTCTGGAACGAGACCAGCCGCCGGCCCGGCGAGCTGCGGACCAGCGTGGCCTCGTCGGTGTTCAGCAGCGAGTCGAACACCAGCTCGGCCAGCTCGGCGTCGATGTTGCGCCAGGAGAGCGCCTCCGCGGCGGCCTGGACGAGCTCGGGCGGCACCGGATCCTGGCGAGCCGCCAGCTGCCGGAGTTCGTACTCCAGCTCATCGTCTTCGGGCTCGTCGCTCATGTCCGGTCGTCTCCTCCAGGCCGTTCGGTATCTATGAGGGCCCGGGGACAGCCTAGATACACTCCCCCAGTTCCCGTCGCAGCCGCTGCAGACAGCGCGCCCTGGTGGGCCCGATGCTACCCACCGGCAGGTCCAGCGCGGCCGCGACCTCGGCGTAGTGGGGCGGCGGCTCGGCCATCAGGATCCTGATCAGCTGCCGGCAGCGAGTCGGCAGCCGCCCGACGGCCTGCCAGAGCAGGCGGGCCCGGTCCGCCTCCTCGCGCTCGCTTTCCGCGCGCAGGACCTCGGCCTCGGTGGGGTCGTCGTCGCGGTCGGCGTCGAACCAGGTCATGTCCTCGACGGGCACGGTCCTGGCCTTGGCCCTGATGTTCTGCAGGCACTCGCGCCTGGTCGCGGTGGCAAGCCAGGCACCGACCCGATCGGCATTCTCGATCTTGTCAATGTGCTCGGCCAGCCGCAGCCAGGTCGTCTGCGACACGTCCGCCGCATCGGCGCGGCTCAGCCGGTAGGAGCGGGTGATCGCCCAAATGAGCCCGCTGAATCGTTCGACGAGCGCGTGCCACGCCGCCTGGTCGCCGCCGGCTGCTGCCGTCACCAGCCAGCCGGGATCCTCGTCCGCCACGTCCGCCCCTGCTACCGGTCGCGGGCCTGGCAGCCGCAGCAGCCGCAGTGCGCAGGAGCCCGGTCACAGTCGCCGCGGTCACACGGCAGCAGCACGGGCCCGAGGCCGGGCACCTGCTGCGCGCGCGCCGTGGCGAGGAGCGCGTCGGCGGCCCGCCGGGCGTTCTCCCCGGTCCGGGTCATCCGGGCGGCGACGAGGCCGGCCACCAGCGGCGTGGCGAACGACGTGCCGCTCCACCGTGCCATGCCATGAAATTCCCGCTCCTGGCCGATGCGAGGCGGCTCGCGGTACCTATATGTACCGACCGCATAGGCGTTAATCAGGCCCTCGCCTGGGGCGTACACATCGACCCATGGGCCGAAATCACTGAAATAGGCTCGCCCGCGCCCGTTCGCCGCCAGTGCCCCTACCCCGACCACTTGCGGGAACGCGGCCGGCCAGAACGGCCTGCGAGTGGAATTGTTCCCGGCCGCCGCAACCAGCAGCACGCCCTTGTACGAGCGATATCGGTTCCAGAATCCCTCAAAGCTGAGCGGCGGAAGGTTGTGCCTAGTGGTACCGCCTGCGGACAGGCTAATGATGTTCACGCCGAGTCCGAGGGCCAGGTTGAGGCGCAGCACGATCTCAAACTCGGAAAGGACGCCCGCCGTGGTGAAGTCGTCGGTGACGAACACCGTCGAAGCCGGCGCCATGCACCGGGCTACGCCCGCAACGAAGGTGCCATGGCCCGTGTACTCCGGGATCATCACCACCCCGTTGCTGTCGGGTGGCGGCAACTCGTCCGGCAGTCCGGCCACCCCGGCCAGCCACGGGTGCGAGGCCGCACCCTCGAGCAGGCCAGTATCGGGAACATAAATGAACACGCCGGTCCCGCTTCCGTCGCAAACACCGGGGTCCGGCGGCATGTCCGGTGGGACCTGCGTGGGCTCGGTCGCCGGGCAGGGGTAGACGGGGGTGATTGAAAATACGTGATTGGGCGCCGCTATGCCTGGTCCCAGTTCCCTGTCGATCGCCCGCAGAGCTTCGAGGGTGTCGCTGATACGTGCGCCTGCCAGTGAGTAGCGGGTTATTCCCTCGATGGAATGGTCATGCCCGCTCCTATCGCCGCCCTCCTCGGCTTCTGCCTGGCCCTCCTCGTCCCTCCCTTCGCCTGCGCCAACGATTTCGTCCACCCGATCCAGGTAGCCGCTCCGGACCAGAATCACTCCGCGCTGATACAGGAAGTCCAGGCTGCCATCGGGAAGGCGGGCTACCCCCACATCAATTCCCTTTGCCTGGCAGGCGCTCACGATGAGTTCGGTTTGAACGTCAAGCTTGGACGGTTCGCGGCCGGCCCGCCCACTATCAGAATCCATCGCTACCTTCGTAGGCTCACTGCCGGGCAGTCGTTACTGCTCACCGGCGACCATTATGAGGGATAAGTACGACTTTGGCCTCTTAGTATGGCAGTGGACCATCCACCTGGCCAGGCTTAACATGCATGCCATGGGGGCCGGAACCGATCAGGGCGGCACCCCTTCCGGCCAGGTGCTGGACCCGCTCCTTCTGATTCCAGTCAACCCAGGAGGGGCGCAGGCCAGGGCTCGCGAGATCTTGGCCGGCAATCCGGCGCCGTACCAAGCCTCGCAAGCGCACCAGGCGCTCGGCATCCTGCTCCGTGAATGGGGCGACCTGGACGCGGGCACCCGTGAACTTCGGAGCGCGCTGCGCCTGGCGCGGGCTTCGCGCTCGACCGACCGTCAGGCTGACGTGCTCGCGGCGCTTGGCGTAGCCCTGATCTACCAAGGCCGCAGCCGCCGGGGAATCGCCGCACTCGACTCTTCCCTCATGCTGGCCGCCGGGCCGGGGAATGGGCACGTCCTGGTCCGGCGCGGCATCGCGCTGTGGGTGCTCGGGCGGCACCATGAGGCACTTGATGATCTGCGTCGCGCCGTCCGGGTCCTGCGCGCGGCCGACGATACCGTCTGGCGGGCCCGGGCGCTGACCGCGAGGGCGCTGGTACATCTCTCGTGCGGCGCCACGAGCAGGGCAGACCTCGACCTCAGCCGGGCCGAGCGGCTGTTCGCCACCACCAGCCAGGAAATCGAGGTGGCTTACATCTGGCACAACCGGGGCCTGGTCGCGTTCCGCTCCGGAGATCTGCCGAGGGCGCTGTCCTGCCTGGATGAAGCTGAGCGCCGGTATTCGATTCTCGGCGTGGCGGTGCCCGACGTCAGCATCGACCGGTGCGCCGTGCTGCTGTCGGCCGGCCTGCCGGATGACGCGCTCCGTCAGGCCGATGCCGCGGTGCGCGGCTTCCCCGGCAACGGCGGGCAGGCCACGAAGAAGGCCGAGCTGCTGCTCAGCGCAGCCCAGGCCGCCCTGGCGGCCGCGCAGCCGCAAGTGGCCGCGGCGCGAGCCGAGGCGGCACGGCGGATGTTCGGCGCTCAGGGTCGGCCGTGGTGGCGGTCGCACGCCTGGCTGCTGCAGTTGCAGGCGCGCTACGCGGCCGGGCCGCCGTCAGCCCGGCTGCTCGGCCAGGCCGAGCAGGTCGCGGCCAGCCTGGACGACCTCGGATCCGACCACGCCCAGCAGGCCCGGCTGCTAGCCGGCCGCATGGCCCTCGCGCTCGGCAGGCGGCAGGACGCGGATCGGCACTTCGCCGCCGCGGCACTGTCCCGGCACCGGCACGCCGCCGCGCTGGTCCGCGCTCAGGGCTGGCTGGCCGAGGCGCTGCGGGCCGATGCGTCGGGTAACCAGCGGAGGTTGCTGGGCGCGTGCCACCGCGGACTGGCCGTCCTCGACGACCACCTGCTCACGCTCGGCGCCTCCGAACTGCGGGTCCAGGCCACCGCGCACGGTGCCGAGCTGGCCGCCCTGGCCCAGCGGGCCGCGCTCAGGTCGGGCCGGCCCCGGCAGCTGCTCGGCTGGAGCGAGCGATGGCGGGCGGCTGCGCTGGCCGTCCCGCCGGCCCGGCCGGCCGGCGATGCGGAGCTTGCGGCCGAGCTGACCGCGCTGCGCGATGTGACCAGCCGCCTCGACCGGGCCATGGCCCGCGGAGATCCCGCCGCGATGCTGCAGCGTGAGCAGCTACGGCTGGAAGCGGCCGTGCGGGCGAGGGCGCTGCGATCTCGCGGCGCCGGCGGCGGCGCGGGCACCGGGTACCGATTCGACGTCGGGGAGCTTCTCAGCCGGCTCGACGACGCCAGGCTGGTGCAGATCGTGGACATCGACGGTGACCTGCACCTGCTGATCTGCGGTGCGGGCCGGGTCCGGCACTTCGCGGGCGGCCGGGCCGACGACGCGGCCCGGGAGATCGACTACGCGCGGTTCAGCCTGCGCCGCCTCGCGTACAGGCGCGAGGCCGGGCCGGGTACCGGCCTGGCCCTGCTGGAGGCCAGCGGGTCCCGGCTGGAGACCCTGCTGCTCGGCCCGGCGCGCCATTACCTCGGCGACGGGCCGGTGATCGTGGTGCCGCCCGGCCGGCTGCAGGCCGTGCCCTGGGCCCTGCTGCCCTCGCTGCGGGACCGGGCGGTCAGCGTCGCCCCGTCGGCGCGCGCGTGGCTGCAGGCCCGCGAGGCGGCGCCCCCGCAGCTCGCCGATCCTGTGCTGATCCGCGGGCCCGGCCTCGGCATCGGCGGCGGTGAGCTGCGCGCGCTGTCCGGTCAGTATCCCGGAGCCGTGGTGCTGGCCGACGGGACGGCCACCGCGCGCCGCGTGCTCGAGGCCCTGGATGGCGCACCGCTCGCGCACATCGCCGCGCACGGGACGTTCCGCGCCGACAGTCCGCTGTTCTCGTCGTTGCTCATGGACGACGGCCCGCTCACCGTGCACGATCTGGAGGGGCTGCGGTCCGCGCCGTACCGCCTGATCCTGTCCAGCTGTGACTCCGGCATGCTCGCCACCGCGGGAGCCAATGAGCTTCTCGGCCTCACCAGCTCGCTGGTGCCGCTCGGCACGGCCGGAATAGCGGCCAGCGTGGTGCCGGTCAACGACCAGGCCACGGTCGGCCTGATGATCGAGCTGCACCGGGGGCTGCAGCGCGGCGCCACCTTGGGCCAGGCCCTCTGCCAGGCCAGGGCGGCCGTTCACGGCGACCCGGTGCAGGCCGCCACGGCCTGGTCGTTCGTCGCCCTCGGTGCCTGCTGACCGGCCGATCGCATTTCGCCGGCCGCCGGGATGTATCAAGCCGGGCTCGCGGTGCTCTGCATCAATGTGACCCCGGAAACGTCCGCGGCGGGGGTCCATCCGCCGCGGCCGGGGACATCCGCCAGGCCGGGCGAGGGGGCAGGCCGGGGGAAGCCCTCCCCCGGCCTGCCCGGCCAGGCGCCCGCCAGCCTGCCCGGCCAGGCAGCCAAGGTTCCGCGTCGCTCCATCCGCAGCGCGGCCGATGGGGCTGGCGGTTCACCCGGCGCGGTCGATACCGGATGCGCTGTTCTCTTACGCTCAGCCGTTCGCCGGCGGCCCCGACGCCCCGGCCCGGTCGGCGACGGCCCGGACCTCGTCGGCCACCTGCGGCCACACCTGCGCGGGCAGGTCGTGCCCGACAACCTCTATGCCGACATCCTCACCCGGGTCCTGACCGGCCTGCTCGGGCCGCCGTCCCGTCCCTGACCTGCCGTGGGATGAACGGCGTCAGTCCGGCAGCGGGCCGGCCGCGAAGATGCAGAACGGGTGGCCGGACAGGTCGGCGTAGACCCGCAGCGGTTCCTCGCGATCATCGGAGCGGTCGTACAGCAGCCTGGCGCCCAGCGCCAGGGCCCGCCCGTGCTGGGCGTCGAGCTCGGCCGCGGTGCGGACGGTCAGGTCCAGGTGCAGCTGCTGCGGGATCGGTACATTGTCCGGCCATGACGACTCCGGCAGCTCTCCCACCTGCTGGAACGCTATCCGGTGGGCGGCCGTGGGGTCCTGGATCACCAGCCAGTCCCGGCCCTGGGGGTCCGGTTCGCCGGCGGGCGGCGGCTCGTCCCCCGGCCGGTACCGGTAGCCCAGCAGCGCACGGTAGAACTCCGCCAGCGCCCGGGCGTCCGTGGTGTCCAGTACCACCTGCCGCAGTTCGGGGAATCCTTGCTCGGCCATCGGATCACCTCCAGGGGAAGCATGCCACTACCCCGGCACCTGCGTGGGGTACGCGGTCACGGGCGGTCCCGCCCGGCGGGCTACCGATCGCGTGGCGTCAGCCGGGCCGCCTGCGCCTGGAGGTAACGCTGCTCGGGCAGGCTGGTGGTCCGCCGCGCGGCGCGAGTGAACGCGGTCCGGGCTTCGCCGCGGTCGCCGGCCAGTTCGAGCAGGTGCGCGCGAACGGCCTCGGCCCGGTGGCCGCGGGCGATCCGGCCGTCGCCGTCCAGCGTGGACAGCGCCTCGAGCCCGGCGCGCGGGCCCTGGACCATGGCTACGGCCACGGCCCGGTTGAGCGTGACCGCGGGGCCGGGAGCCAGCCGCTCCAGCAGCCCGTAGAGGGCGAGGATCTGGCGCCAGTCGGTGTCCTGCGGCCTGGCGGCCTCGTCGTGGATCGCGGCGATGGCCCCCTGAACCTGATACGGGCCAAGCGGGGCGCTGGCCAGCGCCTGGCTGACCAGCGCGGCGCCCTCACTGATCGCCTCGGCGTCCCAGCGCGACCGGTCCTGCTCGGCCAGCGGGACCGGGGTGCCGTCCGGCCGGGTGCGGGCCGCCCGCCGGGCGTCGGTGAGCAGCATCAGCGCCAGCAGCCCGGTGACCTCGCCGTCGTGGGGCAGCAGGGTGTGCACGGCGCGGGTCAGCCTGATCGCCTCGACGGTCAGCTCGGCCCGGTGCACGCCCGGGCCCGAGCTGGCCGTGTAGCCCTCGTTGAAGATGAGGTAGAGCACTTGCAGCACGATCGGCAGCCGATCGGAGCGCTCCGGCTGGGAAGGCAGGCGGAAGCCGGTGCCGCTGGCCTTGATCCGCTGCTTGGCCCGGCTGATCCGCTGCGCCATCGTGGCCTCAGGGACCAGAAACGCCCGCGCGATCTCCGCGGTGGTCAGGCCGCCCACCGCGCGCAGGGTCAGCGCGACCTGGGAGGCCGGGGCCAGCGCGGGATGGCAGCATAGGAACAGCAGGGTCAGCGTGTCGTCCCGCCCGCCGGCCAGCTCGTCGCCGGGCAGCTCGTCGCCGGGCAGCGGGCCGGCCGGAGCGGCCGGAGGCTCCAGCGCCGCCACGGTCGCCTCACGGCGCCGGCGCGCGGACTCGCTGCGCCACTGGTCGGTCAGCCGCCGGGAGGCCACGGTGACTAGCCAGCCCTTCGGGTTCTCCGGCACGCCGCTGTCCGGCCACTGGACGCTGGCGTCCAGCAGCGCCTCCTGCACCGCGTCCTCGCAGGCGTCGAACTGCCGGTAACGGCGGACGAGCACCCCGAGGACCTGCCCCGCCAGCGGGCGCAGCAGGTCCTCCAGGCCGCGATCGGCCATCTAGACGTCTGCGACGGTCGTGTGCATGACCGGCCGGACCTCCATCGCGAAGTACCGGGCGTCCGGCCACCGGGCAGCGATCTGCACGGCCCGTTCCTCGCTGTCGCAGTCGACGGTGATGTACCCGACCATCTGTTCCTTCGCCTCAGCGAACGGGCCGTCGGTGACGGCGGGCACGCCATCTCGGACGCGCACGGTCCTGGTGGTCGAGCCGTCGGCCAGCGCCTCGCCGCCCACCAGCTCGCCGGACTCGCGCAGCTCGGTCATGATCTGGTCGACTTCGCTGAACAGCGCCGTCCGATCCTCTTCGGACCACGCTTCGTAGAAGGCCGGGTTGTTGTAGATCAACAGCATGTACTTCACGTCGGAACTCCTGTCGTGCGGGCGCCCCGCGGGCACCTGTCGTCAACCTGGTCGGAGCGCGGGCGCGATTCTCGACACGCCGACCCGCCCGCAACGTCTCCCGGGTGCTGCGGGCCTGTCTAGCCCGCGGCCGGCCCGAGCGCTTTACGCACCGCGTTGGTCAGGGACGGCTGCGGGAACCAGCCGTCGTGGCGGAACAGGATCTTCCCGCTGCTGGAGACCAGCTCGACCCAGGGCTGATCCTGGACTCCGTAGCCGTCCGCCAGCTGACCGTAGCGGTCGACGGCCACTGGGTAGTCCAGGCTGCCGTGCAACCCGGCCAGCAGTGACGGCAGCGCAGCGGGCGACGATTCCGTGCTCGCCTCGTCCACGGTCACCACCTGCGGCCAGCCGTGCGCCCTGGCCGCCTGCTGGTAGGTGTCCAGCGCTCGAAGCTGCCGGGTGACGTTGCTGTTCTCGTCGACCCAGGTCGCGAAGAACACCACCAGGTGAGCGTGGCCGGGCCCGAACGGCACGGATCGCCCGCTGGCCTGGCCGCCGGCCACCGGCAGCGCGGCGGTGGCAGTCGGGCGGATGCCCGGCAGGTAGTGCAGGTTGACCGACTGGGCCACGTGCGGCTGCCCGGGCAGCACGGCGGCGGTCGCGTTCGCCAGCACCTGAGCCTGCTGGTCGGTGGCCGAGTAAGCCATCTGGCTCAGGAAGATCGACTGCTCGCGGCCGTCGGGACGGATCAGGTAGACAGCAGGCTCGTGGTCGATGTTTCCCTTGATCGCCGAGACGTAGACGTGGTAGGCCTTCCACACCCTCGTGAGCTGGTCGAGCGGGCCGGTGAGGAAGTCCCAGGCGTGCATCATGCCGTGCGCGGCGGAATAGTGGCGCACGTCGGCCACGCGGGTGGCGTCCGGGTTCGCATTGATCCCCAGCAGTTGCACGTGCCGCCCCGCCGCTCCCATCAGGCGCACGGCCTGCAGCATGCTCGTGGTGGTCAGCGGGCAGATCGTGCTGCAGCGCGAGTCGACGAACGCCAGCAGGACGGCCCGGCCGCGGAACTGGCTGAGCGAAACGGTCCGGCCGAACTGATCCTGCAGTCGGAAGTCCGGGGCCCGCCCGCCGCCCAGCGGGCTGCCCGGGTCGACCGCGGGGTTCGCGGCCAGCGCGCTCGCGGACTGGTCCGGGCCCGCCGGCTGCTGCGCGCAGCCGGCCAGCGCGACCGCCGCCGCCACCGCGGCCAGGCCCAGTACCGTCGGGGCCCGCGTGACACGCCGAGACCGGCCCCGGCGCCGTTGCGGGAAAATCCTCATGACCGGCTGCCGCCTGCCCAGGCCAGAACCTCCTCGGCGTGCCGATCGGGAGGAAATACCGGGTAGAACACCTTCTCGATCACGCCGCGGCTGACCACGAGCGTGAGCCGCCGCAGCAGCGTTCGGTACCCGCCGCCGTCGTAAGCCGGCGCCAGGTCGATATCGAAGGTGGGCAGCTTCAGCGCGTGGGTCAGGGTGAGGCCGGCGTCGCTGAGCAGCGGGAAGTGCAGCCGCAGCCGGGCCGCGGCCTCCTGCTGATAGGCGGTGGACTGGGTGGACAGCCCGGCCACGGCGGCGCCGAGCGCCGCCAGCTCAGCCGCGTGGTCGCGGAATCCGCACGACTCCGGCGTGCAGCCGCGGGCCCCGGGGATCTCGTCCCAGCCGTCGGGGACCGGCACGCCGGGCAGCCCGGTCATCGGGTAGGCGTAGATGATCAGCCGGCCGAAGCCGGCGGGCACTGTGTCCACCCGTACCGGCTCCCCGCTGGTCGCCGGCAGCGCGATCGGCGGCATGGCCGCGCCGGTCAGGTGCGCCGCAGCGCCGTCGTCCGCCGGAACCGGCAGGTCCGCCGGGAGCTGGGTTGGATCGAATGCCATACGACGCCTCGCCTCCTGCCACGACAATAGTTCCATGGTGGGCGAGCCGGAGACCGTTGAGGTCAGCGAGGGCATCTACGCCTACATCCAGCCCGACGGGAGCTGGTACATCAACAACACCGGCTTCATCACCGGCGGCGGGGGAGTCATCAGCATCGACACCTGCTCGACGCAGCGGCGCACGCAGGCCTACCTGGACGCCGTCGCGGCGGTGACCGGCCCGCCGATCCGCACCCTGCTCAACACCCATCACCACGGCGACCACACCTACGGCAACTGCCTGCTGCCGGGGGCCACGATCGTCGGTCACGACCGGTGCCGGGCCGAGGTGCTGGCCGGCGGGCCGCCGGCCAACCTCGGCGTCTGGACCGATGTCGAGTGGGGTGACCTGACGGTCGCGCCGCCGTTTTTGACCTACGACTCGGGTGTCACGCTGTGGGCCGGCGACCTGCGGTGCGACGTGCGTTACGTGGGCACGCCGGCGCACACGACGAATGACTCGATCGTGCATATTCCGGACCGGTCGGTGCTGTTCGCCGGTGACCTGGTTTTCAACGGCGGAACGCCTTTCCTGCTCATGGGCTCGATCGCGGGCGCGATCGAGGTGCTCACCGGCGTGCTGCGCCCGCTCGGCGCGCGGGTGATCGTCCCCGGGCACGGGCCGGTGTGCGGGCCCGAGGTGATCGACGCGGTGCTCGGATACCTGCGTTTCGTCCAGGACGTCGCCCGGCGAGGCCGGGAGCAGGGCCTGCCCGCGCTGGACGCCGCGCGGCAGGCCGACCTCGGCGAGTACGCGGGCTGGCTTGATTCCGAACGGATCGTGGGAAACCTGCATCGCGGCTACGCGGAGCTCGACGGGGCCGAGCGGGGGCAGCCCATCGACCTGATCGCCGCGATCGGGGACATGATCGCCTACAACGGCGGCCGGCCGCTCACCTGCCACGCCTGACGCACCGGGACCGGCCGCGGCCGAGCCTGACGTGCGCGCCCGGGACCGCTGCGGCAGGATACGGGGATGGCCAACCGGATAGCGCTGCTGCGCGGCGTCAACGTCGGCGGCAAGAAGGTCGTCATGGCCGAGCTGCGCGATGTCGTCGCCTCGCTCGGCCACACCGACGTGGCCACCTACATCCAGAGCGGCAACGTCCTGTTCAGCTCGGATCAGGCCGACAAGGCCCGGCTCGCGGCCGACTTGGAGCGGGCCATAGCCGGACGGCTGGGCGTTCAGGCGGGCGTGGTGGTGCTCACCCGCGACGAGCTGGCCCAGGTCACGCGGGATAACCCGTACCCGGGCGAGCCGGACCCGAGGTTCGTGCACGTGGTGTTCCTGCGCGCCGACCCGGAACCGGGCACCGCGGCCAGCCTGGCCGAGGCCGAGAAGCAGGCCGCGCAGAAGGGCAGCCGTGACACCGCCCAGCTGGTGGGGCGCGCGATCTTCCTGCACACCCCGGATGGTCTGGGCCGCAGCGAGCTGGCCAAGCTGCTCGGCCGGGCCGGCGGGCCGATGTCTGCGAAGGGGGCGGGCACGGCGCGCAACTGGGCCACGGTTACCAAGCTGCTCGCGCTGTGCGACGCCTGAGCGGGCCGCCCGGCCGCGCGATCATCACTCCGGGGCGATCCGGTAGTGATAGCGGTGCCGGCCGGCAAACCCGCAGCGCGCGTACAGCGCCCGGGCGGCAGTGTTATCCTCTTCGACCTGGAGAAAGATCCGTTCGGCCCCGCGGGCCGCGGCCTGGGCGGCCAGTCCCGCGGTAACCGCGGTTCCAAGGCCGGCTCGCCGCCAAGCCGGATCGACCTCGATCGCGGTCAGCCCGCCCCACCCGTCCGCCAGCGAGAGCCGCCCGGTGGCGATGGTGCGCCCATCGCGCCGGACGCTGGCGAACACCTGCACGGGTGCCGATAGCAGCACTGGCAGCGCGGGTGCGGGCAGCCGCTGCCCCCGGTAGCGGTAGGCGGCCAGCCAGTCCTCGTCCGGCTCAGGGGCAAAGGCCATCTCGTCGTCGAAGGCTGGCGCGTTGTCGGGGGCTGGCGCGGTGGTGGCCTGGCTCGGCACGGCGGGCCGTCGGCGGTCCGCGACAACGTCGGTGCTGGCCGTCATCACCAGCGCCGGAGCCTGTCGCCTCTGCCAGCCGCGCCGCGCCAGCAGGTGATCAAGGGCGTTGCCGTCGGCGTCCAGTCCGGTGGCGATGACGATCATGGGTTTCAGCCCGCGCCGCCTGTACCAGGCCTCGACCTCGTCCACCGCCCGTTCAGTCGGGAAGCCGGGCTCGCCGAGCGGCAGCGCCGAATTCGCCCGCCCGGTAAACCCGCTGGCCGCCCGGAGCAGCCAGCCGCCGAGATGCGCCTGTTCGGTGGCCTGCCAGTGCCGGGCCGACATCCGCTCGAATGCGGAGATCCACGGATCCATCCCGGTCATTATCCCGGCCCGCCCCTCTGGGCCGGCCTGACTCCGGTGGCTACCTCTCGGCCTGCCCTGTGCCTGCTCCGTGCGGCCTGCCCTGTGCCTGCTCCGTGCGGCCTGCCCCGTGCGGCCTGCTCCGTCCGGCCCGCTCCGCCGCCTCGCGCCAGCCGGGCGGCTCGGCGGCCCGGCGTACCGTAGGTCACGGAGTCCGCCATGCGTATGCCTTCCTCATCGCGGCTCGCAGCCGCGCGAGTCGCCGGGCCTTCGGCGGTGCCGTCCAGGCTGGCGGCGACCGTCCGGACGGCCGGGCCGTCGGCGTTGTCGTCCAGGGTGGGAGCTGCCACCGGGATCGCCGGGCCGGCTGCGTTCACCGGCGCGTGGCTCGTCGCCTCTCTGCGCCAGACCGGGCATTCCGCGGTAGCGGTCCAGCTCAGCGGCCTGGCTGCGCCGGGTGCCCGCGATCCCGGGATCATGATCGCCGGATTCGTGGCGCTGGGCGCCTGCTCAGTCGCGTTCGGCGGGTCGCTGCACCAGGCACTCGGCGGATCGGGTGGCTCCGCCAGCCCTGGCCGGGCCGGGCTGGGGCCTCGCCTCATCCAGTGGGCCGGCGCGCTGACCATCGCGGCCGGGCTGCTCCGCCGCGACCACATGATGCTGGGGACGCCCGGCGCCGCCGTGCGGGAGTCCTGGCACAACCACGCCCACGACCTGGTGAGCTCGATCATCTACGTCACGCTGGTCATCGCGCCGTTGCTGCTGGCGGTCAGGTTCCGCGGCGACGCGCGCTGGCAGCGGCTCTGGATTCCGCTGTTGGCCGGCTCGGCGGCGACGGCCGGGCTGCTCGGCGTCTTCGCCTCGTCGGCCTGGGAGTCGTGGGATCCCGTCCTGCAGCGAGTCGCGGTAACCATCCCGCTGGCCATGGTGGCCGCCGTCGCCGTCCGGCTGCTGACCCTGGCGCCCGCCAGGGCCGGCTCGCGCGCGCCGGGCTGGCCACACGAACGTGCCGAAAGCGCATAAGGCCCCTCCATCTCATGCATGGAGGGGGCTGGGCCCCATTTTGTCCACCGGCGACGCCAGAGCCCAGCACCGACACGCGGCGACCGCGGCCTGCTTGCGGCTGAGCGGGGATGAGCTCAGGCCCGGACGACCGGCACTCTCAGGGCTCACCTGCGCGGAGTCTCGACCCCGGTCGGGGCGTCGTCGCCGGGCGGATCCTCGGCTCCGCGCGGGTCGCTGGTCTCAGCCGGCCAGTCGTTGGTCCCATAGGAAAGCGCGGCCACCTGCGCGTCGAAGGCGTCCAGTTCGGCCGGGCTGAGCATGCGCGGTGACCCCAGGCGACTGGACCGGTAGTAGAGCTCGGCCAGCCATTCGAGCAGGCGGGCCCGGTCGTACGCCTGCTCGACATCCTGGCCGACCGCCACCGCCCCGTGATTCTGCAGCAGGGCCACGGGCCGGTCCGCCAGCGCCGCGCGCAGCCCGTCCGCCAGCTCCCGGGTGCCGAAGGTCGCGTACGGGACCACTGGGACCGGCCCGCCGAGGAACCCGATCGCGTAGTGGATGGCCGGGAGCTCAGGGCAGCTGGTCGCGACCGCGGTCGCGAACATCGAGTGGGTGTGGACCACCGCGCCGGCTGCCGTCTGCTGGTAGGCGGCCAGGTGCATGGGGAGCTCGGACGACGGCCGCAGCGGCAGGTCGAGCGGCTGCCCGGCCGGGCCGACCACGCACAGCTCCTCGGGTCGGAGCGTGTCGTACCGGTGCGCGCTCGGCGTGATCACGATCTTGTCGCCGTCTCGCGCGCTCACATTGCCTGCGATCCCGATCACCAGCCCGTCGGACACCATCCGCCGGGCGCAGTCGATCACCGCCGCCCGCAGCTCATCGCGGACGGACGGGGCGACGTTCCCCGGCGCGGACGCGTTCGCAGCCGACCCGCCGGGCGCGGCGGCGCCCGGCGTCGACCCGCCCGTCGGCGGTCCGCCTGGCGCAGACCCGCCCGTCGGCGGTCCGCCTGGCGCAGACCCGCCCGCTGTCGCCCCGTTCATCTGCCTGCTCTGCCGCTCATCCGCCCTCGCATCCCGAACGCGGGCTCAAACGCTAGCGGGCGACCATCTCCGGCCTCAAACCGGATCACGGCTACGCGAAGTATTGCAGTAATGCAGTATCACCGTATTACAGTATTGACGGGCAGCGCCGCACGCTGGTCGCGCTCGACCCCGTACAGTCGCGAGCCTGCCCGATAGCCTGCTGCCGTGTCACGCGAAGTACGGCAGCAGAACCGGCGGTGCGACCATGCGTAACGGCGATGTGTCCTTCTGGTGGCAGGCCCGGGGCGGCTTCCCGCCGCGCAGGCCCTCGCTGCCCGGGCCGGCGGAGGCCGACGTCTGCATCGTCGGCGGCGGGTTCACCGGCTTGTGGACGGCCTGGTATCTGAAGCAGGCCGAACCAGGCCTGCGGGTCATCGTGCTGGAAGCCGCGTTCGCCGGGTTCGGGGCGTCGGGCCGCAACGGGGGCTGGCTGACCGCGGCGATGCCCGGGTCACGCGACCGCTACGCTCGCGGCCCGCACGGCCGGGCCGGCGTCCTGGACATGCAGCGGCAGCTCCAGCAGACCGTGGACGAGGTCGCCGCTGTATGCGCCGCCGAGGGCATCGACGCACACCTGGTCAAGGGCGGGAGCCTGAGCGTGGCGTTCACGCCGGCCCAGCACGAGCGCCTGCGAGAGACGCTCCGGGCCGACCGGTCCTGGGGGCTGGACGAGGCCGACGTCCGCTATCTCGACCGCGACGAGATCGCCGGCCGGATCAAGTTCCCGAACGCACGCGCTGCCCTCTACACGCCGCATTGCGCCCGGCTGCAGCCGGCCCGGCTGGTTACCGGCCTCGCGGAGGCGGCCGAGCGCGCCGGGGTGGAGATCTACGAGGCGACACCGGTCTCCGCCATCAAGCCGCACCGAGCCTGCACGGTGTTCGGCGATGTCAGCGCCGGCTACGTGTTGCGGGCCACCGAGGGCTACACCGCCCAACTGGCCGGGCAGCGCCGCGCCCTGCTGCCGATGAACAGCTCGATGATCGTCACCGAGCCGCTCGGAGACGACCTGTGGCGGGAGATCGGCTGGGACGGCTGCGAGACGCTGGGCGACGAGGCGCACGTCTACATCTACGCCCAGCGAACCGCGGACGGGCGCATTGCCATCGGCGGTCGGGGAGTTCCCTACCGGTTCGCCTCCGGCGTCGATCACCGGGGAGCGACCCAGACCGAGACGGTCACATCGCTCACCCAGACACTGCGCACCCTGCTCCCGCAGCTTGGTCAGGTACAGATCGAGCACGCCTGGAGCGGGGTCCTCGGTGTGCCCCGGGACTGGTGCGCGACCGTTTCGCTCGATGCGGCGACCGGCCTCGGCTGGGCCGGCGGCTACACCGGGCACGGCGTGGCGGCGGCCAACCTGGCCGGCCGCACGATGGCCGATCTCGTACTCGGCCGGGACACCCCCCGGACGGCCCTGCCCTGGGTCAACCACCGGTCCCGCCGGTGGGAGCCGGAGCCGGCTCGCTGGCTCGGCGTCCGCGGGCTGTATTCCTCCTACCGGCTCGCCGACCGGCTGGAGAACGGGGAGTCACCGAAGACCTCGCTGCTGGCCCGCGCCGCCGACGCCATCGCCGGCCCGCCCTGAGCGAGCGCGGGTGTCGAAGTGAGCCGGCGGCCGGTTCCAGGGCTGGCGATTACGCTGGTCGGCATGCCAGAGCCAGCAGGGAGCATGAGCATCGGACAGGTCGCCGAACGCACCGGGCTGAGCGTTCACGCGCTGCGCTTCTACGAGCGCGAGGGCATCCTGGCCAATCCGGTGGGGCGGGCGCGGAACGGCCGCCGGATCTATACCGAGGACGACGTGGAGTGGCTGTCCATGTGCATCACGCTGCGCTCGTCCGGGATGCCGCTGCCGGCCCTGCGCGAGTACGCCAACCTGGTCAGGCGAGGCCCCGGCAACGAGAAAGAGCGGCTCGCCGTCCTGCGCCAGCACCAGGAGCGGGTCAGGGCGCAGATCGCCGACCTCACCGAGTCTCTCGACCTGATCAGCTACAAGGTCGGGATCTACGAGGAGCGGCTCGCCGAGGGCACCGCCGACCAGCTGTGGAGCGCGCCGCGACCCGAAGCCCCGCAGCAGGAACCGGAAGCCGCGCGGCACAATTAGCGTGGACTGAGAACCTCGATCTTCGGCTGTGGCCGGGCCGAACCGCGACAATGGCTGGCACGTGCCGGACACGAGATCCGCCCGCCGGCGGACCGGATGCCCGAAGGACCTCGCTGCCTACCCGTTAAATGTGATCCCATTAGAGGCATATGTCGAACCTTGATCGGATGGCCGCGGACGGCCGGCTGCGCGGCGACGATGTGTCGCGTGCGGTGTTCGCTGATCTCCCGGCCCGCTATGACCGGCTCGCCTACCTGCTGTCGTTCGGCCAGGACCGGCGCTGGCGCCGCGCCGTGGTCGACCGTGTCGCCGCCGCCCGGCCGAGCCGGGTGCTCGACGTCGCCACCGGGCCGGCCGGCATCGCCCTGGCGATCGCCGAACGGACCGGGGCCCAGGTCGTCGGCGTGGACCTCAACGAGCCAATGCTGCGGGCCGGCGCGGCGAACGTGCGCGCGGTCGGCCGCCAGCGGCAGCTGGGCCTGGCGCTCGCCCGGGCCGACCGGCTCCCGTTCGGCGACGGCGACTTCGACGCGGTCGTCTTCTCCTACCTGCTGCGCTACGTGGACGACCCGGCGGGCACCGTGGCCGAGCTGGCCCGCTGCCTGCGCCCCGGCGGCACGCTGGCCAGCCTGGATTTTTATGTGCCGCCGCACCCGGTGTGGCACGCCTCCTGGCAGCTTTACACGCGCGCCGCGCTGCCCGTGCTCGGCGGGCTCACCGGCGGGCCGGCCTGGCGTGAGGTCGGTGAGTTCCTGGGCCCGAGCATCTCGACGCACTACAAGCTGCACCCGCTGGCCGAGCACGTGGCGGCCTGGCACGCGGCCGGCCTGGAGGACGTGCAGGTCCGGCTGATGAGCCTCGGCGGCGGCCTGGTCATGGCCGGCCGCAAGCGCACGCCGGCGACCGGGGAACCCGCCGGTAGCCGGGGAAACCAGGTAACCGAGACAGCAACCGGGATGACGGGGAAAGCAGCCCGGGGAACCGGGAAAGGCCAGGGAGGCCAGGAAGGCCAGGAAGCACAGACCGCCCCCGGAGCACGCGGGTGACCGTGCCGCCTCGCCGTGCCGCGGCGTTCTACGACAGGGGCGGCGGCACGGGGGGCATCCGTGACTGGATAACGCTGCTGCATCCGCCGTACACGATGTGGCACCTGTCCTACGTGGTGTTCGGCGCCGCCGTCGTCCCGCCGCTGGTGCTGTGGCGGCTGGGCGGCACTCTGCTCGCCTTCTTTCTCGCGGTCGGCATCGGCGCGCATGCCCTCGATGAGCTGCACGGCAGGCCGCTGGGTACCGGCATCAGCAGCCGTCAGCTGATCGTCGCGGCCGTGCTCAGCATCGGCGCCGCCATGGCGGCCGGGCTCGCGTACGGTGGCCTGCGGCTGCTGCCGTTCGTCCTGATCGGCGGCCTGTTCGTGTTGGGCTACAACCTCGAGTTGGCCGGCGGCGTGCTGCACAGCGACCTGGGTTTCGCCGTGACCTGGGGTGCCTTCCCCGCGCTGGTCGGCGCCTACGCCCAGCACTGGACCCTGCCGCCCGCCGCGTGGGCGGCCGCGCTGGCCGCCCTGCTCATGTCGCTCGGCCAGCGCTCGCTCAGTACCCCCGTCCGGGCCATCCGCCGCCGGGTCACGCAGGTAACGCTGCGGGTTACCTGGCGCGACGGCAGCCAGCGCGAATACGGCCGGGCCGAGCTGCTGACTCCGGTGGAGTCCGCCCTGCGGGCCCTGGCCTGGGCGGTCGGCGCGCTGGCCATCGCGCTCGTGCTGGCCCGGTGACCTGAATGAATCCCGCCGGCGGGCAGACCCGCTGGGACGTCGTGGTCGCCGGGGCGGGCCCGGCCGGGAGCATCGCCGCGCTGGTGCTGGCCAGGTCGGGAGCCAGCGTCGCCCTGGTGGACAAGGCCGCGTTCCCGCGCGACAAGGCCTGCGGTGATCTGATCGGCCCGCGCGGGGTGCGGCTGCTCGAGGAGCTCGGCGTCGGGGTGCCTGACGCCGGAACGGGATCCGACCTGCTGGTGGTCGGCCCTTCGCGGCAGCGGTCCAGGCTGCCCGCGTTCGGCGGAAAAACCTATGCCGACCACGGAATGGTGGTGCCGCGACGGATACTCGACGATGCGCTGCGCGCGGAGGCGCTGGCGGCGGGCGCGACGCCGGTCCGGGCGCGGGTCACCGCCGCCGACCGCGAGCCCGGCGGGCCGGTGCGGGCGCTGGTCACCAGCGACGGCGAGCGGCTGGACGGCGACATCGTGATCGGCGCGGACGGCGCGCTCAGCCGGGTGGCCCAGCTCGCGGGGATGCTCGACCCGGCCGCGGCGCTCTGGGGCTTCGCCATCCGCGGCTACATCCCGGCCGAGGTGCCGCTGCCCCTGCTCGTGCTCCTCGACAAGCGACCCTGGCAGATCTACCCCGGCTACGGCTGGCTCTTTCCCGGCGCCGACGGGCAGGCCAACGTCGGCATCGGGATCGGGATGGGCCGGCGCCGGGCCCCAGCGCAGCTGCGGCCGGATCTGGACCGGCTGTGCGCCCTGCTCCGGCGGGAGGGCGATATCAGCCCGAACGCGCACCCCGGACCCATCGTGGGCGGCTGGCTCAGGATGGGCGGGACCGGCACCCCGCCCGCGGCGGGTAACGTGCTGCTGATCGGCGACGCGGCCGGCCTGATCAACCCGCTGCAGGGGGAAGGAATCGGGCCCGCCATGGTCAGCGCCCGGGCCGCTGCGGAGGCCGTGATCAAGGATCCGGGCCGGGCGGCGGCGAGCTACACCGAGACGATCGGCGAGCTCATGGGCCGGTACATGACCGGCGCCGCGGCACTGCAGGAGGCGATGCTGGGCCGCCCCCGGCTCGCCTCGGCGGGCATGCGCCTGCTTACCTCGCCGCCGCTGCGGAGCCTGGTGGCCGGGACCTGGTCGCTGTACTGGAACGGGCTGGCCGATGGCGCGGCGCCCCGTCCCTCGGCCGGCGGCGCCGCGCTCGTTGAGGACCTCGCGTGGCGGTTGGCGGGCCGCGGCCGGGGCAGCTAAATAAGCAGGCGGCCACGGTGCCCCGCGGCCGGGCTGCCGGTCGGCCAGGCCTGGTCACCCTGGGTCTCGCGCCGCCGCGCCGCACTGCCTTAGACTCGCCCGGAGGTGATTGCATGGATGACTCCGCCGAACGGTTCCTGGAGCTGATCCACCAGTTCGAGGACATCGCGCATGCCACCACTCCGGAGCAGGCGCACGCGCAGTTCGACGAGACCACGCTCCAGGTGTTCTGGAAGAGATGGCCGCACATCTCCGCCTGGACCGGCTCGCTGTGGCGGATGCTGTCCGAAGAACTTTCCGCGCCGGGCCAGCCGCACCGCGACCACGAGCTCGATGAGGTCGGCGAAAGTGGCTGAGAGCCTGCAGCAGCGCTCGGCCGTGCTCCGGGATCTGATGAACGCGAACGTGGTGACCACCACGCCGGACGCGACCGTGACCGAGGCCGCGGCGAGGATGGTCCGGGCCAGGGTCGGTTCGGCCGTCGTGATGCAGGGGTCGTTCCTGGCCGGCATCCTGACCGAGCGGGACGTGCTGCGGGCGGCCGCGTCGACCGAAGATCTGCGGCACACTCCGGTGTCGGCGTGGATGACCCGCGATCCGCAATCGGCGTCCCCGGGTACCTCGGCCGAGGAGGCCACGCAGCTCATGCTGCTGAACGGCTTCCGCCATCTGCCGGTGGTCGAGGGCCGGACGGTGCTGGGCGTGGTCAGCCTGCGCGAACTCTTCGCCGCCCGGATCCGCCGGCCAGCCGCGGGCTGAGAGATCCGCTGGGGCCGATGACAGCCGTCCGGCAGCGCGTGCCGCTGTCGTCCTACACCACGCTCGGCCTCGGTGGTCCCGCGCGCAGATTCGTGACCGCCCGGACCGAGCGCGAGCTGGTGGCCGAGGTACGGGCGGCCGACCAGCGTGGTGAGCCGCTACTCGTGCTGGGCGGCGGCAGCAACCTGGTGGTCGGCGACGAGGGCTTCGACGGAACGGTGCTGCGGATCGCGACCCGCGGCGCCGGCCTGGACACCGGTCATGGGTCGGTGACGGTGACCGCGGCGGCCGGCCAGGACTGGGATGCGCTGGTCCGGCGCTGCGTGGCCGGCGGGCTGGCTGGGGTGGAATGCCTATCCGGCATTCCGGGCCTGGTCGGGGCCACGCCGATCCAGAACGTCGGTGCCTACGGGCAGGAGGTCGCCGAGACGATCACCACGGTGCGCGGTTACGACCGGGAGCGCGGCGAGATCGTCGAGCTGGCCGCGGCCGATTGCGGGTTCGGCTACCGGACCAGCCGGTTCAAGCGCTGCGGCGGGCGGTACGTCGTGCTGAGCGTCGCGTTCAGGCTCAGCCGCCAGCCGATGTCGCTGCCGATCAGGTACGCCGAGCTGGCCCGCCGCCTCGGCGTCGCGACCGGGGAGCGCGCCGCGCTCGCCGACGCCCGCGCCGCCGTGCTCGCCCTGCGCCGCGGCAAGGGCATGGTGCTCGACCCCGGCGACCCGGACACCAGGAGCGTCGGCTCGTTCTTCACCAACCCAGTGATCAGCCGGGCGCAGTTCGGCGCCCTGGAGGACACGGCGCGGGCCAGGTTCGGCGCGGAGGTCGCCGTGCCAGGCTTCCCGGCCGGAGACGGGCAGGTGAAGGTGCCAGCGGCCTGGCTCATCGAACGGTCGGGGTTCGCCCGCGGCTATGACAGCGGCACCGGGGTCCGGATATCGGCCAAGCACCCGCTGGCGCTGGTCAACCCGGGCGGCGGCAGCACGAAGGGCCTGCTCGCGCTGGCCGCCGAAATCCGGGATGGCGTGCGCGGGTCGTTCGGGATCGAGCTAACTCCCGAGCCGGTGCTCGTCGGCGTCACGCTGTGAAGGGCCGGCGCGCAGCCAGGCGTCGATCCCGGCCAGCAGGCGGGCGCGGACCGCATCGGGGGCGACGCAGCTATGCACCGACATGCGGGCCAGCTCGGCCAGCTCGGCGTCACCGAGGCCGAGGGCGTTGCGGGCCAGGGCGTACTGGGCGGTGAGCCGGGAGCCGAACAGCAGCGGATCGTCCGCGCCCAGCGCCACCGGCACGCCCGCCTCCAGCAGGCGAAGCAGCGGGACGTCGGCGGGCTTGCCGAACACGCCCAGCGCCACGTTGGACGACGGGCAGACCTCGAGCGGCACGGGTGCAGCCGCGAGCCGGCGCAGCAGCCCAGGATCCGCGGCGGCCGCGATGCCGTGCCCGATCCGGTTGGCGCGCAGCTCGTCCAGGCAGGCCTGGACGTTGGCGGGGCCGCACAGCTCGCCGCCGTGCGGAACCGACAGCAGCCCGGCCCGGGTCGCGATGCGGAAGGCCGGCGCGAAGTCGGCGGTCGAGCCGCGCCGCTCGTCGTTGCTCAGCCCGAAGCCCATGACCCCGCGCCCGGCGTACTGGGCGGCCAGCCGGGCCAGCGTGCGCGCGTCGAGCGGGTGCCTGGTGCGGTTGGCCGCGATGATGACGCCGATGCCGACTCCGGTCGCGACGGCCGCCTGCGCCGCCGCGTCGAGCACGAGCTCCACCGTGGGGGTGAGCCCGCCGAACCGCGCCGCGTAGCCGGACGGGTCCACCTGGATCTCCAGCCAGCCCGAGCCGTCGGCCGCCTCGTCCTCCGCGGTCTCGCGCAGCAGCCGGCGCATGTCCGCCTCGCGCCGCAGCACCGACCTGGCGATGTCGTATAGCCGCTGGAAGCGGAACCAGCCGCGCTCGTCGGCCCCCTCGGCCAGCCGCACCGGCCAGTCGCCGGCCAGCGCGGAAGGCAGCTGGACCCGGTGCACACGGGCCAGCTCCACCAGCGTCGCGTGCCGCATCGCCCCGGTCATGTGCAGGTGCAGATGCGCCTTGGGCAGCGAGCGCAGCGGCCGTTCCATCGGCCTAGTGTGCCCCGGCCGGCGCCGTGCCGCCCCCGGCTCGCGCGACACGCGCCCGTTCGGAACCAAGCATGATCGGGGCCCGTCTCGCCCTGGCCGACGTGGCTGCGGCGGACTAGCCCGGGTGGCTGACCAGCTTGGCCATCCTGGTCAGGCCCTCCTCGAGCTCGGCGTCGCCAAGCGCACAGGACAGCCTGAAGTAGCCAGGCGTCCCGAACGCCTCCCCCGGCACCACCGCGATCTCGGCCTCGTCCAGGAGCACCCCGGCGAGCTCCGCCGACGTGCCCGCCCGGCGCCCGGCGATGTCCGCGCCGAGCAGTCCCTTCACCGAGGGGTAGCAGTAGAAGGCGCCCTGCGGCTCCGGGCAGATCACCCCGGGCATCTCGTTCAGCATCCTGGTCATCGTGGTCTTGCGCCGCCCGAACGCCTCCCGCATCGTCGCGACCGCGGACAGGTCCCCGCTCACCGCCGCGAGCGCGGCCTGCTGAGCCACGTTGCAGACGTTCGAGGTCGCGTGCGACTGCAGGTTCCCCGCAGCCTTGATCACGTCAGGGGGCCCGATCATCCAGCCCACCCGCCAGCCGGTCATCGCGTAGGTCTTCGCCACCCCGTTCAGGACCACGCAGCGGTCGGCGATCTGCGGGGCTACCACCGGCATCGAGACGAACCTGGCCTCGCCGTACACCAGGTGCTCGTAGATCTCGTCGGTAACCACCCACAGGCCGTTGGCCGCCGCCCACTGGCCGATCTCGGCGACCAGCTCCGGCGGGTACACCGCCCCGGTCGGGTTGGACGGCGACACGAACAGCAACAGCTTGGTGCGCTCGGTGCGGGCGGCCTCGAGGTCGGCCACCGAGGCCAGGTAGCCGGACCGCTCGTCGGTGGGCACCGGTACCGGGGTGCCGCCGGCCAGCGCGATGCACTCGGGGTAGGTCGTCCAGTACGGGCTCGGCACGAGCACCTCGTCGCCAGGGTCGACGAGCGTCGCGAACGTCTCGTAGACCGCGTGCTTGGCCCCGTTGGTCACCAGCACCTGGCCGGGCTCGACGTGATAATCCGAGTCGCGGGCGGTCTTGACGGCGATTGCCTCGCGCAGTTCGGGCAGCCCGCCGGTCGGGGTGTACCTGTGGTTCTTCGGATCCAGGCAGGCCCGGGCGGCCGCCTCGGCGATGTAACCGGGCGTCGGGAAGTCCGGCTGGCCCGCGCCGAAGCCGATGACCGGCCTGCCTTCGGCGCGCAGCGCCTTCGCCTTGGCGTCCACGGCCAGCGTGGCCGACTCGTTGATCGCGCCGATGCGCGCGGAGATACGAGGATGTGACATGGGCATGATGTCTATGGTGGCATCTGCGGGCTAGTACTGTGCGCCTATGGTTCGACGGACCCGCCCCGGGCAACGTAGACTTCAGGGCTGGCGGTGGTGCAGCCGCGACCGGGGCATGCCCGCGTGGTGTGCCGAACCGGCATCCGGAACGCAGGCTGTCAGGCGCTGAGGTTGTACAACACAGGGCAGTAGCTCAATTGGCCAGAGTCCCGGTCTCCAAAACCGGTGGTTGGGGGTTCGAGTCCCTCCTGCCCTGCGAGTATGGGACCGACCCCATGACTCCTTCGACGCAGTTCAGGTGAGGAAATGGCGACTCAGACCCGCGGCCAGGCCGCAGACCGGCCGACCAGGCCAGGACGCCCGGCCAAGGGCAGGACAGGCCCCGTCCTGTTCGTCCGCCAGGTCATCGCCGAGCTGCACAAGGTGATCTGGCCAACGCGCCACGAGCTCACGACCTACACCACCGTCGCGCTGGTGTTCATCCTGGTCATGGTGGGCATCGTGACCGGCCTAGACGCCCTGTTCGGCAAGCTGGTGCTGAGCATATTCGGTTAGCCCAGCGGTCGGCAGACTCGCGTCGGCTACCCGCCCGCCGGGCAGCATGATCGCGGCAGCGTGACGGGAGGAGCCCGGTCATCGCGGCTCGCGGTCACCGGGAAGAAGAGCGAAGAGAAAGAGTTACCGTGTCCGAACAGAGCGACGCCGATCCGGCGCAGGCCGACGAGGCGATCCTGCCCTCGAACGGCCAGGCGGCCGAGCACGAGGGACAGCAGGCGTCTGAGCCCGTGGCCGCCGCCGACGCGGCGGATAGTGCGGACGATGCAGCGTACGTTGTCGATGACGTAGTGGTCGATGACGTTGTGGTCGATGACGCGCCGGCCGCCGGGGTCGATGACGCGGCCGTCGATGGCGTGGGGGCTGACGACAGCATGGCCGAGGATGCCGCGGCAGCCCAGGAGGCGCCGGCCGAGACGGTGACCGCCGAGGACGCGGCCGAGGCTGGGGTCGGATTGGAGGCCGAGGCCGGGGCGGACGACGCCGAGGCCGGGGCGGACGATGCCGAGGCCGAGGTCGTGGCCGACCCGGCCGCCGAATTCAGCCGCCAGCTGAGGATGCTGCCCGGCGACTGGTATGTGGTGCACTCCTACGCCGGCTACGAGAACCGGGTCAAGGCGAACCTGGAGAGCCGCACCCAGTCGCTCAACATGGAGGACTACATCTTCCAGATCGAGGTGCCCGTGCACCAGGTCACCGAGATCAAGGGCGGTAAGCGACAGCAGGTCGCGGAGAAGGTGCTGCCCGGCTACATCCTGGTCCGGATGGACCTGACCGACCAGTCCTGGGCCGCGGTCCGCAACACGCCCGGCGTGACCGGGTTCGTCGGCCTGTCCAGCAGGCCGTCGCCGCTCAGCCTGGACGAGGTCGCGGCGCTGCTCGCCCCCGAGCCCGAGGAGCAGGTCAAGGAGGCCGAGGCCAAGCGCACCGTGGTGGAATACGAGCCGGGGGAATCCGTTACCGTCATGGACGGGCCGTTCGCCACGCTCCCGGCCACCGTGAACGAGATCAACCCCGACACGCAGAAGCTCAAGGTTCTCGTGTCGATCTTCGGCCGGGAGACGCCGGTCGAGCTCTCGTTCGACCAGGTCGCGAAGATCTGACCCGTATCAGGCAACGAACACGTGAGATAAAGGACCGCAGAACATGCCGCCCAGGAAGAAGAAGATCGCCGCGGTGGTCAAGGTGCAACTGCAGGCGGGCGCGGCCACCCCGGCCCCGCCGGTCGGCACCGCGCTCGGCCCGCACGGCGTCAACATCATGGACTTCTGCCGGCAGTACAACGCCGCGACCGAGTCACAGCGCGGGAACATCGTGCCCGCGGAGATCACCATCTACGAGGACCGGACCTTCTCGTTCATCACCAAGACGCCACCCGCGCCTGAGCTGATCAAGAAGGCGGCCGGCGTCGACAAGGGCAGCGCCGAGCCGCACACGGAGAAGGTCGGCAAGGTCACCCAGGCGCAGGTCCGGGAGATCGCGCAGGTCAAGATGCCGGATCTCAACGCGACCACGATGGAAGCCGCCGAGAAGATCATCGCCGGCACGGCACGCTCGATGGGGATCACCGTCGAGGGCTGATTCACCCCCCCTCGTGGCAGGGCCGGCGCTGGCCCGCTGACCACGACCTCCACGAACAAGGAGAACGCTATGCAGCGCAGCAAGGGTTATCGCCAGGCGGCCGAGCTGATCGACCGGGACCGGCTCTACAGCCCGGCTCAGGCCGTCGCGCTGGCCAAGAAGACATCACCGACGAAGTTCGACGCCACGGTGGAGGTCGCCCTCCGGCTCGGCGTCGACCCGCGCCGGGCCGACCAGATGGTCCGGGGCACGGTCAACCTGCCGAACGGCACCGGCAAGACGGCCCGGGTGCTCGTGTTCGCCACCGGCGACCGGGCGGAGGACGCCACGGCGGCCGGGGCCGACTTCGTCGGCTCGGACGACCTGATCGAGCGGATCCAGGGGGGGTTCCTGGACTTCGACGCGGTGGTGGCCACCCCGGACTTGATGGGCAAGGTCGGGAGGCTCGGCCGGGTGCTGGGCCCGCGCGGCCTGATGCCCAACCCCAAGACCGGTACGGTCACCCCGGACGTGGGCAAGGCCGTCAGCGACATCAAGGGCGGCAAGATCGAGTTCCGGGTGGACAAGAACGGGAACCTGCACTTCGTGATCGGCAGGGCGTCGTTCACCGACCGGGCACTGGCCGAGAACTACGCGGCCGCGCTCGATGAGGTGGTCAGGCTCAAGCCCGCGGCGGCCAAGGGCCGCTACCTGAGGCGGGTGACCATGAGCACGTCGATGGGCCCGGGCATCCCAGTCGACCCGAACAAGACGCACGGCGTCGTCGAAGAGCTGGAAGAGGCCCAGGCGGCCAGCTGAGACGCTCAGGCGCGAGGCGGGCGACGCCCGCCAGGTGGCCGGCCCGCACCGTGTCCGAGGATCGATGGCGGGCCGCCCGTTAGCCGGTCCTCAGACCGCCGGTTCAGCGTCCGGGTGGCGTGGCCGGCCCGGCGCCGTTCGGAATCGGTGAGCTCGAACAGTTGGCACGGCCTTCGTGACCCTGACTAATCGCGATCATGGACGGGCGGAGATACCCGGCCGCCTCTGGTAACCTGGCTGCTGCCACAGACCGTTGGCCGTCACCGGGCAGTCTCGATGCCAGGTGACCGAAGGTCCGCGAGAGCGGGCGACCCACGCAGGCGACCGAGCAGATCCGCCGTGATCGGACCACCAGAGGCCGACTACGGCTGAGCCCCGGAGCGCCTGCGCCCGGGGCGTTCTTGTTTTCCAGGGCCTTACTGATCGTGAGAGGAGGCCCATGGCGAATGCGGAAAAGGTGACCGCGGTCGCCGAGCTCACCGAGCGATTCCAGAATTCAGCCGGCGCGGTACTGACCGAGTACCGCGGCCTGAGCGTGGCACAGCTGCGCGAGTTGCGCGGAACCCTGGGTGAGGCAGCCACGTTCGCCGTGGTGAAGAACACGCTGACCAAGATCGCGGTGGAGCAAGCCGGGCTGGAGAACGAGCTCGCGCCGCTGCTCACCGGCCCGTCGGCGGTCGCATTCGTGACCGGTGACGTGGTGGAGACCGCGAAGGGCCTGCGTGACTTCGCCAAGGCGAACCCATTCCTGGTGATCAAGGGGGGCGTCCTCGACGGCAAGGCCCTGACCCCCGCGGAGATCACCAAGCTTGCCGACGTCGAACCGCGCGAGGTGCTGCTGGCCAAGCTCGCGGGCGCCATGAAGGCGACCACGGCCCGGGCTGCGGGCGCGTTCGCCGCGTTGCCCGTCCAGATGGCGCAGCTCGCGGAGGCACTGCGCGCCAAGACCGAGGCGGAGGGCAGTAGCCCGGAGCCTGCGGCCGACTCGGCCCAGAGCAGCACCGCGGAAGGTAGCACCGCGGAGAGCAGCAGTGCCGAAAGCAGCAGTGCCGAAAGCAGCAGCCCGGCTGAGAGCGGCCCCGATGACAGCAGCCCTGATGACAGCGGTTCAGACGAGAGCGGTCCGGCTGAGGGCTGACCCGCTGCCCTAGACCTGTCGGCGGCCCGTGGCCGCCGGACCAGACGTTGAGATAACGGAGGAATCCAGCACGATGGCGAAGATGAGCACTGACGAACTGCTCGACGCGTTCAAGGAAATGACCCTGCTCGAACTCTCCGAGTTCGTGAAGCAGTTCGAGGAGACGTTTGACGTCAAGGCGGCCGCTCCGGTGGCCGCGGCCGCGGCGCCTGCCGCCGCCGGCGCGGGCGCCGGCGAGGCCGCCGCCGAGGAGCAGGACGAGTTCGACGTGATCCTCGAGGCCGCAGGGGACAAGAAGATCCAGGTCATCAAGGAGGTCCGGAGCCTGACCAGCCTGGGTCTCAAGGAGGCCAAGGACCTGGTGGACGGAGCGCCCAAGCCGGTGCTCGAGAAGGTCAACAAGGAAAGCGCCGACAAGGCCAAGGCCGCGCTCGAGGGCGCGGGAGCCACGGTCACCGTCAAGTAGCAGCAACGAGCGCGGCGGGCGGCCCCGGGATTGCCGGTGCCGCCCGCCGCGCCGTCTGCCAGTGTCAGCACCGCCCGTGCTGCCAGTGTCAGCACCGCCCGTGTCGCCGCCAGGCACGGCACCCGGGCCCGGGAATTTCCTGCCCGCACCCCGCGTTGTTGCCAACGTCACCGCACAGCGCTAAACAAATAGACCTACCCACCCCGCCAGACCTCACACCACTAGCTTGATGTGGCATCTCTCACTCGCCAGCACCGCCGGATCGGGCGGGTTGGACTTGACGTTTCGCCGTCAAAGAGCGATGCTGCGGACAGCGTGAATCACATAGAAGCGTACACTTGACCAGTGGTGTGCCGTTCGGCTACACTACTCTTTTGCGCTGCACTCTGACGCCCTCGGCAAACCACGAACACCCCGCGGTGTGCCCGCAGGGCGTTTGGCGTGCGTGCGGTGAATGTCCGCCACAAGCTCGGAAGGACCCCTGTTGGCAGCATCGCGCAGCGCCTCAACCAATGCCCTCGGCCCGGCTCGCGTCTCCTTCGCCCGGATCAGTGAACCACTCGAAGTACCCGGTCTGCTAGCGCTGCAGACCGAATCGTTCGACTGGCTGCTCGGCAACGAGCGCTGGCAGGAGCGAGTGGCGGCCGCCACGAAGGCAGGCCGTGAGGACGTGCCTGAGCAGTCCGGCCTCGAGGAGATCTTCGAGGAGATCAGCCCGATCGAGGACTTCACGGGCACCATGTCGCTCTCGTTCCGTGATCACCGGTTTGAGCCGCCCAAGTACTCCGTGGAGGAGTGCAAGGACAAGGACATGACCTACTCCGCCCCCATGTTCGTCACGGCGGAGTTCATCAACAACAGCACCGGTGAGATCAAGAGCCAGACGGTGTTCATGGGCGACTTCCCGCTCATGTCCCCCAAGGGCACCTTCATCATCAACGGCACCGAGCGCGTCGTCGTTTCCCAGCTCGTCCGGTCGCCGGGTGTCTACTTCGACCGTCAGGTCGACAAGA
>Ga0207665_10000405_pt1 | contig 29648 bp, 27 predicted proteins | sample LARL112metaG_FD_184351 | JGI IMG/M metagenome (GOLD analysis project Ga0207665, IMG submission 184351) | Corn, switchgrass and miscanthus rhizosphere microbial communities from Kellogg Biological Station, Michigan, USA - LAR L11-2 metaG... | ecosystem: Host-associated > Plants > Roots >... | reverse complement strand
TCGATGCGCTGCACATATTGGGGCCCGCGCACACCGCCGCGGTTCAATCTCACGACAAACTTGGTGTTTTGCATGGGTTCCTTAGTGGATCAGGCTCGGATAATTCTATTGTACGCGATGTTTCGGTTTTGCGCTTGGCTAAGTTGCGTGTTGCCGCTGTCATAGAAGCCGGTCTTCATTCCGCTAACTCAGGCAAAAACTTCATCCTTGGAAAAGAATTTAGTTTTGGTAAAGTTCCCGAAAGATATGCGCAGACCGTTGACGCCCTTCGTTCTGGTCATTCTCGTGCTTGTCGTTTCAATGGCGGCAGGCCAAGACCCTTCCTCCTCTTGTTCCATCACCCCGATCCGTCCCAGCCGCGAGGCCAACATGTTCACGCCCGCTCAGGAAGTGGACCTGGGAGAAGTGCTGGTCGAGGTCGTTCGTGACAATGCCAAGGAACTCGATGATCCGGAACTCACGACGTACCTCCAGCAAATCGGCGATCGCCTGGCCAGCAATCTGCCTCCGCTGGGATTGAAGTATCGTTTTTATCTTTCCAATCTGCCGACCGCCAATGCTTTTTCGATCGCCGGAGGTCGCGTTTATGTAACCCGAAAGCTCATCGGCTTCGCCCGCTCCGAAGATGAACTGGCCGGCGTATTGGCTCACGAACTGGGGCATATCGTTACCCACCAGTCCGCCATTGAGTACACGCGCTTCTTCCATGCCGTCGGCATAACCGAGATTAGTGATCAAGCGGATATCGAAGCGAAATTCCATCGCTTCCTGGAAAGCGGCAAGACTTTCACGGTCAGCGGAGAAGACCACCAGATGGAAGCAGACCGAGTCGGCATGGAGGTGCAGGCACTCGCTGGATACAAAACGGATGGACTCGCCGATTTTTTCGATCGCGCCACCGACAACCGAGGCAAGACAGGAAGTTGGTTCTCGGATTTGTTCGGCAAGACTCCTGAGAATTCCAAGCGGGTGCGGGAGATGCAGAAAACTCTGCGGCGCTTTCCGCCGGAATGCACCGCCGCGGGCGCACACTCGTCGGACGCTTTTCGGGAATGGCAAGCCAAGGTGGTGAGCTACGCGGGCACTGGACGCAGGGAGAACATTCCAGGACTGTTGTCCAAGAAGGTGCTGGACCCTCCGCTGCAAGACGAAGTACACACTCTGCGCTTCTCCTACGACGGGAAATATCTGCTTGCGCAGGACGATGGCAGTATTTACGTGCTGACCCGCGAACCTTTGGCTTTCAAGTTCCGGATTGAGGCGCCCGACGCCTACCCGGCCCGCTTCTCCGCAGACTCCAAACGCCTCACCTTCTACGATCCCGATCTACGGGTGGAGACTTGGGACCTCGACAAAGGCGAGCGAACCGAAGTGCATGAGATGTATTCGCCGCGCGGGTGCATGCAAACAGCGCTGACGCCGGATGGGAGCACGCTGGCTTGTGTGAATGGCGAAGACACCCTCGTGCTATTCGATACTCTCAAGGACGAACGCATCTTCGAAAAGCAGCGGATTCGGTCTGGTGAAGTGGCGCTCGGAGCGCATTGGGGGAGTTACAGCTACCAGATTCGTTTTCTGAACATGGGCTTCTCGCGCGATGGGCGATACCTGCTGGTCGCAAGCGCGGATTCAGTATTGGCCGTTGATGTTCCCGCCCGTCACGAGGTTCCAGTGAGCGGAGCTCTCAAGCCATTTCTGCACGGTGCCTTCTCGTTTATTACCGACAAGACTCTGGTAGGCAACGAAAAGAACGGATCGCGTGCCGCGTTGCTTACTTTTCCGGAAGGCACGATTCTGCATTCCTTCGAACTCGGTTCTTCGGCACCTTTCCCTGTGGCGAAGGGAGAGTACGTCCTGATGCGCCCCATCCACGACTATGCCGTGGGCGTGCTGGACATGCGCTCCAACACCATCGTGCGTGCCAGCAAGACGCCGGCGATGGATGTCTACGGAGACGTCGCCGCCAGCATGCTGCCCTCCGGGGAACTAGCGCTTTTCGGGGCCGCTCCCGCGCCCATTGCCAAACTGGCCTTACCTCGCGGGCATTTCGGGGAGGTGGAGGTTGCCGACTTCTCCGACGACCTGAATTGGTTGGCGGTCTCCACCCGCTCTCGCGGATCGGTGTGGAACCTTTCGAATGGAGCGCGGCCTTACAACTTGAAAGGCTTCCGGGGAGCTTGCTTTGCCAAGGATGGAAATCTCTACCTGGACTTCCCTAAGCGAGACAAAGTCGATCGGTCCATTGTTCGGGCGGACCTTCGTCAGGTGCAGATGGCGATTGTCGAAAAGGTAGATCCCGGCAGGGTCTGGCAGGAGTGCGAATACCTGGTCAGTCTCAAGGGAAAGGACGAGAACGTCTCCCCCAAAGACAAGGACAAGCAGAACGACGATTCAGAGGACGAAGACCGGAGAGACTATCGCTACGAAGGCACGAAGATCTCGTGGCGCGATGTGTACGAACCCTCTGAAACAAACAAAACGCTCGAAGTCCGGGACGCGCTGACGGGCGCTCCCCTGTGGTCGAAGACTTTCAGCAAAGTCATCCCCGCGATTTATACGGACGCGCCGTCCAATGTCGCGGCCTTTCGCTGGAGGCTCTCGACGCCGGGAGCCAAGGCGGAATTGAAGACTTTGCCCGCGGTCCTGCGACCGGACAGCGGCGGACGTGATGACGACTACCTGATTGAGGTGGTCGAACTCAGCAGCGGAAAGTTCCTGAATGCCATCATCATCGATACCACCAATGGAGCGATCGACTTACACAGAAACCTGGTCACGCGAGACTGGATCGTGGGCTACGACTCGATTGGCCGAACCCTGATCTATTCCCTCAAGACGGGCAAATGTACCGCCAAGTTTTTCGGGGATCCGTGGAGTGTTTCTATGTCCGGAACGCTGGTGTTCGAATACGATCCCGGACGTCTCGCCATCTACGACCTCACTTCGAACAAGAAGTCCGACCTTACCTTCCCCTTTCCGGTTTCCAGCACCTTCTTCACACGAGATGGCAAGAAGCTGCTTCTGCTGACGAAGGATCAGGTCGTCTATACGGTCGATCCAAGGCTCGCAAAATAACCCGCCATTGGTTTATTCGTAGGCTTTCATATGCCCTTGGATCCAGTCCAGGATTACGGGGAAGCGAAACTTTCCCTGGGCTAAAGACTGCGTTATGAAAACGTATGTTTCCGCCGGGTCTGCGATAAGGGTGAACCCGTTCACCAGCAAGAAGGTGTGAGTGGCATCGAAGGCTACACGCTTGTTGCCATCGAGGAATGCGTGGTTGTTGGTTAGCGATTCCATGAAGGCCGCCGCCTCTTCCGCCAGATTGTTGTAGTAGCCATTTTGAGGACGGAAAACGGCGGATTCCAACGCGCCTTGATCCCGCACGCCGTGGATTCCGCCATAGGCTTCAATTTGTCGATGATGTATGGCCAGTACTTCCGCTACCGTCAGGTAGACGCGCTCCTCCATTTACTTCTCGCCAGCCAGCTTCTGGTACAACTCGCGGTACTGCTCGTTGGAGCGTCGGGAGGCTTCCATCACTTCCGGACGAACGAGGCGCTGCGACGGGACCACATTGCGCAAGTAGAACGTGAGCGCCTGCTCCAGCACATGGCGCTGGCTCTGGCCATTCTTCTCGGCGACCGCCACAAACTCCTCGTAGAGCGTCGCATCAATCTCGGGCGTGAACTTCTTGGTCTTGGGAGCTGCCACGGATTCAACCTTCCATTAAAACGTGAGGATACACCAGCTTACAAGTTAAATCAATATTAATCTTGATTTATCCATCAGATTGATATTACAGCACATACAATCAAGACCCGGGAGATTTGCCACCCCGGGTCCCGATTCAGTGGAGCTGAACTCTTTTCTACGCCGAGGCAGCGACCGGTGTTCTCCCCTGGTCGGCGCGGAAGCGCAGCAGCGCGGCGATGTTCCCTACCCGGTCGAATTCCGCACCACTCTTGACGTAGAACAACTCGATATCGCGGCGGATCGCTTGCGGGATTAGCGCCTCGCAGACGTCTTCCAGTTCGCGGGTGGCTCGTCCGCAGACTACGCAGTACGGAACCATATGGGAATCGATATGGCCGCAGTTTTCGCATTCGACTCCTCGCGCCGTGTACTGGTCGCCCAGAAAAAGCGTCTGGACTTCTCCTAGCTCGAGCGAGCGCAGGACTCGGCGCAGGCCGGTGACGCCCCGGCTGTTCCCTTTCGCCATGCTCATCGCTTCGCGCAGCAGAGTGTCGCGGCGGCGGTCCTGATCTTCGCGCAGTAGCCGGTTGGCGTTCTCGCGGATCTCGTCGTGAGTCACGGAGGCGATGTCGGCGGGAAAGTGCCCCAGCAGGCGCTGGCGCACGTAGGGGTGCAGGTGCGATTCGAATTCGGACCAGTTGGTGTCGTGGCAAGCGACCACCAGGCGTTCCCACAAGCCGCGCTCGAATTCTTCTTTCAGCCGATCGGCGACCTGCTTGTAGTGCTGCATGAATTCGTTGGCCACACGGCGCTCAACGTGTCCCGCGTTGTATCCGCCGTAGCCATCGCTCCGGCTGCGCGGCAGGCTGCGGAAAAGCTCGCCGCGCTCCTTCAGTTCGTCAAGACGCAAGTCCAGGAATCGCCCGCGCTGGCGATCGACGAGCAGCACGCACAGGTTGGGCTGCGCTCCCAGCAGGGCGGCGAGCGGCTTCAGATGGAAACGCCGGTTCACGAACAGTTGCGTGCCTGCCAATTGCGGGGGAAGATCGAATTCGCGCCATATTTTCTTGGCGCTCGAAGCAAACACTGCCTTGGCGCGAGCCTGGTTGCCGCGCAGGTTGCCGGCCATTTCCAGGATGCGATCCAGGTCGGCGCGTGCGCCTCCGTTCTTGCCCTGTTTCTCGCTCTCTCGTAGCGCCTGGCGGACCAGGTCTTTCGCAAGAATCGCTTCTTCCTTGTGCGACTTGTTTTGCGGAGTGCGCGGTTGAAAGTAAAAACTCAGGGCACAACCATCGGAATCGGCCTGAAATGCGGCTAGTTCACGGATGTCCTCGCGGGTCATCATCACGAATTCTCCTAATTGCCGGGAATCTGTTAGGCGGTATTAGATCGTGCGAGCGGGGTCTGCTTGGACGGAGCGGCGAACATCGGAGATTTGCGCAAGTGGTCGCAGGCGGCCTTCACCGAGGCGCGCACATCGTCGGCCTTGCGGTCGGTGATGACGGCAATCTCGTCGTCGGTAAAGCCTTCAATGGCCTGCAGGATGAAAGCCTCGCGGGCGCTGCGGTCGGTGCCGCGCAGGGCGATTTCAACCAGGCGCAGCATTTCATCGGACGAGGCGATTTGCTCGGGCGTCTCGATCCGGCGATCGGCGATGACGGTCGCTCCCAGAATCGCTTCATCGGGTTGATGGAACTGAAGTTCAGCTTCGTCGCTGGCGCGGACATTGCGCTTGCGAGCCGAATCCTCCAGATGCACGTTGCCGTTGTGCTGGTCGGCGCCGGCGCTCATCTCGTCGATAGCGCGCATGGCAAGCCGGTAGAGCCAGGGCTCGAGGGCAAGGCGTTCGGGCTTTTCGCCGCCGTCGCCCAGAGCGCGAGCGATGGCTTCATCGACCACTTCTTCGGTCGAGATGGCGTCGCCTTCGATCTGTTCCGAGGTCTCGCGGAAATACAGTTCGCGCTCTACGAAGCGCTCCAGACGAGCGAGGTTGACGTTGACGTAGGTGCGGATGTCGTCACCGGAAACCACGGGTGCCTGCACAGCCGCCATGGTTTGCTCAAACGGAACCTGGCGTTCGGGCCGGGTCTCCGTGCCGCGCCGCCAGCGGGGGAACTTGTGCGTGGAACGCAACAGATCCTTGTGCCGGGTAATTTGCTGCAGCAGGTCGTCGAATGCGGTCTTCAAGGCAGACGCGGGCGACGGTGCTTTCGAGTGCACCGCCATCTGGCCCGTGGGCAAGCGCAGATTCAAAGTCACAACTACGCCTTCGCGGGGAGAATTCTCCTCAATGAGTCCTTTGAGATGTACGAGTTCGGGACGGAATGCCTGCAGGCGCTTGCGCAGTTTTTCGACCTGCGTGTGCACTTCTTTTTCGATGTCGGGAGTTTTGCGGACTTTGTATCCGATATGAACGTTCATGAGAGCCTCGGAGGCCGGGAGCAGATCCGGTGAAGCTATCAGTACCCTTACAAGCCGGATTCTACACCCGCAGGCAGAAACGCAAGCACTCGTTTTAAGAGAAATTTGCACCCGATGGTTGGGTGAATTGTGACGTATGCACTTGCGGAAAGGCAGGTAACAGGTGACAGGTCGCAGGTTTTAGTTGCGCCGGCGTCTCGCCCTCGAAACTTTGGAGCGACCCAGTGCCGTAAACCTGATTGAGATCTTTACTGGTTGTGCTTTTATCGCTATTGCTGAAGATCCATCAGCACAGTAAACGGGATGCCTACGACAAATTGACCAGGGCTGCCGCCGGTCGGGGGCGGTGGTGGATCGAAGATCGCGAACGTGAAGTTCCGGTATCCGCTGCCGATGTCCACCGTGAGATTCAAAGAGCAATTCGGTGTTCCTGTTCCGATGAATGCAAAGCTGGGCGAGGTCCCGGCCGGCATCATGCAAATCCGGTAATTCGATGCACTCAGCGGCAGGTACGCGCTCGAGCTTTTGAATGTCAGGCCCGCAACCGTCGGAGCGGACGGGAAGACGTCCCCGACGTTGTTGACATAAAGATCGACCGCGCCGATCGTGCTTGCCCCATTCACAATGCGCAGCTTGATCTGACCCGTCGGCGGCGCGGTGTGGTCGTCGACGAGAGCGAGGGCAGCGAGTGTACCCTTCGCCTCGTCCCCGACAGTCATCACTGTGTTGAAGCTGCTTGCCGCTACTGGATAGGTCGCATCAAGAATCGCGGGACCGGTAGTTCCTGAGGACACTTCTTCGACATGGATGCTCGAACCCGTCACCGCAAAATATGGCGGCGTCGCCAGCGGGTTGGCACGAGTCTGTGCCTTCGCACCGTTCACCAGCACGTCGACGATACCGCTGTTCACGCCGCCCTGCACCACGCGCACCTGAGCCGACGCAGGACCGGTCAGCATGCTGTTGGGACTGCTATTGCCGCAGCCGAATGTGATGAGAGCGTAGATGGTGAGCAGAATAAAGGAAGCGGCGCGTTTCACAGAAGCCTCCGGATGCCCGGGAGCCACAGGCTGCATCAATTACGCGAAGTGTAATGCGGAAGCTGCTGCAGGGCAAGCGATTCGACTGTACGAGAGACGGGTGTTTGGTGTTGTGTCTGAGCAGTGAGCAGTAAGAATTCTCGAACTCAGCTGGGAAGTTTTTGAGAGGCAGGCATTTAGCTCGCGTTCTTGGGCGGAGCGGGAGTTTGCGATTTCTCCTTGTCTTCGGAAAGAAATGCGCGGACCGATTCCTTCTCCCGCGGATCGCTTTTTACGCGCAGGACCATCAGCCCGGCGATGACCAGCACGATCAGCGCGATGATACCGAGAGTGGTCATGTTGAATTGCTGGCGGCGAGTTCCGTGGAGTCCCACCCTAAAATCGCACAGAACGCGATTTTAGGATGGGGCACCCACATTTTCCCGGTGGCCTGTCACCTGTGACCTAGACAGCTACGGTCACAGACGTCTCCGTGCGCGTCACTTCCCGGTACATCGTATCCCGCTCCACCGGCTCCCTGCCCGCTTCGGTGATCAGGCGGACCAGATCCTTGCGGCGCATGCCTTGTGGCGTGGTGGCGCCGGCGTCGTGATAGATCTTCTCTTCGATGACGGTGCCGTCGATGTCGTCAGCGCCAAAGCGTAACGCGATTTGCGCGATCTTGGGCGTCATCATCTGCCAGTAGGCTTTAATGTGGGGGAAGTTGTCGAGCACCAGGCGGCTGACAGCGATCTGCTTGATGTCCAGCATGCCGGTGGTTTTCGGCAAGTGCTCGAGCGGAGTGTTGTCGGGATGGAACGCCAGCGGGATGAAGGTCTGGAAGCCGTGCGTCTCGTCCTGCAAGTCGCGCAGCTTGATCAGGTGGTCAACACGATCTTCATCGTTCTCGACATGGCCGTAGAGCATGGTGGCGTTCGACTTCAGCCCGATCTGGTGCGCGGTGCGCGCAGTGTCGAGCCACTGGTCGCCATCAATTTTGTGATCGCAGATGATGTGGCGGATACGGTCCGCGAAAATTTCTGCGCCGCCACCCGGCAGTGAATCAACGCCGGACGCTTTCAGCTGCTCCAGAGTCTCGCGAATGGAAAGCTTCGCCCGCTTCGCCAGGTACGCGACCTCCACCATCGTGAAGGCTTTGAGGTGCACTTGCGGGAAACGCTGCTTTAGACCTGAGCAGAGATCCAGAAAATATTGGAACGGCAGATCAGGGTGGAGGCCGCCGACGATGTGAAACTCGGTGACCGCTTCCGTGTATCCGGACGCAGCCGTTTCGAACGCTTCTTCGAGCGCCATTGTGTAGGCGCCGGGCGAGTCCTTTTTGCGACCAAAAGCGCACAAGCGGCAGGCCGCTACACACACATTCGTAGGATTGATGTGGCGGTTGACGTTGAAGTACGCCTTGTCGCCGTGCATGCGCTCGCGCACGTGATTAGCGAGCCAGCCCACGGCTAGGATGTCGCCAGTGCGGTAGAGGGCGAGAGCGTCCTGCTCGTTGAGACGCTGTCCGGCAAGCACTTTTTGCTTGATGGGGTTGAGGCGCGCGTCGTCGGTTTGGAACGGGTGCGGGGCCATGCTGTCTCGATGATAAACGAAATCAGCAGTTGGCATTTAGCCGTTGGCATTTGGTCAGTTAACGGTGGGGAGGGGGCACAATTCGGCGCTGCTATCGCAGATCTAGTGATTCTCTAACCTCTCCTGGCTACCTGACTGGTTAAACTACACCCATGACGCGGCCTCCTAACCGTTAATCGTAGTTTTAGAGGTTAGGTAAAGGTTGAGAAGGTCTACTGCAGGAAGTAGCGGCTGAGGTGGCCGCGCGCTGTGATCTCGGCACGGATAATATTCATGAAGAGCCAGCCATAGAACACTGCGTTGCCCATAATGACGAGCGCGAGGCCGGCGATGTCCGCAATCTGGTTATGCCCCGTCAAATAGGCGAGTAACAAACCGGGCCACGAAGGCAGAAACCAGGAACCAACATTCATCTTTAGCATGGCAGCGGTGAGGATCAGAGATGTGCCACAGCCCATCATCAGGCTCGTGACCCACACGCGCGTTCTGCGTTCTGACATATTGGTGATCTTGCACGCAAAGTACTATGACGTGCTTTCCCGTGCCAGTTACCGAAGTGGTCCGTAGCAGCTCAGGTTCTCGCAGAGCAGCGGCAGTGCAGAGTGAAGAACTCGCCATTGTTTGATTCACCAAGGCGCCAGTAAACTGGACTCGATGGGTTGGGACCTCTCAGGTTTAGTGGCCGGAATCGCCGTTCCGGTCACAGTCATCAGCGCCATGAGGTTTATGCGCCGTTACTTTCCAACGTCTCCGCCCAAGAAGGTGGAGGCGATTGCGGATGAAGACTTGGGAGGCGCAGAGAAAGCCGTCAATGCTGCGATGGTAGTCGTGGGAACCTTGTCGGGCTACGGCACCTACCGATTGCTACTCTTCGCGAACGAATCTTTTGCTCACGCCGACGGCCCCGCGGTGTTTCAACTTCTGCCCACAAAATGGCTTTGGTTTTTCTCGCCGTTCTTTGGTGCTCTGTGTGTTTCGTGGGACATCACACTCTGGTTATGGTCGCTAGTGGACGATCGCGGGCAAATTCAACGTTTTCTTGCGCGGAGTGATGCACGTGTAGGCTTTAATTCGACGCGAGCCTTGCGATGGCTAGCTCTATTGATCTGCGTGCCAATCTCCATCCTAACCTTGCTCGCCCTTCCAATGCACTCTTCAATCGGAGAAGACGGGATCACAGTGCGCTCGTACGCAAGCTTGTCTTCCAAGCACTACGACTACTCTCGAGCGCGGCGACTGGCCTGGGTTGATGGCTCTCGAAAGCGCGACGGCACCCTGACCGTAGGCGCGAACATCCTGATTGATTTTGATGATGGTTATCGATGGAGTTCTTTGACGAATCGGGATTTCAATGCGTTGCCGGACTCAGGACTCGTGGATTTTCTTCACGCGAAGACAGGACTGCCAGTGATGCGCGCACAAACAGAGCGCGATCTTCCGACCCTGGTCCACTAATGGCGCATAAGTAAATCGGCGGCAACGAACGCGAAGAACACTACGGAGATTACTCCGTTCATGGTGAAGAAAGCGGCGTTAAGTTTGGAAAGATCGCGCGGCGAGACTAGCGTGTGCTCGTAAGTCAGTAAGACGGCCACGGCGAGGACTCCCACCATCGCCAGCTTGCCTAATCCGAAAACCACTACCAGCGCGATCAAGAGGAGGAGCATCAAGACGTGGAATGTCCGGGCGATGGCGAGTGCGCCTCCAATACCTACGTAGCGCGGGATTGAGTGCAGGCCGGATTGGCGATCGAAGTCGTAGTCCTGACAGGCATAGAGGACGTCGAAGCCGCCTACCCAGAATGTGACGGCGGCGGTCAGCAGCAGGATGCGCGGGTCCAGCGAGCCGCGCACCGCGATCCAGGCCGCGGCGGGCGCGATACCCAACGCAAACCCCAAGACCAGATGCGACCAGCGGGTAAAGCGCTTCGTGTAGGAGTACAACAGCACCACTGCGAGGGCGACTGGTGCAAGTTCCAACGCGAACCGGTTCAGTTGCGATGCTGCGAGAACAAAAATCGCGCACGAGACTATGACGAATGCGCTGACGAAGGCCGGGGTCAGCGTACCGGACGGCAGGGCGCGCGTGCTCGTACGGGGATTGGCCGCGTCGATCGCAGCGTCGGCAACGCGGTTAAAGGCCATCGCGGCCGAGCGCGCGGAGATCATCGCGATGATGATCCAGAGAAGCTGACGCAGCGTGGGTAATCCACCGGCAGCCAGCATTGCGCCACAGAGCGCAAAGGGCAGCGCGAAAATGGAGTGCTCCCACTTGATCATCTCGAGCGTGACGCGCAGGTTGCGGACCAGGGGCACGAGGAAATTCTAGCAGCAGGGGACAGGTCACGGGTCCAGGTGGCAGGTCCTGGGTATTGGGTCGCGATTTCGTTGTTCGTTGGCGTCGGAACTTCCTGCGCAATTTCCCGTGCTGATATCCGACATAGCGGTAGTTAAAGGCGTCGGCTCGAGCTCATAACTTGGGCCTAAGTCGCAATAGAGCCTGCTTGACGGCTAACGTTATAATTCAAACGCCATGTGTGCCCTTCGTCTCTTTACTTCCCGTCTGTTTTTTCTTTTACTTGTACTCGTTTTGACGATGAGTTGGTCTGCCAGCGCTCCCTCCCAATCGAAAGACGCGCAACCGCCGCTCGCGCACTTCACTTCGCGCGCTTCCCTGGTATTGGTCCCGACCATTGTGACCGACAAGAGCGGCGCCGCGATAGTGGGCCTTACGAAGGACGATTTTTACCTCGTTGACAATAAGCAAGCCCAGAAGATTTCCATCTTCGAAGAAGTCAGTACCCGGCCGGGAGAGATTCGGCGGGTCGATCCGCACGATAACGGCTTCACCAATGCAGTCTCTCCGGAATCAAAGACGCAGCGCCTGACCATGATTCTTCTGGACACACTGAATACGCAGTTCTCAGATCAAGCGCGGGGAAGGCGCGAACTCCTGAAACTCGTGGAAGAAACTCTGAAGCCGGGTGAACCGGTGGCCTTGCTCAACATTACATCAAGCGGCCTCAACGTGCTGAACGACTTCACCACCGACCCGGCTGTGCTGGCGGCGGCTATCAAGAAAGTTCGCGGAGAGCCTTCCACCGCAGAGCGCAGCGCGGACGACCAGGCAGACATGGAGTCCAGCTTGCAGTTGAGAAGTCAGATGGGACGTGCACCGAACTCGGAAGGGATGATTGCCGACTCCTTGAACGGGTTTCAAAATTCCGCGTTTGAGCGCTTCCAGCAATTTCAGCTGGCCAACAGCGCGGACACAACGTTGCGCGCCCTGCGCCAAATCGCAGAATCGTTTTCGGGAGTACCGGGGCGAAAATCGCTTATCTGGTTGACGGGCGGGTTGCCTTTCGAAGCCGATGACCCCACGACGTTCCAACTCGGCTATAGCGAACTGCTGGAGCACTACGAGGCCACCTGGAACGCCTTGAATGACGCTCAGATCGCGGTCTATCCGCTCGACATGGGAGGCCTATTTAATCCCGGCTATGTATCACCGCGCTTCCGCCGCGTGGTGCGCAGTCGCCGCGCCATCGACTCGGTCTCGAATCTTGAGTCGCTGGCGAAGATGACTGGGGGCAAGTTTTGCGAACACAAGATGAACCTGATCGGCTGCTACAACGAAGCGCAGCAGGATGCCGGGCACTACTACCTGATTGGGTTTTATACCGACACGAGCAAAGGCAAACCCGGCTGGCGCAAGGTCGACGTGAGTGTCGCAAAACCGCAACTGCAGGTTCGGGCTCGAACCAGCTATTACGTCCCCGGTAAACCACGCGATCCTGTAAAGGCTGAACGCGAAGACATGGACACCGCCGTAGTGTCGCCCACGGATTTTACCGCTGTGCCCATGCTGGTGCGCTGGACGGGTCGCGCTGCCGACGGCGAGAAAGTGAAGTTGAGTTTTCGATTCAATGTCGCGAGTGCCGGGATCTCCCTGGATGAGAGTACGCACCGGCTGGGGTTGGTGTTCGCCGCCTTCGCCAAGACTCCCAAAGGCGGTATTGCCGGGGACTTCGTCAAGGAGTTGGAGGGCAACTTGCCGGCTGCGACCGCGGAACAGGTCGCGCTGCACGGAGTTGTGTATGACGGAGCGATCTCGGTTGCACCGGGCAAGTACATCGTCCGGTTTATCGTGCGCGATAACGCCAGCGGACGGCTGGGTACGGTCAGTGTGCCCGTCAACGCGGAACAGGTTGCTGCCGGCAACTGATCCGTAAGTTCGTGAGTCACGATCCAACTCTGATCGGCAGGAGTGTCTGATCTTGCCGCTCACCTTCAACGGCGGCGAACAGGAGTGTCCGCCCCATATGGACGCCTCAATCTCGGTAGCCGTGTTCGCCTACTAACGGTACGAAGCGGCAGCCGGTTTGGCCGGTGACTGCCGGCTTCCCAGCGAGCCTGGTTACGAGTTGCAACTCCTGCGCGTCCGGCGGGCCGATGGGGATGATCAGGCGGCCTTCTTCTTTCAGTTGATCGAAGAGCATGGGCGGTAGCGTCGGAGCGGCGGCCGCGACGATGATCCCGTCGAAGGGAGCATCGGCGGCCAGGCCGGCGCCGCCGTCGCCTACTTCCATCGTGATGTTGGCGTAACCCAGGCGTTGCAGTGTCGCTTGCGCTGCGGCGGCTAGAGTTGGGTGGCGCTCAATCGTGTAGACGTGCCGGGCGAGTTCGGCGAGCAGGGCGGTTTGATAGCCGGAGCCCGTGCCGATTTCCAGGATGACGTGGTCGGGGGCCGGGTCGAGTAACTCAAGCATCAGGGCTACGATGTACGGCTGCGAGATGGTCTGTCCTTCGCCGATCGGGAGAGGGTTGTCGTCGTAAGCCTGCGCCGCGTAACGCTGGTCAACGAATTCGTGGCGCGGGACACGGGACATTGCGGCCAGGATGCGCTCGTTACCGATGCCGCGCTGACGAAGCTGGGTTTCGACCATGTGGTTGCGGTGGGCGTCGAGATCGGGGTGGAAGAGCACGGTTTACAGTTTCGTGTTTCGGGTTCGAGTTTCCAGTTTACTGCGCGGAAAGCTTTCGACCAGAGTCATGGAAATGCTGGCAGGATCGATCGCCAAGCATTGATGGCGGTTGGCGTTATGAGTGAAATCGCGAGATTTCGTCAGCAATGGTCGGACAGAATTCGGGGATCCCCTACCGGTTGCCTCCGAATCACGCCACACAATGCAAGTCAAGCCGGCACGGGCATTCGTCAACCCAACATTCACACTTCTTTAACAATTCGGGTGGTAGCATACGCACCATCACATCGGAGCACACTATGAAAAGCATATTTCTTCGTCCAATGGTCGCGCTTCTGATTTGCATTGCAGCGCTCTCATCCGCTCAGAACGCAGATTTTCAAACGGGAAAGATCGTATCGGTGGAAACAATCGATTCTGGTGCTCATACAGGTGGTACGGATGCCCCAACCGCTGCTAACCGACAGAAACACAACTTGAGTATTGAGCTTGGTGGAACTGTTTACGTCTGCAGAGTCGAGACGATCAAGGATTACAATCTCGGTTGGGCACAAGGCAAGGAGGTTCAGGTCAGGGTTAAGGGCAAGACCATGGATGTGAAGCGTGAGAATGGGAAAGTTGTCAAGCTCACCATTCTGAGTACGAAGACATCAGGTTAATCAATGCGGGCTTCATCTTCGTCAGCCATCGTTGTTTAGAGGCAGCAACGAAACCATCCGCATTGCAGTTGATTTCCTCTATGCAGCATTCACAAACCGTTAGAAGGCCTGACGATCCCACTCGTCATTGCGCAGAGCCTGGCGCAGGCGCTGCGACACCTTGTCGGATGCCGAGCACCTAAAGGTTGATGAACAGTTGTTGGGCAAATAGCGACACTTGTAGTGGCTAAAGGCGAGCCCTTCCGAAGCAACTTTCGGAGTTGTTTCCGCAGGCTGCTAGAAGTTCAGGACGATTCCTGTGGAGAAGCGGCCGTTGTTCTGGGTGTTGCCGAAGAAGCGCGTTTGCAGGAAGTCGCCCTGAAAGCGCCACGAGATGAGCGGCACGAGTTTGTAGTCGAGGCCGCCGCCGAGGGCTTCCGCGAACGAAGTGTCAGAGGCGGAGTAGCCGGTGGTACTGACGCTGACGTGACCTGCTCCGAACAGGGCATGCGCGAAGGGGCGGATTTTTCCTACTGAAACGGAGACTCGCGGACCGAACAGGAAGTTGTGTTCGCGGGCGTCCACGTTAAAGATCTGCGTGCTGCTCGGGAAATTGTTGCTGCCGTAGAGGCCGTTGAAGTCGGCAACGATGCCCACCCAGGGCAGGAATTTTCCTTCCAAAGAGCCTTCCCATCCGTTCAGGTTCGAACGATTGTTGTGGTTGAGGTCGGCGCTGCCGTAGGAGTATCCGACGAAAATGTTTCCTTTGGGGACTTGGGCGACTGCAACAGAAGACAGAACGCATGACGAGGTTAGGAAAGACACAAGCGCAATGAATTTTCTAGACACAACAACTCCCTCCTTGGGATGTTCTTTTGGGCATTAGATGCAGGCAGGGCGCTTCTGGATAGCGAAGTCGAGACGAAGGTTGCTACTGGGTTAACAGGTCTTTCGAATGGCTTTGGCGCTGGGGCAATTCTGAAATAAGGCAGTGCCAACGCGCCTGCCGCTATTTCAGATATTTCATGTATGCTCCTGTGTGCATGTCTGACGAAGCCCGCATTCGCGAATTGGTTGCGCTGATCGACGCGGAGAAAGATCCGCACAAAGTCAAAACCTTCGCTACCGAACTGGAGCGACTGCTGACGGTAAACCGCACGCCTTTGCCCGCTCAGGAAAAACCGGGGATCAGCTGAGTACTGTGTTATCGGGCAGCGTCACCCACCAGTCGATCGAGCGGACGCACCAGAAGATCCGCTGTTTGACCGGCGTTCACTCGATTCAGACCGCATCAGTTTCGCTGACGGGGCGTTGCCCAGTTCCTGCTCGTCCAGGGCTGCCATTAATTGGGCAGCCAACTCAGACATCTTCGCAGGGTCTGATTCCTTCACTATCGCTTCGCAGATCTCGCGCCACTTTCCTCTCTCTTGAGTCATGATGCCTCCCAAGAACGAGTATTTCGTCTCTCTGGCAAAAGCAAGCGTCGGTCCAAATCAGCAAGTGATTGATCCGGGATTCCTTAGCGCGATGACGCAAGGTAACTTTGCGTCTATGGGAGAGAGTTTTGTCGTACGGTGTGCAAACGTTGAAGTACCGGATTTACCGGATTCCCCCTACGCGTCAGAACTTTTTGAGCTGGTTGCAGAGACAGCTCGCGTTGCGTATACGCAAATTCCGGAATATCGGCAGCGTGGCTCCACGCAATCTCAAAATCGCTTCGTCTCAGAAGAATCACTTTTAAGGGAGGCTTAAGGTTTGCCCTGCTACGATGCGCGACGTTGTCTTTTGCCCTTCCCCCGATACCCGCGTTCCTGAGAAATGAGGGACGCGGGTATCGCGAATTCTCTGAAGTTCACTTTCCTTCCTCGTGGGGCCAAGCAGTTCTTCCGGCTAATACACAACGACCAGCATTGCCAGACATCCTGCATAGGCGAGCGGGAAACCCCAACCGGCAGTGTGCCGGATGGTTTCCGCCAGGGCGATCCGCTTTTTCACCTGCAGCACGTACACGAACACAATTTCCACAATGCACAGGAATACAGAGGTGAAGCTGGTCAGGAAGACGGCGTCGAGGAAGGTTGTGTAACCGACGCGCGGAAGATCCTTGGCGATGGAAAGCTGAAACGCAACCATGGAGAGCATGACCGCCAGGGGCACGCTCATCTGGCCGCTGAAATCGTGGACCTCATACCAGAACACGGCCCATGGGATCGAGGCCATCAGGATCATGGGCAGAAAGATTTTCCAGATATAGAAACCGGAATGTCGCCGAATCACCACCTGAACAGCGCCTGGGGGCGGGTGGGCATGCCGCTTTCGCCTTCGACCTGGCGAGTTTTGTAATTCAGGCCTTTGATCTCCCAGGCCGCCAGTCCCGCATCGGCCGCCGAATCGTGGCCGGTTGGGTTGGCCGGTTGGCTAGCGAAAATAAATTCCTGGGCAGCCGGCATGAAAGGTTCGATCTGAAATTCAAGAGTCTGCGTGTCGAAGGGAAACTTGCGCAGCGAGTAGTCGGCGGACACAACAGTGTCGGTTCGCTCGACATAGCGAAAGATGACCGCTGTCGTCGACCGTCAGCTCAAAAGAGTTCCGGCGATGCGAAATCATGTTGGCGGTTTCGAGGGGCGGCGTCCAGAGGTCGTCGGGGTTGAGCTTGCGCAGATGGCTGGGCACGCGTGATTTTTCCGGGAGAGCGAGCCGCGGATCGTCCCATTCGACGGGGAAGTATCCTTCGACCTCGAACTGCTCGCGCGTTTCTTCCACGACTGCCGGATTGCTGATGTAGAGGCCGACGCTCACCTCGATCTGCTTCTTTCCCTGAAAATGGCGCTCGTGAAGATCGATCGTGTTCTGACCGGCAGACTTGGACGCTTTATCAAGATGCGCTTCTGCGACTGAGGCTCGTGCCAACAATATCAGGCAGAGCGGCACTGACCAACCGCAAGACTCTCCAGCGCAAGAACTACCTCCTGCCCCGCCGATCCGGGTGGACGGAAATCTTAGCAGGCGACTCCGTGCGAGGTAAGAGTCTCTGAAACGAGCCTGGGCTTCCGGAGACACGGGTGCAGCGGTTTCGAAGCTAGACTTGGTCGCTACTGAGGCGGCCGGAAGGCGCGTTGGACCAAGCCCCTGGGAGTTCTGCTCGCGGACTTCATGCGGGCTCGCGCCAGTTCCGGGCGTTCGTTGCCTACCGACACTTCGATCAATTCCCTGAAATACCGGGTGGCGTCCTGTGCCCTTCCGGCACTGTCAGCGGCCATGGCGGCTCCGTAGAGAGCGTTGAAACGTTTGGGAGCAACCTGCAGCACGGCCTGAAAAGCTTCCAACGCTTCCTGCGGATGCTTCTGTTCGATACATAGCTGGCCAAGCATCTCGCGCGCGGGAACGACGGCGCCGGGGGTTACGGCGTGCTTGTCCATGCTTTCTTCGAGCTCGGCGGCTGCAGTCATTGCGGTGGCTGCTTTCGCGGAGTCGCCGCCCTGCTGGGCCATCCAGGCATCGACCTCGCCGATCTGAACCTCGATCTGTTTGGCCCAGTAGTCGTTGTGAAGCTTGGCAGTCTGGTCGTGCAGTTTCTCGAGAGACTGCTTGGCTTCCGCTGCGCGTTGCAAATCGCCAGAGCGGGCGGCGCCCACGCCGACGGCGGTCCACGTAATGGCCTGGGCCCAGGGAACGGCATTCTCGCGCACCACTAGCTTGCTGGCTTCTTCCCACTTGCCGAGTTCTATGGTGTAGCGGGCGGGAACGGCGGCGAGTGCATAATCGCCTGTGAGGGTCAATCCGCCGACCGGTGATAAGGCATTCATGTTCGTCAGGACGGTCTGGGCATCGGTGACGCGCCCGCTCTGCAGGTAGGCGTACTCCATGTAGTCCATGGCATGCAGGCGCTGGTCACGGGCTTCGCCATTTTTTGAAGTCGGCTCGGCGGCCGCCGCCAGGGCTTCCGACCGCTTGTTGGACTGGACGGATTCTTCCCACGATCCGACACGCGTGAAGATGTGCGACGGCATGTGGTTGGCATGTGCCGACGCTGGAGCAATTTCGGCGTAGGCTCTCGCCGCTTTCAGTCCTTGTTGCGCGAGCGCGGGATTGTCGTAGCAATGGATGATGTAGTGCGCGACTCCTGGATGATTGGGCAGTTTCTCGAAAACGGGCTCAAGGATCTCACCGCACTTGCGCTGGTTGGCGAACGTCTTGTCGGTCTTGGAGGCGGTGATGTCGAGGGTGAGGGCGTGGAAAATGGCGGCTTCGGTATCGTCCGGATACGCGGCCTGCACGGCGCTCATCTTCTGCTCAAAGGCAACGGAGTGCGCGTAGGAATCTTTGCCGTCGTCACGATAGATTTCGGCGAGCGCAGCGATGTAGGACTTCTCGCGGGCAGTGGTCTTCGAGCTCATCGCGGCGAGGGCGGCGGCTTTCTTCTGTGCGAGGCGTCCAGCAGCGATGTCGCCGTTGTCCCACAGGCCATGGTAGTGCGACATGGCGACGCCCCACTGCGCCATCGCGCAAGTGGGATCCTTGCGGCTGATCTCCTCGAAAGCCCGGCGCGTGTCTTCGTACTGGAAGGAGTGCAGTAACGCGACGGCGCGGTTGAAGTCCGCTTCGATATTTTTTGCGCAGGAGGTCGCGAAGTGCACTGAGCCGACTTCGTTTTCGCTCAACTGGTGGTGATGCTGCTCGTCGCACCAGGCGGCGACCGCAAGCAGGGCAAACGCGCAAACAATGGCCCCGAGTGATCTCATAGATATCTCCCCCAACGTGCCAACGATGTTACAACCGTCGGAAAGACTGGGGTAGTCGGAAACGGACTTGATCGGTCAGGTCGTGCGAACCGGGATCGCCTTCCCACCCTTGTTCCGGAGGTCCGCGCGCTTCTGGTATAACTACTTGCCTCTCGAGAGGTTACGGACTTCCGATTACCAAATAGAGCATGGGCCGGGCAATCCGCCGGGTGTTCATGCGCCGTACTCAGAAAGGAAGAGGAGCGTGTCCAGCGCCGATGCCAAAGTCGTGTCGCCCGACCTGGCATTGGTGTCGGCGATCCGCGCCGGCGATGCTAGCGCGATGGCGTCGCTGTACGACCGCTACTCTTCGGTGGTGTACGCAGTGGCGCTGCGGATGTTGGGGGACACGGGCGCAGCAGAGGACATCCAACAAGAAGTGTTCATGCAGTTGTGGCGGAATCCGAGCGCGTTCGATGCGAGCCGCGGAAATCTGGGAGCGTGGCTGGCGGTGATCACGCGGAATCGCGCGATTGATGCGCTGCGGAAGCGGCGACCGGAGACTGACCCCGAGGATGTTGTGCTGTCGGTGGTGCCCGACATGGCGGGAGAGGCTGACCGGTCGAGGGTAGCAGAAAAAGTTCGAGGGGTGCTGAGCGGCATGCCGGCCGCGCAACGGTCCGCGCTGGAAATGGCTTACTACCAAGGCATGACGCACACGGAGATCGCTTCGAAGACGGGCGAACCGCTGGGCACGATCAAGACAAGAATCCGCGCGGGACTGATTGCACTGCGCAAGGCATTCGAAGCATGAGCGCGCACGAACAATTCGCCGAGGATCTGGCTCTCCACGCGCTGGGCACGCTGCAGGGTGAAGAGCGCATTGCACTCGAGAAACACCTCGAGACTTGCGCCGCCTGCCGGCTGGAACTGGATCAGCTGCGTGGAGACATGGCGTTAATGGCTACGGCCACGGTAGGGCCGAAGCCTCCACAGCGTGCGCGGCAGCGCCTGCTCGATGCGATTGCGAAGGAGCCGCGAGGGCTGAATGCTGTGCCGGCGCGGCCCCGCTTTAACTGGGCGGCGGCGCTGGGGTGGGCTGCAGCGGCCCTGATGTTTGTCGTCGTCGTGCAGTTGCGCCGGGAGAACTTCGGACTGAGGGAGTCGGTGAACAAACTTGCGCAGCTTACGAGCCAGCAGACGATTGAAGTCGCGAACGCGCAGCGCGTGATGGATACGCTGACCGCGTCTGACACGCAAGCGGTAACGCTCGTGGCGGCGAAGGGTCCGCCGCAGCCGCAAGGGAAAGCTTTCTACCTGAAGAACAGAAGCGGGCTGGTGTTCGTCGCGAATAATCTGCCGCAGTTGCCGCCCGACAAGATTTACGAGTTATGGCTGATTCCGCCCGGCGCTGCACCGATTCCTGCTGGATTGTTCAAGCCGGATGCTCGCGGGAACGCGACCGTGGTCAATCCGCCCGGATTACCGGCCGGCGTGGAGGCGAAGACTTTCGCGGTGACGCTGGAGTCGGCTTCCGGAACGCATGATGCTCCGCATGGCACTGGAGTGATGCAGGGCGGAGCTTAGGTATTGCAGATTTGGGATTTCAGATTTCAGATTGGCTCCGAACCGTGCTGGTTCGGAGGTCGGGCTCCCGAATCGAGAAATGCCAGCTTCGGTCCGGTCGCGACCAACCGGCGGCTCGGGCAGGATCATCCTAGGTTCGTGAAAAATCCATCCCAACTCGACTTGAATCGCTTCTCTTTCGGCGCCGTGATCTTGTTGCTTGCAGCAAGCGTGGCCTGCATGCAGCCGCGCAACTCGCAAGATTTGAAAGAACGCACCGCCGAGGCCACGGCCGCGGCGAAGCGTGATGCCAAGGCTGTCGCGGCCGGCATTAAAGAGGGCTGGAGCCGCGACAAGCCGCTCGACCTGAATTCGGCGTCGAAGGAAGATCTGGTTGCACTTCCGGGAATCGGCGCCGCGGACGCCGACCGGATCATCGACGGACGCCCTTACGATTCGCCGAATGATCTGTTGAGCCGCCGCATCTTGTCGAAGGCGAAGTTCGATCAGATTGCCGATCGGGTGAAAGCCAACAAATAGTTTGCCCCGTGGCCGCGTTCAAAGCCCTCGAACTCGGCAGCAGTGGAATCCCACCCTAACGTCGCAAAGAACGCGCCGTCGGGAGGGGCGCCCCAGCGTGGGCTCACGGGCTCACGCCCGTTGCGCTGTAGTGCCGCCCCTTCCGGGGCTCGCATGTCCACCTCGCTCACCCAGGGCTTACGCCCTGGGCTCTACCATGCCGCCGCTGCGCGGCTTTCTGCCAATTATGCTTTTGATGCCGCGAGAGAACGGTGCTTTCGTTCTGCGCCACTGCTGGCATCGCGGGTGCGCTGAGGTACCATGCGGTCGCTTTAGGCCTCGTCGCTTTCTTTCAGCTTTGCAATCACTCCGAAATCTTCTAGCGTCGTTGTGTCACCCTTCACGTCTCCGCTGGTGGCTAGTTCGCGCAATAGACGACGCATGATTTTGCCGCTGCGTGTTTTGGGAAGCATGTCGGTGAAGCGGATTTCGTCGGGTTTGGCTAGCGCGCCGATTTCTTTCGCCACCCACTTGCGCAATTCCTCTTTCAGTTCCGGGGTAGGCTCGCGGCCCTTTTCGAGGGTGACAAAGGCGGAGATCGCCTGGCCTTTGAGATCGTCGGGTCTACCAACCACGGCGGCTTCTGCGACCGCTTCGTGTGCGACTAGCGCGCTCTCCACTTCCATTGTGCTCAAGCGGTGACCACTGACATTCAGGACGTCGTCGACGCGGCCCATGATCCAGAAATAGCCGTCCTTGTCTTTGCGGGCGCCGTCACCGGTGAAGTAGACGCCGGGGATCTGCGACCAGTATTGGCGCACGTACCGGTCGGGGTCGCCATAGATGGTGCGCAGCATCCCGGGCCAGGGCTTGCTGATGATGAGAAATCCGCCCGAGCCGTCGGGCACGGGCTTGCCCTCCATGGTGACGATCTCCGGTACGACGCCGGGCATGGGTCGGGTCGCGGAACCGGGCTTGGTAGCGATAGCGCCGGGGATCGGCGAGATCATGATGTGGCCGGTTTCCGTCTGCCACCACGTGTCGACGATGGGACAGCGGTTATGGCCGATGACTTCGCGATACCACATCCAGGCTTCGGGGTTGATCGGCTCACCGACGGTTCCGAGCAGGCGGAGACTCTCCATTTTGTGCTTATTCGGCCACTCGTTACCCCACTTGATGAAGGTTCGAATCGCGGTGGGTGCCGTATAGAAGACGGTCACCTGATGGCGGTCGATGATGGACCAGAAGCGATCGGGCTCCGGAAAATTGGGCGCGCCTTCGTACATCAGGCTGGTGGCACCGTTTTGCAGCGGTCCGTAGACGATGTAGCTGTGGCCTGTGACCCAGCCGATGTCGGCGGTACACCAGTAAGTGTCATCTTCTTTGAGATCGAAGACCAGCTTGGTGGTGAGATACGTTCCCACCGAATATCCGCCGGTGGTGTGAACGACCCCTTTCGGTTTCCCTGTTGTGCCTGACGTGTACAGGATGTACAGCGGGTGCTCAGCATCGAGCGGTTCGGCTGCGCAGTCGTCGGAGGCCGTCGCCATCAGTTCATGCCACCAGTGATCGCGGCCCGCCTGCAGATTGATCGGCGTATTCGTGCGCTTGTACACGACAACATGCTTTACGCTCGGGCAGGACTTGAGGGCTTCCTCAACGGCCGGGAACAACTTCACTTCCGCGCCGCGGCGGTAGGAGCCGTCTTGCGTGACGACGGCAACGGCCTGCGAGTCGTGGATGCGATCGACCAGCGCATGCGAGGCGAAGCCGCCGAAGACGATCGAATGAGGTGCTCCGATACGCGCGCAGGCCAGCATCGCGATTGGCAACTCAGGCGTCATGCCCATGTAGATGGCGACGCGGTCGCCCTTCTGCACGCCCAGCCCTTTCAGGACATTAGCGAATTTCTGAACTTCCTTCCAAAGCTGCTGGTAGGTGTAGGTGCGGACTTCTCCCGGCTCGCTTTCCCAGATGAGCGCGGCTTTATTCTTGCGCCATGTTTTTACGTGGCGGTCGAGACAATTGTAGGAGAGATTGATCTGCCCGCCGGAGAACCACTTCGCCCACGGCGCGTTCCATTCGAGCACGCGATCCCACCTCTTGAACCAGTGCAACTCTTCGGCAATGCGCCCCCAGTACTTCTCCGGCTGCTCGACCGATTCCTTGTAGAGATGCTCATACTCCTCGAGTGTTTTGACGTGGGCTTTTTCGGCAAATGCCTGAGGACACTCGAACTTGCGGTCTTCGTGAAGAACGGAATCGATGGAATCACTGGGAAGGGTTGCCTTGTCTGCCATGAGCGCCTCGTGCGGTGCGTGTTTGTTCGCGAAATTCTACTTGGATGGAGGCCGAAAAGTCTCGTGGGGAGCCGGAGCCTCTTTCAGTCCAAGAACTTGTGGCGGTCGTTCGGATCCGGTAAAGGGCAGACCTCGAACTTGCCGAAGACGCGATAGCGGCTGCGGGCGACAAGATTGTAAGCGGCGTCGCGCAGGAATCTTGGGAGGACGCCTCCGATCGTTGCCAGCGTGCGCCAGCCGCCACCCAATTCGCGAAGGACGAAAAGAGCAGCGTCCGAGCGAGCCCGCAAGTGCTCCCCTGGCTGATCAAAATCCGTGACGACGTAAAACGTGTCGAGATCGGCTGGCGATTGTCCCTGTCGTTGGAGAATGCGTCCCGCCGTTAGTCCTTGCAGAGACGCGAAGCGGAACGTGCCTCGATGATCATGGCGGAGTGTGAACTGCACGAGCCGGTTACAGAGTCCGCAGACACCGTCGTACAGCAGAACGGGATTTGTCGATGGCGCCATGACTCGAACGGAACATCCTATCGCGATGCAGCCGTATTTACAGGGAGCAGTGGGAATCCCGGTGCGGGACGGGCGGGGACGCCCGTCACTCCATTATTCATTGTCGAACCCCGTGTGATACATGTCACAAGCTTCTGTGACGCAGGTACACGACGTCCCTGCCTCCTCCCCTTCATGCTGTAGACAACGGGTGGCTTCGGCTTACCCGCTCCGGGGTCAGTTCCGAGACAGGCAGCCCCGCAAGCTGAGGCGAAGGGATCCTATGAAGCGCAAATTCAAGACCATGGACGCGAATGAGGCAGTTGCCCACGTCGCGTATCGCCTGAACGAGGTCATCGCGATCTATCCGATTACTCCGTCGTCCCCCATGGGAGAGTGGGCCGATCAGTGGGCTTCCGAGGGAGTTCCCAACATCTGGGGAACCATTCCTCACGTGGCCGAGATGCAGAGCGAAGGCGGAGCGGCCGGAGCCGTGCACGGAGCTCTCCAGACCGGGGCGCTGGCGACTACGTTCACGGCGTCGCAAGGTCTACTGCTGATGATCCCCAATATGAACAAGATCGCGGGCGAGTTGACGCCGGCGACGTTTCACGTGACGGCGCGCACGCTGGCCACGCATGCGTTGTCGATCTTTGGCGATCACAGCGACGTCATGTTCTGTCGGGCGACCGGATGGGCGATGCTGTGCTCCAACTCGGTGCAGGAAGCGATGGACCTGGCACTCATCGCGCACGCGGCTTCGCTCGAAACGCGGATTCCCTTCCTGCATTTCTTTGATGGATTCCGAACGTCGCACGAAGTCAACAAGATCGAGATGCTCAACGAAGATGACATGCGGGCTCTGATCAACATGGATCGCGTATTCGAGCATCGCCAGCGCGCCCTTTCACCGGATCATCCGGTGATTCGAGGCACGGCACAGAATCCGGACGTCTTCTTTCAAATGCGGGAAACGGCCAACGCCTTTTACGACGTGTGTCCCGACAAGGTGCAAGCGGCGATGGATAAGTTCGCCGAAGTCGTAGGGCGCAAGTACAAGCTGTTTGACTACGTCGGCGCACCCGATGCGGAGCGGGTGATCGTGATGATGGGTTCCGGCGCAGAAGCGGCCGAGGAAGCCGTGGAGGCGCTGGTTGCGCGGGGAGAGAAAGTCGGGTTGGTCAAGGTGCGTCTGTACCGGCCGTTCTCGGTGAAGCATCTGTACGAATCTCTTCCGATCACCGTGCGCTCGGTTGCTGTCCTTGATCGCACCAAGGAAGCGGGGGCGGGCGGTGAACCGCTGTACCTCGACGTTGTGAATGCGATCCAGGAAGGCCAGCGGCAGGGTTATGGGTCGGTGAAACTGTGGCCGGTTGTTATCGGCGGGCGCTATGGACTTTCGTCCAAAGAATTCACTCCTGCGATGGTCAAGGCGGTATATGACAACCTGACGCTTGCGAAGCCGAAAGAACATTTCACGGTCGGCATTCAGGACGACCTGAATCACACCAGCCTCGACTACGACGCAGACTTTTCTACTGAGCCGGACTCGGTGGTGCGCGCCATGTTCTACGGCCTGGGCGCGGACGGCACGGTTGGGGCGAACAAGAATTCCATCAAGATTATCGGCGAGAACACGGATAACTACGCGCAGGGGTACTTCGTGTATGACTCCAAGAAGTCAGGCGCGATGACGGTCTCGCACCTGCGCTTCGGGCCGAACCCGATTCATTCCACGTACCTGGTTTCCAAGTCCAACTTCATCGCCTGTCATCAATGGATCTTCCTCGAGCGCTACGACATGTTGAGCACGCTGGTACCGGGCGGGACCTTCCTGCTCAACAGCCCGTTCGGGAAGGATGAAGTTTGGGAGCATCTGCCCCGCATTGTGCAGGAACAACTGATCGCTAAGAAAGCGAAGCTGTTCGTGATCGACGCCTACCAGGTCGCTCGCGACAGCGGCATGGGCAGCCGCATGAATACCATCCTGCAGGTGTGCTTCTTCGCTATCTCGAAGGTATTGCCGCGCGACGAAGCGATTGAAGCGATTCGCGTCTCGATCCGCTACACGTATGGAAAAAAAGGCGAAGAAGTCGTTCAGAAGAACATGAAGGCCGTAGAAGAAACCCTGGCGCACCTGTTCGAAGTAAAGATTCCTGACAGGACCACCAGCACCGTCGAGATGCCGCCGCCTTTTCCGGCAGGTGCTCCGAAATTTGAGCGCTCAGTGCTGGGCGCAATTTACGAGGGCCGGGGCGACGAACTGCCGGTGAGCGCGTTCCCCTACGACGGCACTTTCCCGACGGGCACCGCGAAGTGGGAGAAACGCAATCTCGCTCTAGAAATTCCCGTCTGGGATACGAAGACCTGCATTCAATGCGGCAAGTGCGCGATGGTCTGTCCCCATGCGGTGATTCGAATCAAGGTGTTCGACTCGGCTGAATTGCAGAAAGCTCCGGCTACGTTCAAGTCGACGGAAGTTCGCGACAAGGAATGGGCTGGAATGAAATACAGCATCCAGGTCGCGCCTGAGGATTGCACGGGGTGCGGAATCTGCGTAGAGATTTGCCCGGCGAAGAACAAGACTGAGACGCGGCTGAAAGCGCTCAACATGGCGCCGCAGCCTCCACTGCGCGTGCCGGAACGCGACAACTGGGATTTCTTTCTGGGGATTCCGGAACTTGATCGCCGCAAGATCAAGCCAACGACGATTCGCCAACAGCAAGTGCAGGAACCCCTCTTTGAGTTCTCGGGAGCTTGTTCGGGATGCGGCGAGACTCCTTACCTGAAGCTGTTGTCGCAGTTGTTCGGTGACCGCGCGCTGATCGCGAACGCCACTGGCTGCTCGTCGATTTACGGCGGCAACTTGCCGACTACGCCCTGGGCGAAGAACGGCGACGGCCGCGGGCCGGCGTGGGCCAATTCCCTGTTTGAAGACAACGCCGAGTTCGGACTCGGATTCCGGCTCTCGATCGATAAGCAAACCGAATTCGCTCGCGAACTGGTGCTGCAACTGGGTACTCAGATCGGGGACGAACTGGCCTCGGCCATTCTCGCGGCTTCGCAAAAGGACGAAGCCGACATCTACGAGCAGCGGCAGCGCGTCAGCCTTCTCAAGGAGCGACTGCAGGGCAATGCTTCTCCGGAAGCAAAGCAGTTGCGCGCCCTCGCCGACCTGCTGGTGAAGAAAAGTGTGTGGATCGTGGGCGGCGATGGATGGGCTTATGACATCGGCTACGGCGGGTTAGATCACGTGATCGCCAGCGGCAAGAACGTCAACCTTCTGGTGCTCGACACCGAGGTGTATTCGAACACTGGCGGGCAGGCGTCGAAATCGACTCCGCGCGCGGCGGTCGCGAAGTTCGCCGCTGGAGGTAAGCCCGGGCCGAAGAAAGACCTCGGACTCATCGCGATGAGCTACGGGACGGTATATGTCGCGAGCGTTGCGATGGGGGCCAAGGACGAGCACACCCTCAAGGCGTTCCTCGAAGCCGAAGCCTACGACGGGCCGAGCATCATCATCGCGTACTCACACTGCATCGCGCATGGGATCGATATGACGACCGGCATGTCGAACCAGAAAGCTGCGGTGGAGAGCGGGCAGTGGCTGCTGTATCGCTACCATCCGGATCGCGCGGCCGCGGGCGAGAACCCATTGCAGTTGGATTCCCGGACGCCGACGCGCAAGCTGCAGGATTTCATGCTCATGGAAACGCGTTTCAAGATGCTTACCAAGAGCAAGCCCGAAGATGCCAAGAGGCTTTGGGCTGAGGCGCAGCGCGACGTCGAGGCGCGGTTCCGTTTGTACGAGTATCTCGCGCAGCGCAAGACGGCGCCGGAAGCGACGGCGGGGGAGTGACGGTACGGCCGCTTAAGAGAAGGCATTTTAGGAGAACCCATGATCGACTTGACAACTCGCTATCTCGGCCTCACCCTGCGCACTCCCCTGGTGCCTTCCGCTTCCCCCTTGTCGCAGGAGATCGCCAGCATCCGCCGACTCGAGGACGCCGGGGCGTCTGCCGTAGTGCTCTATTCCCTTTTCGAAGAGCAACTGCGGCAGGAGTCATTGGAACTCGACCACCATCTGTCGACCGGGACGGAGAGCTTTGCCGAGTCGTTAACCTACTTTCCGCAAGCCAGCGAGTTCCGGCTGGGACCGGAAGGCTATCTGGAACACATTCGCAAAGCCAAGGAAGCGGTCGACATTCCGATCATCGCGAGCCTGAATGGGGCCACGGTGGGGGGCTGGACGAAATTTGCCCAGGAAATCGAGCAGGCTGGGGCCGACGCGCTGGAGTGCAACATCTACTACATTCCGACCGATCCGGAGCTTAAGGCTGCGGAGATCGAGCAGACGTACGTGGATATTGTGTGGGCGGTGAAGTCGGCGATTTCAATTCCGGTCGCTATCAAGATCAGCCCGTTCTTCACCAATGTCGCCAATGTGGCGAAGCGGTTGGATGACGCCGGAGCGGACGGACTCGTGCTGTTCAACCGCTTCTATCAGCCCGATATCGATCTGGAGGAGTTGGAGATCCGGCCCAATGTGTTGCTCAGCACGCCGCAGGCGTTGCGTCTGCCGCTGACGTGGATTGGGATTCTGTACGGAAAATTGAAAGCCAGCCTGGCCGCTACCGGCGGTATACACGATCCGCAAGACGCCATCAAGATGCTCATGGTCGGGGCCAACGTGACGATGCTGTGTTCGTCGCTGCTGCGCAATGGCATCAACCAACTGCGGCACTTGGAACGCGGCATTGTCGACTGGATGGAGCAGCACGAGTACGAATCCGTGAAACAGATGCAGGGCAGCATGAGCCAGCTGCGCTGCCCCGATCCGAGTGCCTTCGAACGCGCGCAGTACATGCGGGCAGTGAAGAGTCTGCAGCACGTGATGGTGAGGGGATAGAGTCAAGAGCTTTACCCACAGAGGGCACAGAGGATACGGAGGAGACTTTGGTCCCTTTGTATCCTATGCGGTTAGATCTTCTGCTTACTTGTTGATCTTGCTTTTTCTTTGGCCCGTCGCTCAAGTTCTTCATCCCCGTACATGCTTCCGCGACATTCTTTGGCGCCGCAGTGGCAGATGGCTTCGTCGTCGTCATCGCCATCGTAGAGGTTGTAGTCGTAGGTCAGTTCCTCGCCAGGTGCGATGTCGCGCGTGGCGATGATCCAGATGTGCTCATCGAACTCATCGGTCTCGCAGTTGGAGTCGCAGCAGTGGTTGACGAAGGCGGCGACCGAATCGCCGTCAATCACGTAGTCGCCTTCGCCGATGCAGAACAGGTAGGTGTCGGGGCGCTCGTTGTAGAGTTCGTCGGCCTGATCTTTGGAAAGGCGGCCGCCGGTGTACTCCACGATGTGCGTGCCTTCCGGGATAGCGACCGTCGTGTAGCAACCGCAGCCGTGAATCCCGGACCTGCGGATGTGCAGGGCGCCGGGGTCGATCTTGGTCATGGTCGAAATGTCCTCAAAGAAAGGGACAGGTTAGCACGGGCGCATCGGATCGAGTCCGGATGATGTTGCCAAACTGGCTGCCACTCCAGCCGCGACCGGTTAGAAAAGGTTGCCGAGCCTTTCGAGCCCGATGCCTCCGGTGATGCGGAAGTAGTTTTGGGTGCTGTTTGAGAACGGATGGATGTAGTCCCCGGTCCCGCGCACGAAGATGTGATGATAGACGCGATACTGCACGCCCACTCC
>Ga0207665_10000404_pt1 | contig 29715 bp, 22 predicted proteins | sample LARL112metaG_FD_184351 | JGI IMG/M metagenome (GOLD analysis project Ga0207665, IMG submission 184351) | Corn, switchgrass and miscanthus rhizosphere microbial communities from Kellogg Biological Station, Michigan, USA - LAR L11-2 metaG... | ecosystem: Host-associated > Plants > Roots >... | reverse complement strand
TGACGTCCTCCTTCCATTCATTCACCGCGAAATCCAAAACGAGTACCGCGCCAGTCACGACCCCAACTCCCGCACCCCAAGAGGCGACTGCGGAGAAGCCTTCGGCCGGAACCGAATTACCAACAGCAGAAGACGCCCCACCCAGCGATATTGCCCCGGTTGTTTCCGGCGAAATTGATCCCAGCAAGATTCACATCATCGAGACCAAGGTGATTCCGAAGCCGGGCGCAGAACAGCCGCCGAAAGATCCGGCGAACCAACCAGCGAATCCGCCAGATACGACGCAGCCAACGGCTCCCGCCACAACGCCTGTGGCGAAGCCCGACGCGATGCCCACAAGCGCCCCTGATTCGCAGCCCGCTGCACAACCGCAGCCGGTTGCGCCGCCGCCAGTTCGCCCTCAACCTTCCGCGCCCGCGGTGCAGACCGCGCCCGGCGAAGGACGAACCGGTGTGATCATTCCCGACAGTCTGAGGAATTCTCCTTCGGCGTCACCGGCCAGTTCGCTCGAGCCGTCGAGCGTTCCCGAAGAAACATCGCTCGGCCTCCTGATTCACAGGGTGGAACCCGAATATCCGCAGCAAGCGGCAGCGCAGCATCTCGAGGGACCGGTCGTTCTGCAGGCATGGGTCGCACGCGACGGTACGGTGCGCGATGTGAAACTCGTCAAGGGATATTTCGTGCTTGCCCGCGCCGCCTTCGACGCGGTGAAGCAATGGCGCTTCAAACCTTACAGTCCCAATGGGAAGGCCGTCGACTTTCAAACGGTGCTGACCTTAAATTTCAAGACCCCTAACTAGACCGAGTCATCCCTAAACGTCTTTTCCTGAACAGCTTAGGGAAGTCGATAAGTTTTCCCGAAGTGGAATCCTAGAAAGCGCCTCACCCAACTCCAACAAGTCAACAAAATCAAAGTACTTCAAACGGTTACCACCGTGTCATTTCGAGCAGCCCTTGGGCTGGAACGAACATCAATAAGGATATAATGCAAGCATTCCTCTGGAAGTGACCTCCTCCTTCCTGCGCTGGATGATCACAAAGCGATGTCAATGAAAGCCAAAGCTGCAATTCTCGTTTCGTCGTTTGCTGTGCTGTTGTTCATGGTGGTGGGCGGACTGGGTGGCGTGCGCGCCTCCTCGAACGACGGCGCCTACCGTCAACTGCAGGTTTACAGCGAAGTTCTCTCGCGTGTGAACAGCGAGTACGTCGAAGATCCGAACATTCCCAAGGTCACCGACGGCGCGCTGCACGGGCTGCTCGAAGCGCTCGATTCGAACTCGAGCTACCTGAGCCCGCGCGAATTCGACGACTACAAATCGAAGAAGAGCGACGCCAAGGCAGACATTGGCGCGGCCGTCTCAAAGCGCTTCGGCTATGCCGCGGTGATTTCGGTGGTGCCTGGCGGCCCGGCTGACAAGGCCGGCATCCAGGGCTCGGACATTTTTGAAGCGATCGAAGGGCACAGCACGCGCGAGATGTCGCTGGCCGGAATTCGCGCGCTGCTCAGCGGGCAGCCCGGATCGACGGTGACGGTTTCCGTGGTGCGCGCGCGCCGAGCCGAACCGCAGAAGCTAACGGTCACGCGCGACGTGGTCGCGATCCCGACCGCAACTGAAAAGTTGATGGAAGACGGCGTGGGCTACATCAAGGTCGACACCCTGACCAAGGGCAAATCGGCGGAGATTGCCAGCCGCATCAAGTCCCTGCAGAAACAGGGCGCGAAGAAGTTCGTGCTCGACCTGCGCAACAACGGCGAAGGCGACGAGTCCGAAGGCATCGCAACCGCCAACCTGTTTTTGAATCATGGCACGATCACCTATCTGCAAGGCCAGAAGTATCCGCGCGAAGCGTTTACGGCTGACCCAGCGAAAGCCATCACCACGCTGCCGGTAGCGGTGCTCGTGAATCGTGGAACGGCAGGCCCGGCGGAAGTCGTGGCGGCGGCAATTCTTGAGAATGCGCGCGGTGACGTGGTCGGCGACAAGACCTTCGGCGACGGATCGGTACAGAAGCTGATCGATCTGCCGGACGGCTCGGCGCTCATCCTGTCGGTGGCGAAGTACTACTCGCCGAGTGGCAAGGCAATCCAGGATGTGGCGATTACGCCCAACGTTCTGATTGCCGACACGGACGATGACGCCGCGGCTCCGGACGAGGAACCGGACTCAGCGACCCCGGCCGACGAGAACAAGGTCAAAGCCCCGCAGACGGATGAACAGCTGCGCAAGGCAATCGACGTTCTGAAGAAGCGGGAAGCGAAGGGGTAGTCGTCAGTCTTCAGTCGCTAGTCGTCAGCAAGATATAAACTGCGCGCCTTGGGCGCGCAGTTTTTGTTTCTACACGCAGTTTTTTTCGGGCGCGTCATACTGGTACACGGTTTGTATCAGGGCGCGCCTTCAGGCGCGCCGTAACGAATGCGAGAATGCGTCGGCTTCAGCCGCTGCAAAGTGTCATCAAATTACCGCAACGTTTGTTCATCGACCTGCGAGCCCTCGGCATCGGGAATTATGTCGGAGCGCCTGCGGAACGATGATCTGCGCGATCTACTATCGGCACCGTTGGTGTAATCGGGATTTTTCGCAGCATCTGTGTCTCTAAGGCATAACATTGTTTGGGAGTTGTGGACAAAAACGTCGTGAAAGACAAAACCCCTGATCACGAACTGTGGGCCTTAAAGGAGCGTGCTAAAGAGTTGCGCTGCATCTATAACGTGGCCGCGGCGCTCTCGCGGCGCGAGGAGCCTCCGCAAGAGGTGTTCCAGTGGGTGCTCGATGCCATCCCACCTGCTTGGCAGTTTCCAGAAAATACGACAGCTCGGATTGAATATTTTGGCCGCACGCACGCGTTGCCTGATTTTGTGGATACCCCATGGCGGCTTCGGTCGCCAATCTCGATTTGGCGCACCGATGTGGGGGCGATCGAGGTCCATTACAAGCAAGAGAAGCCCGTCGCGTGGGAAGGTCCTTTTCTCAAGGAAGAGCGCCAATTGCTCGACAACATTGCACATCGCCTCGGCGAGTATCTTGAGTGGAAGCAGCGAGAACTGAGTGGCGAACGATTGGGCGCCTCGCCCGAACATTGGCGCTGGCGGCAGCGTTTTGCCGAACGCATTGCTGCCGCGATCGATCCTGTCCGATTCGGGGTTGAAGCTGTCTACCTGTTTGGTAGCACTGAGGCGGGCGACGCGAATGTGGGAAGTGACATCGATCTGCTAGTGGTGTGCAGCGGCGATGGGAGTCGGGCAGCTGACCTCTGTGTCTGGTTAGAAGGATGGAGTTTGTGTCTCACTGAGATCAGCTTTCAACTTTACGGGTTTCCCAGCGAGGGCCTGCTCGACGTGAAGCTGTTACACAGCACAGATGCGAACGTGGAGATTCAGGCATTCGCCCGTGCCGGCAAAACACTTCAAGCACTGCCGGTGGGGACATCTCCCTCAACACAAGTCCGTTGACCGCGTGGGATGGGTTTGAGTGTAACGTCGATATTTCAACATCATTAGCAAAATCAATATCCCAAGGCGCATCCCAATCAGGCGTAAAGAATACGTGGGCATTAGCGATGACCGCTGTGGATGCCTATGATGCCGGGCATCTTCGGGTTGTCAGACCACTCCAAAACCCATGTGTCGCTTCGACCCGCCATCGGATCAACTGGTATCTGGCGGAGATACCCGGCGGTCACAAGGTCACCAAGTGATTGAGGATGTCTGTGATTGTCAAGAGCGTACTGGTCTAGAATCTGACGCATCGTGAACAGGTCCTGTTGCAGGACTCGCTCCCGACTCTCCCGAGGGCTGGTGACGTAGCTAGGAACAAACGTCTTAACTGCAAACCATGCCAGTGCTACCAGAGCGATCACCGTGATCGTGGCCGTCTTCCTCATGTCGAAGCCCTGCCTTCATTTGCTGAACGCTTGACTTTGGCGAACTTGGAAATGGTTGGCGTAATAAAGGCGATTACACCAGCTTGCGCCGTCTATTCGCCAAATTCGGAGCGAAATCGCAGCGTCGACACACCAAAATCCTAGACGCCGGGGCAACATCTGTGCCCGCCATGTACCTCGTTCCGGCCCTTTCCAGAGCCGCCAGGCACCAGGCGCCGGCCGTAACGATCGACTCCAAGTTCTCACTAGTCAAACCCTGAATTTCTTACGAACTGCGAGAACCTAAACTTGCTTCTGTTATAATCATCTTGTCGCTTTTACTCGGTTTGCTTGTTCTCGCGGTGGTTCCCTGTTGGAACCAGAATCATCTCCGCCTTTCCTGCCCACCGGCTTACTCAGCGTCAAATTCAAAAATAGCGAGCGGCCTCCGCACTCGAACTGTGTTCGTGTAGCTGTGAGAGAGGCCCCTCAGGAAAAACAAATTCGAATGGCTAGATTTTCAGAATTAAGCCTGTCTTCTGCATTGCAGCAGAAGCTGGCGACAGCGAACTTCACAACCTTAACCCCTATTCAGGAAAGCGCCATCCCTCCGGCTCTTGAAGGCAAAGATGTAATCGGAACGGCTCAGACCGGCACCGGCAAAACTCTCGCCTTCGTGATTCCGTTGATCGAGATGTTGCAGCGGGAACCGTCCCGCACGGCGAAAGCCCTGATTTTGCTGCCAACCCGCGAGCTGGCGATGCAAGTCCACGAGCAATACGAACAGCTGCGCACCAGGGAAATGAAGAGAGCCGCGCTGGTCATTGGCGGCGTGTCGGAAAAATCCCAGATCCAAAGTCTCCGCAGCGGCCAGGAACCGATCATCGCAACTCCCGGACGCCTGCAGGACTTCATCGATCGCGGCCTGGCCGACTTGCGTGGCGTCAAGATGCTGGTTCTTGATGAAGCCGATCGCATGCTGGATATGGGATTTCTGCCCGCCATCCGGCGCATTCTGGCAAAGCTTCCAACCCGCCGGCAGACATTGTGCTTCTCGGCAACCATGGAACAATCTGTTGCCCACCTGGTTCATGAATACATGCGCGAGCCGGTTCGAGTCGCGCTGGGATCGTCGCTCAAGCCGGCCGAGAGCGTTCAGCTCACTGCTTACGAAATGCGGCCGCCCGAGAAGATGGACACTCTTCGGCAGTTGCTCTGTGCCGAATCCGGGCAGACGCTGATCTTCGCCCGCACCAAGCGCGGCGCTGAACGAATCGCCAAATCACTGGCCCATGATGGTTTTAACGCCGCCCTGATTCACGGCGACCGTTCGCAGGCGCAACGCAACAAAGCTTTGAGCGGGTTTCAGGAAGGATACTTCCAGGTGCTGGTGGCGACCGACATCGCCGCGCGCGGCTTGCACGTGGATGATGTGGCCCACGTGATCAACTATGATGTGCCGAAAACTGCAGAAGATTTCATTCACCGCGTCGGCCGCACCGGACGCGCCGGGACGCAAGGCCACGCCACGACCCTGGTTGCCGGTGGCGGGGAAGCGATCGAGTTGCGACAGATTGAACGCACTCTCAAGTTACGAATCGAGCGCAAGCAATTGGACGGATCCGCACCGGGGCAACCGAAGAGGTTGATCCAAAACACGCTCGCCTCCCGTACGTTAACCGCGCTGCCCGGCGAAGTCTTTGTATAGTTCGGGGGCCGGCGGGGGGAGTTAGTAGTTTCAGGTTTCACACGAATATGGGCGTGCTCGTAAACGGGCACGCCTGAAATCACCGATCGTCCTCTGGCGAAGCTTGGCCGACATACGCAAGACCCCTTTCGGGTGCTCATGCGACTCTCAAAATTCCAATTCTGGAATAATCCCTAAATTGTGGTGGACAACAACGCCTATCGCAGCGAAAACGAATCTTCGCTGAATGCGTCTATTCTCTTGCTCACGATACCGATCGTCACCCATATGTGCGACATCGCTCGGAGAGAATTTGCTTTGAGGGTGATTCCATGTTGAAGCGACGGGCATTGATAAAAGCGAAGCTCGCATGTGCATTGTTAATGCTCCAAATCGCATTACTCCCGGCGGCCCTTCGCGCTCAAAACACGAATCCTGCGAATCTTCCCAGCCGTGATGGTTCTCACGACTTTGACTTCGTGATCGGCAACTGGAAAGCTCACGTCCGCCGCCTTCCGGACCGCCTTAATAATTCCAATACCTGGGTCGAATACGAGGGCATCTCGAACCACAAGAAACTCCTCGACAGCAACGCGAACTTCGAGGAGTTCGATGTGACCAGTACCGACAAAAAACTTCATATCAAGGCGCAGACGCTCCGGCTGTACAATCCCACCTCGCATCAGTGGAGTATCTATCTCGTCGATCTGGATGATGGAACTCTCAGCTTGCCTCCTGTGGTTGGTCATTTCAGCGGTAACCGGGGCGAGTTTTTCGATCAGGAAGACTTTAAGGGCCGAGCCATTCTGGTCCGCTACGTCTGGCTCAATATTTCTCCGAATTCGGCCCGTATGGAGCAGTCGTTCTCGCCGGACGGTGGCAAGACCTGGGAAGTAAATTGGATTTGTGAGCTTTCGCGATAGAGCGCCGCTCACGCCAAGGTTTCCACATGCACATGGCTATGCTCGCCGCATTCCTTGAGATTTCTCGCATCCCGCTTTCGATGTGCAGCGCGGGCGTCGTGCTTCTTTTGGTGGCGCTGTGGGCAGCGAAGACGGACGTCGCGCGCGCCCGCGGCCTCGACAAGGTCGTCGCCCTGAGCAATTTGTGTTTCGCCGTGCCCTTGGCGGTGTTCGGCGCCCTGCATCTCGCGGGCGTAGGCCTCATCCTGCCCATGGTGCCCTCGTATATGCCATGGCGCTTGTTCTGGGCTTACTTCGTGGGCTTCGCGTTGCTGGCCGCGTCTCTGAGCATCGCCACAAAAATTCAGGTGCGCTGGTCGGGCCTGCTGTTCGGGATCATGATGTTTCTTTTTGTGGTGACATTGGACATCCCGGGAGCTCTTGCCAATCCCGGAGACCGGTTTGGATGGACGTTGCTCATCCGCGAAATGACATTCGCGGGCGGAGGCTGGATTCTTGCCGGCAGGGCCATGCGCGAGCAAGACCGCGGGCAATTCCAACGCACCCTCATCACCGTGGGCCGCGTGTTGATCGCGATCGCCGCCATATTTTATGGCGTTGAGCATTTTCTGCATCCCTTGGGTCGCCCTGGAGTTCCACTCGCAAAACTGATGCCCGTGTGGATTCCGGCGCGCCCGCTCATTGGCTATCTGACGGGCGCAATTCTCCTAATAGCCGGGACAGCCATTCTCTTCGCCAGGAAGACGCGCATGGCCGCAACCTATCTCGGCACCTGGATTCTGCTGCTGGTGGTGTTCATCTATGGGCCGATTCTAATCGCGGCGCTGGCTGACCCGAGCGCTGGCGTTCAAATTGAGGGGATCAACTACTTCGCAGACACGCTGCTGTTCGCCGGAGCAATCCTCGCGCTCGCCAGCGCGACCCCACCCACGGAGTCGGCAGCACCTCGCAGCGGCTAAAGCCGCCTCAATCGCGTGACAGATACGGCGCGGCTGAAGGCGCGCCCTGATACGAACCAAAGCGGCTCAGGCCTGGAAGATCCGGGATCTGTGTTAACTGTCGAGCTTACAAATGACTAACGACTCACGCCCAACTAGGTCTTCAGGCCAACGACTGACGACTGACGACTATCGACTAGCCACTGACGACCAGCGACTGACCTGCTGATATCCTGATCCCATCCCCATGAGCACGCTTTTCCAGGATTCTCCTCCCACCGAGGTGGTGGCTCGTAAGCTTGTGGGACGCGTGTTGCTGGGACTCCTAGTTCTGGCGGCGGTCCTGATCGGCGCGACCGCCGGGTTGCTGCTCGTCTACTCGAACGACCTGCCCCAGGTCGACGAACTCGAACACTACCGCCCGGGATCGATTACTGAACTGTACGACGATCAGAAGCGCATCATCGGAACCTTCGCCCTGCAGCGCCGCGTGGTCGCGAGTTACGACGACTACCCGCAGGTGTTGCGCGACGCGCTCATCTCCACCGAAGACAAGGATTTCTTCGCGCACTCGGGCATCAACGTGTGGCGCATTGCGGGCGCGGCCTACCGCGACATCGAGTCGGGCGGCAAAGTTCAGGGCGCATCCACGCTGACCATGCAGTTGGCGCGGAATCTTTTTCTCTCTCCCGACCGATCGTTTCACCGCAAGATCCAGGAGTCGTTGCTCGCGATCCAGATCGAGCGCCGCTTCACCAAGCAACAGATTTTTACGCTCTACGCCAACCAGATTTTTCTGGGGCAGGGCGCGTACGGCTTCGAGTCGGCCTCGGAGTACTACTTCAGCAAGCCCGCGAAGAAGATGACGCTCGATGAAGCCGCGTTGCTGGCGGGGCTGCCAAAAGCCCCGCAGTACTACTCGCCGGTTCTGCATCCTGATCGCGCGCTCAAGCGCCGCAACCTCGTCATCAACGCCATGCTCGAAGACGGAAAAATCACCGCGCAGCAGGCGACCGAGGCTAAGGCGAAACCGCTGCAACTGAACGTGCAGCACGATCCCAATTCGCTGGCACCGTATTTCGTCGAGGAAATCCGCCGCTACCTGGAAAATAAATTCGGCAGCGACCAGGTGCACGAAGGCGGGCTGCGCGTCTACACCTCACTCGACATGGATCTGCAGAAGGCTGCCAATCAGGCCGTGCTGAGTGGAGTCGCCGCCTACGAGCGCCGCCACGGCTGGAAGAATCACCTCACGAACATTCTTTCTGGCGAGATGACGCTTGAGCACTACGATCATCCCGACTGGGACGATGAGCGGGAGGTCAACGGCTACCTGCACGCGCTGGTGATCGCGGTAACTTCCGCGTCGGCGACCGTGAAGTTTGGCCGCTACCACGCAACCATCACGCCGCAGGACGCAGCCTGGACGCAGAAGCGCCTGCCGGAACTCTTTAAGCTGGGTGATCTTTGCTACGTGAAGGTGCTCAGTCTGGGCGACAACGGCGCGGCGCACGTTTCGCTCGAGCAGGACTCGGGCGCGCAGGGAGCGCTGGTCGCGATCGACAACGTGACCGGCGAAATCAAGGCGATGGTAGGCGGACGCGACTTCAACGAATCGAAATTCAACCGCGCCACGCAGGCGCTGCGGCAGGTCGGCTCTTCGTTCAAGCCGTATGTGTACACGGCGGCCATCGACCAGGGCGGCAGTCCCGACGATACGATCCTCGACGCGCCCATTTCGTTTGAAACCGGGAACTCGACCTACACTCCGCACAACTACGACGAAAAATTTGAAGGCACTATCACACTACGGCGCGCGCTGGCGCAATCGCGCAATATCCCAACCCTGCGTCTCGCGGATCGACTCGGCATCAAGAACGTGATCGAGTACGCGCGCAAGTTTGGCATCACATCGAATTTGCCGCCATACCTGCCGGTCGCGCTAGGAGCGGCCGAAGTCACGCTGATCGAGCAAACCAGCGCCTACAGCGTCTTTCCGAACGATGGTGTGCGCCTGATTCCGCGCTACATCACAAAAGTTACGGACTACGAAGGACGCGTCCTCGAAGAAGATTTCCCCGACGCCAAGGATGTGATCTCGTCGCGCACCGCTCGAGTGATGACAGGGATGCTGCAGGAAGTGGTGCAGCACGGCACGGCCGTGGCCGCCTCGGGCCTGAAGTTGCCACTCGCCGGCAAGACTGGCACGACCAACGACTTCACCGACGCCTGGTTCGTGGGATTTTCGCCGACCCTGACCTGCGGCGTGTGGATCGGCTATGACGAGAAAAAGACGCTGGGCGCGAAGGAAAGCGGTGCACATGCCGCTTTGCCCATGTGGATTGAGTTCATGAAGACCGCGTTAGCTGGAAAAGATCCGGGCACGTTTCAGACCACCCCGATGACGCCGCCGAATCCGTCAGCGATGAAAGTTGACACGCCCGACGCTGCGCCCGCCGAAGATGAAGTGCATTGAGACGACGGTCGTTGGTCGTTGGCCTAGAGACTCTGCCGAGACGAAGGCTGGAGTGCGATCGACATTTAATCTTCCGCAGCGCGATACTCACTCCATGCGGACTGCTTCCTGTCCACCATGACAATCGTCTGTCCAATTCGCGCTCCCAGTTGTCGATTGGCGAGTCTAACCTGACAGAACAAGCGGATTTCGGGGTCAGTGATTTCCTGCGTCGCGTCCAATGCGGTCCGAGACGAAATTCTTGATGCCGTCAATATCAGCTTCGAGAGCATTGCAGTTGAAGGCCACCAAGCCTTCAAGGCCAGGTTCGGATCATCAGAGTCAGCGTCTTTATTCTTGAGTTTTTCAGCTTGCCCTATGCCTTCCTTTAATAACTTCTTTGCCAGATCAATCTCTTCGATCTTTGTCGCAATCTCAATACCTTCTGCACAGTAGTCCCTAGGACTGCTACGGCCGGTGGGATCAACACTACGTAGAGATTCGGACATCCCTTCCAGAGCATCGCGTGCCGCCGAAGGACTTTTCGTCATGGTGACCTTGGCGATATTGAGGAGGGCTTTGGCGCGAGGAGTTGCCGTGCCTGCCGAGTTGGGTAAGCCGCTCGCCGCTTCGATCGCCGGTTGGGGATTGCTTTCCGCCACCCGCACGATTTCCGCGATGCGAGATTCATAGGCCTCCGTAATTTTTGCTTGCTGCAACATGGGAGCTATTCCCATCCCGACCATTCCCCCTGTCGAGGCTTCCTCTCCTTTCCTCAGCGGGGTATCCCTGATCGCCGGGTTCAGCGATTGGATTCCGTTCGGGAAATCTTTGAGCTGTGCTTGCGATTCAGGTGAATCATGCAAGAGGCGGTCCGCCTGATCGCTGTCCAGTTCCCGCAGGATGGGGAGAAATTCGAAAACTCGGTATTGATATTCGCTGTTGAAACTTGCTCTGTTTGAACCTGAACCCAGGCTGATTCCACTCTTGTTCGACTGCGCCCCATCGAGCACCTGGGAGATTGCTTGCAGCACAACGGCTGGAGCCAAATGCTTCCAGAATCGCACGATCATGCTGCCGAAATCGTCGCTACCAACATTCAACGAATGCTGCTCGTGATCGGCGGCCATCGCCCACCCGAAGATTTGTTGCTTTTCGGTCTGACTTGCCGGAGGCAGTTCGAGCATCAGATTCGTGGCTTCACCGTACGGGAACCCTTCATGTGGCGATCGCTTGAGGAGGTTTAATGCTTGATCTAGTTTCTTGGCAGCTACTGCATCGGAGATCATTTGACGCAGAAGTTCGGTTCTGACACTGGGCTCCGCTTGAGGCAGTAGGAACTCAACCTTTCGTTCATCCTCGGCAAGCAAGTGGGTTAACGAGTCGGTTTGCAGAATGCGCTTGGTTTCTAGGTTAGTGACTGACGCTCGCTGGTCAAGTCCCGTGTCCGCCCGTGCTTGCCGCTCAAGGTCTTCCTCAGTTTCCGGGATCGCGACGGAGTTAAGAAACGCGTCGATTAGCACACGGCGAACCGCTAGTGGATCGCATTTTTTGAGGCTACCCGCAATCATGTCCAAGGCCAGCGACCTCATCGCTGGTTGCAGGTCCGCCGTCCCTGCTAGTGAGGACTCGATTACGGAGCACCACTGCTTCTCCGCCGAGGAAAGTTGTTTCTGCGGGGGGACTTGCGATTGCTTCTGTTGCGCAAAAAGAACCGCTGTACACATGAAGAATGCGAAAAGAACAACGAGTGGACGCATAGCAAGCCGCAACACGCAGTTTCGATCAGGTGAGGGGTACCAGCGTAGCACATAACGTTTGATCGACGATTGCACTCACTGTCCGGCGTCCCTTTCGCAATTCGTCTAGCACAAGCTCACTTAAGCCTTCCCCCGCGCGAACTCGCTGTGGTGCCGGCTGTAGAAGAAGTAAATCAGCAACCCTAACCCCAGCCACACCACGAACCGGATCCAAGTAATCACTGTCAGTCCCGTCATCAGGCCGCCGCACAGCACGATCGAGATCAGCGGAAACCACGGCACGAATGGTACGCGGAAAGCACGCGGCCGGTCCGGTTGCCGCCGCCTCAGCAGGATCACGCCAAGCGACACCAGCGTAAATGCGAACAGCGTGCCAATGTTCGACAGGTCGGCCGCGTCCCCGATGTCGACCATGCCGGCCGGAATTCCCACGGCGAAGCACGCAATCCAGGTGGACCAGTGCGGCGTCTTGAATCTCGGATGCACTGCGGAGAAGAGCTTAGGCAGCAAGCCGTCACGCGACATGGCGTACCAGATGCGCGCCTGCCCGTACTGGAATACCAGCAACGAGGAAATCATTCCCATCAACGCGCCGACCACGATCACGGTCCGGTAGAAGGGATGCGCCCCCAGCACCTTCAGCGCGTAGGCCACTGGAGCCTCAGCCGCTTCGCCGGACACGAACGTCGTGTACTTGAGCATGCCCAGGAGCACGATCGCGACGCCCACATACAGCACCGTGCATACCACGAGCGAGGCGATGATTCCGAACGGCAAGTCGCGCTGCGGCGTCCGGCATTCCTCAGCTGCCGTGGATACCGAATCGAAGCCGATGTAGGTAAAGAAGACGATGGCGCCGCCCGTTACGATGCCCGCGAATCCGGAAGGCGCAAATGGCGTCCAGTTCGCAGGCTTCACGAGCATTCCGCCTACGACCAGAAAAGTCAGGATCGCGCCCAGCTTGATCAGGACCATGAGGTTGTTGGCTTCGGCGGATTCGCGCACGCCGCGCACCAACAGCAACGTCAAAATAAAAACAATCAGAAATCCGGGCAGATTGAAGTACGCGCCCGTCCAGTGGCCCCCCGCGAACACCGGGCTCGCCCATTTTTCAGGCAAATTGATGCCGAACGCCGCTAACTGCGCTTTGGAATATCCGCTGAAGCCCACCGCCACGGCAACGTTGCTGACAACATATTCGAGGATCAGGTCCCAGCCAATGATCCAGGCAAAGATTTCGCCGAGCGTGGCGTACGAGTAGGTGTACGCGCTGCCGGCAATCGGGATCATGGAAGCGAGTTCGGCATAGCACAGGCCGGCAAAACTGCACGCGACCGCCACCAGAAGAAACGAGATCGCAATCGACGGGCCGGCCGCTGGGCGGCCATGCATCAGCGCCCCTGCGGTGCTGCCCGTCCGCAGGAAATTTACGAACAGGTCGAGCACCTGCGCGTGCAGAATGGACGGCGCTTCGAAATGTTCGCCGGCGGCGGCTGTGCCCGTAAGAACGAAGATGCCCGAGCCGATGATGGCGCCGATGCCCAGCGCGGTCAGCGACCACGGGCCGAGCTTCTTTTCAAGCCGGTGGCCGGGAGCGTCGGCGTCAGCGATCAGCTTGTCGATGGACTTGCAGCAGAGAAGTTGATTCTGCTGCGCGGGAGTGGACGGTCCGGCAGGTTCGGTGGATGTCTGTGTCAATGAGACCTCTTCCCGGGCGGACGGCGCTTCTTCCACCTGAGACGTCGGAATGACGAAGCTTTGTTGCCTTCAGGCCCAGCAAAAATCAAGGGCGGATCGTAAGACCCGCCCTAATTCTTCAACGATTAGCCGCGCTTGGACTGACCGCGCGCCAGCTTCTTGACTTTGCTCTTTTTCGATCCGCGCGCGTAGTCGCGGGGCTTGAGCGGGGTCTCGGTTTTGCGCTTCTTGCGCGAAGCGCGTTTCGCTTTCTTGCGGTCGTCTTTGCTGAGAGATGAGGTATTAGCCATAGATTGATTTCGCTGTCCAGAACTGCAGATTTTTGAACCCGTTTTTCGATTGAGCAATTGAGAAATTTAGTAATTGAGAAATTGAAAACCAGCGAGCCGAACGCCAATTCAACGCGCTTTAAAATTACAAATTACCAATTACAAATTTCTCAATTACTCAATTCCCCAATTTCTCAATACGTTCAGGCTTTCTCCAGCTGGGCATACTTCTCCACCAGCTTCTTCAGCCCGAACCTCGGGAATTGTACCGTAATCTTGGCGTCTTCCCCATCTCCTTCTCGCTGGTAGACGGTGCCCTCGCCGTATTTTGGGTGGCGCACTTTCTGTCCGGGGCGGAAGCCTTTCTTGCCCTTGGGCTCTTCGACGACGGTCTTGGGCAGGCTGAATGTCTTCCCCCGAGAGGCAAAGAACTCGGCGATGTTGTCGATGGAGTTGTAGCTCTTGCCGGAGTAGGTCGGCTTGGCGCGTTCGGCGCGCTCGCGATGCCAGGCAGCACTCTGGTCTTCGTCTTCGTAGGAGTAGTGCGACGAGGTGTGATCGTCGCCTGAGCCCCGCCGTTGTGTGGCGGACGCTCCTGTCCGCCGGCCGCTAGCAGAACCGCCCATCCATGGCCTACGCTGCGAGCCGCCGAGTTCTTCCATCAGTCCCGCCGGCACTTCTTCCAGAAAGCGCGAGGGCACGCTGGCTTCGGGAAGATCGGTCCCGTAGCGTCGCCGGTAGACGGCACGGCTCAGGACAAGCGTGTCCATGGCGCGAGTCATGCCCACGTAGCACAGTCGGCGTTCTTCTTCGATGTCATCCATTTCGAGCAGGGTGCGCGAGTGCGGGAACAAGCCTTCTTCGAGGCCACAGAGAAACACCAGCGGGAACTCGAGACCCTTGGCAGCGTGCAGAGTCATCAGTGTGATGCGTGCCGACTCGTCGTAGCCGTCAGCGTCACTGACCAGGGCCGCATGGTCGAGGAATTCTGCCAGCGTCTCGCCCCGATCTTTGGAGTCAAGCGCGGCGTTTACCAGTTCGCGCAGGTTCTCAATGCGCGACAGCGCCTCCGGCGTATCTTCATTCTCAAGCAGCTTGATGTAGCTGGTGCGGTCGATCAGGAACTTCAGGATCTCGGCAGTATTGGCCGGCCCCCCGGGCGTGCGGAAAGCGGAAGCGTTCGCGTCGTCCCCTACTGCTTCGTTGCGAGCATCGTCACCGGCCTCGAGTTCGGCACCAGGCTCACCAGCCCCGTCGCCTCCGACCGTAGCGCCGGCGTCCCGCCGGCTGTCGAGCGGGCGTCCCGCCCGCTCAGGGTTATTGAAGTCGAGGTTAACGCCATATTCGATGGAGCGACGGGCGTCCTCGCCCGTCGGCACGTCGACAGCGAAATCTTCTGCTGCGTCATCGGCGTCTCCAAAATCAAACGCCAGGGGATCAAACTCCGTGGCATCTTCATCAGTGGGAGGCAGGCTCTCGCCTACCCCGACGGGCGAGGACCCCCGTGGCTCCATTGTGTCGGCTGTCTCGGCGCTTGCGGACAACCGATCCAAATACGTTCCCTCCGCCATCGCCCGCGCGTCTTCGATCAAATCCCGAAAATTTCTCAGCGCCAAGCAAGCCCTTGCAGGCAACAACTGCCGCTCGATGGCTTCCTCAACCGCACCCCACAACGACCGCCCAGTCTCCAGCGCCAATCCCTCCAGCGTCTCGATCGTCGTCTTCCCAATTCCGCGCACGGGCGTGTTGATCACGCGCAGTAGCGAAACCGAATCATCGGGATTCACGATGACTTTCAGATACGAGATCATGTCCTTGATCTCGGCGCGCTCGTAGAACGAGAAACCGCCCACTACGTGATATTTCATCTGGTAGCGGCGCATGGCTTCTTCGAACAGTCGCGACTGCGAGTTCGTTCGATAGAGCACGGCGGCCCGCGGCGTCTCCCCGTTCTCGACCGCCTCTTTCAAATAGCGCGAGATCCGGTCCGCCACAAACAGTGCTTCGTTCTCGCCGTCAGGTGCTTCGTAGTATCCAACCCTGGCGCCGCCCTGCCGCGACGTCCAAAGATTCTTGCCCTTCCGTTTGACGTTGTTCGCGACCACCGCCGACGCAGCTTCCAGAATGCTCTGCGTAGAGCGGTAATTCTGCTCGAGCCGAACGATTTTGGCCTCTGGAAAATCTTTCTCAAATTCGAGGATGTTACGGATATCGGCACCGCGCCACGAGTAGATCGACTGATCTTCGTCGCCGACCGCGCACAGATTGTGCCGCGTGCCCGCCAGCAACCGCATCAGTTCGTACTGCGGACGGTTCGTGTCCTGGTATTCGTCTACCAAAATGTACTGGAACTTGCGGTTATAGTAATCGCGCACGGCCGCCACCGACCTCAGCAACCGCAACGCTTCGAGCAGCAAGTCGTCAAAGTCGAACGCATTCGCCTTGCGCAGTTCCTTACGGTATTCCTCGTAGATGTGAGCGACCTTCTCGGTCTTGGGATCGGCCGACTGCAGGTAAATTTCCTGCGGATCGAGCATGTGATTCTTCGCCCACGAGATCCGCCCTAGCGCGATGCGCGGCGTGAGTTCCTTGTCGTCGATGCCCATCCGCTTTATCGCGGACTTCACGATGCTCTGCTGATCGGACTCGTCGTAGATCACAAAGTTCTTCGTATGCCCGATGGGCGGCTGGCCCGGCACCGACGAAGGGATACGCATCGCCTCAACATCGCGCCGTAGCACGCGCACGCAGAACGAGTGAAACGTCGAGATCACGGGCTTGGCGACCGACAGCCCGCCGACAATCTTCTCCACGCGCTCGACCATCTCGGCGGCCGCCTTGTTGGTGAAGGTAACGGCGAGAATGGACTCAGGCATCACGCCCAGGTTCTCGATCAGGTGGGCGATCCGATACGTGATGACGCGCGTCTTCCCGCTGCCCGCGCCGGCAAGGATCAGCACCGGCCCGTCAGTAGTCTCGACGGCCTCGCGTTGCTGCGGATTGAGTTGGTCCAGGAAAGACAAAGAATTTGTAATCTCGTAATTGAGTAATTTAAAAACCGATACAGCCGCAGGTTGCCCCGCCCGCCGGACGAGACGCCCGTCACTCCACTATCCGGCTTTCTCTCGCGCTTCTTTGCACTCAGCACACGGGCACACTTCCCGCAAGAAAGCCCACGAATAAATCCCAAGATCGTGGCTGTCGTTCCAGCTGAACTTGATGGCGTACTTGCCCACGCCTTCGGCGGAGAGCGGTTTGGCGGCGGCCTTGAACATGGGCAGCGCGCCCGGGGCCAGTTTCGGCCCTTCCCCATACGCTCGCCCGGCTTTCCCGCGTTCATCTTCACAGAGGGCGCAGGGGCAGGCATCCCGCAGAAAAGGAAAGGAATACGACGAATGATGCCCATCGCGCCAGTCGATTTCCATCCCCGTACCAGTCGTTAGATTCACGCGAACCGACTTGGGATCCGTGCTGGCACTGGGGGCTTTCAGCGGGGACTGCATGCTCAAGTATCGCACGCCGGAAGGTCGGGTGAAGGAGAGGGAAGAACACGCATAAGAGTGGTTTCTATTGATTCACGCTTGGGAAGGGCCCGACTTCAGTCGGGCCGAGAGGATTGAAACCAGTTGCGGATTCAGCCGCTGGGGTTCGCTGTTTCGGGTCGGACACTTTGGAAGAACTGAAAGAGCTCCCTCAGGCGCTGAAGCGCGGACACATTGTCAGCGCTTAACGGCACAACTGAAGTTGTGCCCTTCCCAAGACCTGCCCAAAGTAGAGTTTTTCGCAACCTCTGAAAGCCGTGCCTTTCCCGTTTGGCGCGAAGAAAATGTTTTCCCTTTTCCACATCCATTCCCGACTTGTCACCGACAATTCACGCCCCGTTCACACTCCTGTAAACAGCGCTCCTCTACATTGGCTGGCAATTCTTTTCCAACCCGGGCTCCAGCCCTCGCAAGGAGAAAGTTAATCATGGAGAAGTATTCGCCGCGACGCATTCTGCTGTTTCTCGCCGCCACCACGTTGGCGATGACCCTAGTACCCAAGGCCGCTCACGCCGGCGATGACCGCGAACCCTACGCTATAGGACTCTGGGGCGACCTGCCCTACTCCACGGTGCAGGCCACCGTCGGCGTGCCGAATCTCATTGCCGACATGAACTCGCAGAACCTCGCGTTCACCGCGCACGATGGCGACCTGAAGAGCGGCTCGAGCGAGTGTACGGATGCCGTCTACACGCAGGCGCTGGGCTATTTCGGATCGTTGCGCGCGCCCGCGATCTTCACGCCCGGCGACAACGACTGGACCGACTGTGACCGCACCGCGGGCTACAACTCCTTGGCTCAACTCGACAAAGAGCGGGCGCTGTTCTTCGGCACCTCGTTCTCGCTCGGACAGCGCAAGCTGCGGCAGCAAGTGCAGTCCACGCCGCTCTGCCTGGGCATCAGCGGGAACGTCCCGTGCGTGGAGAACCGCCGCTGGACCTACAACGGCGTGACCTACGCCACGCTGAACATTCAGGGCTCCTGCAACAACCTGTGCGACGTGTTCCCCGATCCGAACGAATTCGCCGCCCGCAACGCGGCCGACATCGCCTGGATGCAGGACACCTTCAAGGAAGCGATCAGGCGTAACTCGGCGGCGATCATGTTCATCTCGCAAGCCGATCCCGGCTTCGACGCCACCGACTCCACTCGTGGCCCGGTGCGTGACCCGCTGACCCTCGCCGAAACCGACGGGCTACCCGATGGCTTCCAGTCGTTTCTAGTTGCACTCCGCGACCTGGTCATCGCATTCAAGAAGCCAGTGGCCTACGTCCACGGCGACTCGCACTACCTCCGCATCGACAAGCCATTCCTCAATGCGGCTGGACAGCGTCTGGAAAATTTCACTCGCGTGGAGACCTTCGGCGACAACCAGGCCAACGGCACGAACGACGTGAACTGGCTGAAAGTATTCGTCGATCCGCGCAGCCGCGAAGTGTTTGCGTATCAGACCCAGATCGTTCCGGGCAACCGGGTTGCCGTACCAGCACCCTAGCATCAGCTATCGCTGGCAGAAGGCCCCGCGTGTCGGGGCCTTTTTCCAATTGCCGCGATTGTCGTGAAAGCCAGGCAGCGGGACACCAACGTCCTAACCAGACAAAATTCCACACGTCCAACCACTATGTTCCTGCGCTGGCTGACGCGCGTTCTGGTTGCGTGGTGCCTATTCTCCGGTTTCGGCCTGAGTCAGAACTCGCCGGTTGAGCACTGGGAAGGTTCCATCGGGGAGGGCGGGCGAGCGTCGTTCTTCCAAATGGATTTCACATCGCCCTCAGCCGGGATCTACGAGATGCTCGGGCAGAAGATTTCCTTCGACGTGGTCGGCCGCGATGGCAATGGCATCGAGATCCGTACCCGAGAGAGCAAGCCCGCGATCTTTCGCGGCGAACGTCACGCGGACCGCATCACCGGCGAGGTCGTCGATAGTCAGACGACCGCACAGTTCTGGATGGAGCGCGAGCCGCCGTTGCCGCCGGCCAAGGATCGTGAGGAAGCCTGGAGTCAGGATCTCGCCTACGCCGCCCGCAAGCTTCCTCAGCTCGACAGTAGCTTTACTCCCGCCACGCGGGTCCAATATCTAAAGCAAATCGCTGAGCTCGAGAGCCACGTCCACACGCTCGACGACTCGCACCTGATGGTTGGACTGGCAAAAGCGGTGGCGCTGGCTGACAACGGGCACACGCGGCTGTACCTGGTTCGCGCCCGCACGGTCGTTCGCCAATATCCGATTCGTGTTTGGTGGTTTCGCAACGAACTACGCGTGATTCGCGCTACTCCGGAGCACAGCGATCTGCTGGGATGTGAGGTGTTGAAGATCGGAACGTACTCCGTCGCAGATGCGTTCGAACGCGTAACTCCACTCCATTCGGGCAGCCAGACTTGGGCGCAGTACATGAGCACGTACACCCTGACGAGTGCCGAGATTCTGCGCGGCCTCGACCTGATCCCGGACATGAATCATGCCCACTGGACCTTCCGTTGTGCAAATGGCACACGATCCGTCGAGCTTGAGCCCATGCCCCTGCAGAAAGTGGATCACACCGTCGAGGCATGGCCGAACCTTGCGCCGCGACCGTTCGAGCCGGAGCAGGGACTGGTTGGATTGCAGCTCACAGCAGTTCCGCCATACCTGAGCCATCTGGAAAAGAATTACTGGTTCGAAGTCCAAGGCTCCGACGTTTTGTATTTCCAGTTCAACCGTTGCGCGGACCAGCCCGATGAGAAGATCAGCGAATTCGCGAAGCGATTGGAATCTGCATGGCGCGATCCCAAGGCGCACGCACTGGTAGTCGATCTGCGCTTTAATACCGGCGGGAATCTCGATCTCTCGAAGGACTTAATGACTCGTTTGCAGCAAGAGGCAGCCGGGCGACCTGTCTATGTGATCATCGGGCGCGCGACCTTCTCGGCGGGCCTCTACCACGCCGCACAATGGAAGCAGTGGGGGAAAGCGACCTTCATCGGGGAACCGGTGGGCGACCGTCTGGACTACTGGTCCGAGGGCGGCAACATTAATTTGCCGAATTCCAAAATTGCCATTCATTTTGCCGACTCCTTCCACCGCTACTCCCACAAAGAGTATCCGGATCGAAAGCCCTACTTCGAAGAGCTGAGCATCGACTCGTTAGCGCCGGATTGTCCCGTCAGCCCCAGCTTCGTGGATTACGCGGCCGGGCGCGATCCCGCGATGGACATAGTCTTGCGTGGGCATACAAAAGCAGCCAAAATCCGCTAGGGCCTTTCTTGGTCCGAATGCTCGTTCGGAACAGCAAACCTCAGCGGCTGAAGGCGCGATTTTGGGCGAACGAACGGCGTACGCTGGTGAGAACGCCTTGGTTTCAACAGTTAGGCTTACGGCATGGGCACTGCCGACCCGTTTTCGACCTTGACGGCAGTGTACTCGGCCCGTTGCGTTACACCTGATTGGTCCGCTACGACGACATTTCCAGTTGCTCTGAGTGTCCTATACTTCGCGTCGTATACCACCGTTTCCGCTGGAAGGGAGAACAGGTTATATGCGACGAAAACTGGGTCGTGGTTAGGTGCCTTCTCGCCTGTATATGAGTATGTATCGCCTGATGCTTTGTGGTTCCCATATCGAATCAGGACTTGATATGTGAGACATTTATCGGCGGCTGAACCGCCCAACCTCATTTTCTGTATTCGGCCCGACTGAAGCCCAGCCCTTCCCCAACCCGCTCAAATCCTGTACAATCTGTGTTTTGCACACCTAGTTCTAAGAGATCTGGAGAGCAGTCCGATGGCACAAGTTTGTCAGATTTGCGGCAAGAAGCCGATGAGCGGCAACACGATCAGCCACGCGCATAACGTGAGCAAACGGCGCTGGAACGTCAACCTGCGCCCCGTGCACGCCAAAGTCGGCGCGACCACCAAGCGCATGCGCGTCTGCACGTCCTGCCTGCGCAGCGGCAAAGTCGTCAAAGCCTAGAAACCGAAAACCCACAGCACATAGAGAAGCGCGGAGGGAGTTTCCCGCTCCGCGCCTTCGTGTGTCTAGTAGACCGCGTCAGCGTGCCGCGATGTTCGGGCGTGCGGGCAGCCGTAAAAAGCAAAGCTCTTTTCTGGACGGTCCCTAATCCACGCGCAGCAGTTCAATATCAAACACCAGCGTCGCGTTCGGCGGTATTGCGCCCGGATAGCCGTCCTTGCCGTAGGCTAGATTCGGTGGGATGCGCAGCTGCCGCTTGCCGCCCACTTTCATTCCCATAACCCCTTCTTCCCAACCAGCGATCACCTGATGCGCGCCGATCCGGAACTGGAAGGGTTGGCCTCCAACGGAACTGTCAAACTTCTTTCCGTTGGTCAGCCAGCCGGTGTAGTGCACGTGGACGGTATTTCCCTTGTCAGCCGTGCGGCCAGTGCCGACCTTGATGTCCCAGTACTGCAGCCCGCTCGAGGTCTTCGTGCCGTCGCCCGTCACCTTGGTGGGGCCGCCCGTAGCCGGCGCCTTCGCTTTGGTCTGCGCCAGCGCGAACGCCGCCACCACCACGAGCACAACCAGTACAAGCACTCCATACTTCATCATTTGAATTTTCTCCCTAGATTCAAGCCAGCGCGATTACATCAATTTCAACCAGAACATCTTTCGGCAGCCGTGCCACTTCTACAGTCGACCGCGCGGGCGGCGCGCTGCTGAAATAGCTTCCATAAACTTCGTTCATGGCGGCGAAGTCGCCCATGTTCTTGAGGAACACAGTGGCGCGCACCACCTTCTCTAGGCTCGTGCCCGCAGCTTTCAGAATGCCGGAAAGATTCTTGAGCACGCGATCCGTCTGAAAAGCCACATCGCCCGACACGAGCGTGTTGGTGACAGGATCGAGGGCAATCTGCCCAGAGACAAAAACAAATCCATTGGCTCGAATGGCCTGCGAATAAGGCCCAATCGCCGCCGGGCCGTCTTTCGTAGCAATCACGTCACGCATGAAAAGCAGCCTCCAGTCACTAGTCGTCAGTCGTCAGCTGAAAACGATGGCGTCGCTGATTAACGCAGATGTGCTCAAGCGAAGTCAAATCCAAGAGAGCAAACTAACCGCTGAGTTGTGGGGATTCGCTAACGACCAACGACCATCAGCCAACAACGCTTTTAGATTCTGCTGAAGACTGACGACTAGCGACTAGATTTTTTGAAGCCTCTGCACATCCCGCACTCCGGGGATTTTGCGCAGCCCATTGATGATGGTTTCCAGATGCTTAAGGTCGCTGATGTCGAGGATGATTTCGACCACAGCCTGGCTGTTGGCGGTGCGGGCTTCGATGTTGCGGATGTTGGATTTGGCGTCGCCGATGACGCCCGTGATCAGCTTCAGCATGCCGTAGCGGTCGTCGCAAAAAACGGTGAGCTTGACGGGATAAATATTGGGCGCCGATTCATCTTTCGCCCACGAAACATCGATGCGGCGCTCCGGCTCGTACATGAGGTTCACGACATTCGGACAACTCACGGCGTGCACCGCCACGCCCTTGCCCCGTGTCACGTAGCCGACGATCCCTTCGCCGCGGATCGGATTGCAACATCGCGCGCGGTAGACCAGCAAGTCGCCCGAACCTTTAACGGTGATGGCGTTGTTGTCGCCGCCGAAAACCCGTCGTACCACGCTGCTGACCGTCGATTCCGGTTCCCGGGCTTCACTTTCCGTCAGGCTGTGATTGGCAGCCGGAGTCAATTTGGCCAGCACCTGCCGAGCTGAGTACTTCCCGTAGCCGATCCCAGCCATCAGATCATCCGGTCGCCCCAGTCCGTAGTCCGAAGCAATCCTCTGGAACTCTTCGTCCTTCAGTTCCTTCAAAGGAATCCGGTATTTGCGTGCTTCTTTCTCGACCAGCTTGCGTCCAATTTCGATCGCCCGCTCCCGCTGGTGGATGTTGAGCCAGTGCTTGATCTTGTTGCGCGAACGCGAGGACTTGACGATGGCCAGCCAGTCGCGGCTCGGCTTGTGTCCGGGCTGGGTCAGGATCTCGACGATGTCGCCGCTATGTAATTTGTGGCGCAGCGGAACCATGCGCCCGTTCACTTTGGCCCCCACGCAAGCGTGCCCGACCTCGGTGTGGACAGAGTAGGCAAAATCGATGGGCGTGGAATCGCGCGGCAGCACGACGACTTTGCCCTTCGGCGTGAAGGTGTAGACCTCTTCCGGATAGAGATCGATCTTCAGCGTGGAAAGAAATTCATTGGGATCGGAAACGTCACGCTGCCACTCGACCACCTGCCGCAGCCAGGCGAGGCGTTGCTCGTCCTGCGCCGACACCGCGCCGTCTTTGTACTTCCAGTGGGCTGCGATGCCTTCTTCGGCCATTTTGTGCATTTCTTCAGTGCGGATCTGCACTTCGAAGGGCGTGCCCTCTTCGGTGATCACCGAGGTGTGCAGTGACTGGTAGAAGTTCGGCCGTGGCATCGCGATGAAGTCTTTAATGCGCCCCGGCACCGGCCGCCACACGTTGTGGATGATCCCCAGCACGGCGTAGCAGTCCTGCACTGAGCGCGTGACGATGCGCATGGCATACAGGTCATACACCTGGTCGACGTTAATGTGCTGCCGCACAAGTTTTTTGTGAATGCTGTAGTAGCGCTTGGTGCGGCTCTCCACCTTCGCCGTAATCCCGGCTTCTTTCAGCTTGTCGCGGACGACCCCTTCCACGCGCGACAGGAAAGCTTCGCCCACCTTGCGTTGCGAATCGACCGCCTGCTTCACCTGCTCGTACGCGATGGGATCGAGGTACTTGAATCCCAGGTCTTCCAGCTCGCCGCGAATTTTGCCCATGCCCAGCCGGTGCGCGATCGGCCCGTAGATTTCCAAAGTCTCTTTGGCAATCTTCTGCTGGCGGTCGGGCTGCAGGTGCTCGAGCGTGCGCATGTTGTGCAGGCGATCGGCCAGCTTGATCAGCACCACGCGGATGTCGTCGACCATGGCGAGCATCATCTTGCGGAGGTTCTCGGCCTGCTGCTCTTCCTTGGTGGCGAAATCAATTTTGCTGATCTTGGTCACGCCTTCGACAATGTGCGCGACCTGCTCGCCGAATTCCTTGCGGATGTCGACGATCGTGACCGACGTGTCTTCGACTGAATCATGCAGCAGCCCGGCCGCCACCGCGACCGGATCCATCTTCATCTCGGCGAGGACAAGCGCAACTTCCAGCGGGTGGACGAGATAAGGCTCCCCCGACGCGCGGCTCTGGCCGGCATGAAAGTGCAGGGAGTAATCGTAGGCTTTTTTTACGATTTCCAGATCGTCGGTCGGCCGGTTGGCCTGCATCCTCTTCATCAGGTCGCGGAATTTCGTGACCGTAAGGACGTTGGTTGCGATCTGTTGGCGCAGCGTCGCCATGAAGGATTATAGCCGTGGAAAACCGGGTGCGGCTAGTTACGGAAGCGTGATCCCTGAAGCCCGAGCCATTTACTGAATTATAACGTGTGGCGCAGACACTCCTGTCCGCGAAGGCCGGCACAAAGAACCGGCACAAAGAAGACGAAGCATGGAGTTTCGCGAAGCCGATGCTGAGTTACGGATCGGGCTATCGGGCGACGGCCTTAGGCGAACCGCCCGCGGTTGGCTCTGCTTGCGGGCCCAAGTTTGTCGGCTTGAAATATCGGACGGTCACATCATCGGAGACGTGACGAACCTCACTCTCATCGGCCGTCCTTAATGCGGCGGTACGAGGAGTGAAGTAGCGCACGGTTACGTCGCTACCGAAGTGTTTTACACGAGTGTCCAAATCGGGGAAACGCTGCCGCCCGGCGGACCTAGCGTAACGAACTGTTTGATATTCAAGCGGGGCGGGAAATGAAGCCGCCGGCGTAGCCGTCACAGGTACCTGGCTCGCTCCCGATGGCGGAGTTGGCTGCGCAGCGACATTCGTCGCCTGCGGCGGTGGACCATCAGATGACACAGTTCCCGGCCGAGCCGTGCAAAGAATCCAGGTACAGACCAGGGTGACAGCGGCCACGACCAAGCCCGAGATCCGTTTGCGCTGATACACGGGGAGCTTGTAGGGATTTAGGCTGTAGGCGCGCAGCCTGTACCCGCGAACCCGGTTCACATAGAGCATAACCCGAGGATGAACAAGCCGAACAACGGGAGCCGGGACTTCTTCAATGTGAGGTGCCGCCTGCGCCACTTCCACAGGCTCAACCCTGTTTGCAGGTTCCCGCGCAGGTGCTGGAAAATCTTCAATGACTTCTTCGACTACGGCCGGAGCAACATCCACGCTCTTTTTATGGATGATGGGCGCTTGCGACATCGCCTCACCGACCAGTTTCGCCAGGATCCAGTACGTGCGAACTTCCTGGTCCTGAAAAGAGTGGGGCTCATTAAAAAGGACCTGCAAGACTCCACCAACAAAGCGTCCCTGATAAATGGGCAAAATAAGCAGGGATTTCACGCCGAACTGGCGGCACACGGCCGCCTGAATTCGGCCATCTGTTGTGGTGTCCTCCACGCGCAAGATCTCGGAGTTGATTTCATTAGGAGCCCAGGTGCTAAAGGTCGCCATGACGCGCCGGCCAATATAAGAAGCGGCGCTGCCGCTGCCGGCTGTGTAAATCAGTTGATCGCCTTTCAGTCGACCCATGGCGACCCCGGTGGCATTAGCCACGCTCCGAGCCCATTCGGCGATCAGGTGTGCGGCCCCGTCCACGTCCAGATGCCCCATACGGATGGATCTTTGAAGTTCCAGGATGGCGACAAGCGACTGGCTCTTCATGCCGCTTTCTTGTACGGCGAAGGCGCTCGCCAACAGCTTTTGAAAGGACTCCCGATCGAGGGTCGGATCGCTACTCAACTGATAACCCCTGTTCTGTGCGACTTCACGAGGAAGACTGCCGGGATGGGTAGCAGAATTGTACTCGCGCTGGCAGTTTTCCGCTTTTGTGGTCGAAGTGTCAATACGGCAAACAATTAAGAAGTGCCTAATCCACGCCCTGAGGAACAGGTTCTGCCTCCTGCAGGGGAGGGGGCATCACCTGGAATGCCGTAATGGAAGGCAAAGACATCAAAAAATAGATAAGCCGCCGAACTCCAGGAGGAGGCGCTCGTCTCTACGTCGTAGGCTTCGACGGTTGGTACTCCAGGCGCCGTTGTAATGGGTAAAATAAAAGGCCGTTGAAGTGATTAAAGAAGGAGGTTCCACCGACCGTGCGGCTTCTTCCCTTCACGGTCGCAGCCTCGATCATTCTGCTGTCGGTGGCTGCACATTCCCAAATGGGATGCATAAGAGGCGTTGTCGTCGATGACGCTGGTCAGCCGCTCCCAGGAATGCTTGTGGGACTCGCCGAACGCACATGGGATGGCGGTCAGAAACCAGCGGGAGGGACGGTCACTGACACCTCCGGAGCTTTCGAGATTGATGACGTTCCGCCCGGAACCCACTATGAGCTGGGCGCAAACAACGACGCGCTGGTATTTCCCGCCAGTCTCCCTCAACCGATTTCTGTTACGGGCTCCGGCCCCTGCACGACCGTAACCTACGACGCCGGGAAACGTGCCGGTGCGGCGAAACTGAAATTCAAGGTAATGGACGCTGCGACCAATAAGCCCATCAACGACATCACGGTTCACGCGACAGCGGGGACTTGGAGTTCATGGCTGCCCGTCGGAGACATGCTCCACGCAGGCGTGCCCGTCGGTCCCCAGGTACCGTCTTTGAGCAATCTGCACATCGAAATTACTGCGAAAGGATACTTCCCATCCAGCCTCGATCTTCCGGCGATCAAGCCCGGCGAGATACGCGAGGTCGTCGCCCAACTCCATCCGGAGATCTTGGGTTGTATTACCGGTATCACCGTCGATGACAGCTTTGCGCCGGTCAAGAGCACGATGATTGACGCGAGGCGCACACCATATGCCGGGGACGGGTACGCCCCCGTGCACGCGGATGAAAACGGAAGATTCCGGCTGGATCGTCTACGCCCGGGGGACTGCGACCTTTATTTCGAAAACGAAGCAGAGGGCTTCTCCCGTCTTTGGGTTGGCTGGGTTGACCAACCCAGACTGGGTAAATTGCTGAGGGTCACGGTGCCCAGCACCGGCGGTTGCGGGAACGTCACGTGGAACATGGGGCCGAGGGGCGCTTGGCTGCATGTAGTAGCCATTGACGCAGATAGCCAACAACAACTATCGAAGCTCAACGTCACCATCGAGAATTCAAAAAATAATCGTCAAGGCGGGACATCTCCCCTTGCCGAAGCCCAGCCGGTTCTCGTTCCTTCGCACGCCAGCTTTACGATTCACGTTTGGGCCGACGGATATCGTGTATCGGAGCCGATTCGAATTGAGCCGCTGATCCCCGATGAGAAAAAGGAGCTAACTATCCCCCTTCGGCGTCGGCCCATCCCCGGCGACAACACCCGGCAGACGAGTCCACTTCCCTGATGCCAAGAGTCGGAGTGTTTCGGAGTGCTAAAGTTGCAATCTAGGGCTTGCGGTGGACTTCCTCCACGTCGACAAAAGCCTCGTGTGGCCCGGAGATTGTCACGCCAAGGATTTTCCACTTGCCTTCGATTACGGCTCCCACTATGGGCCTGAACAAACCGGCGAAGTCGAGAACCTTTTGAAATTCCTTCCCCTGTTTGCAGAGGTGGATGGTGTACGTATTTTGCGCGCGCTTCTCAAACATGCTACCGCAGTGTGCATCGCGGCCCATGACCGGGGCAAATTACCGTGGTGTCGATGCTGACGGGACTCCCTGCAGCGGGGGGAGTTAGAAGTAGTAATCATGATCAAGGTTGCGATCGAAGAGATAGTTGGGTCGGACCGAGTTCCTGCCTCGAACGATTAGAAGCGAGCCTGAGGTTTGCCTGGCAGATCTTAACTAGAACGAAATGGCGCCCGGGCTTGGAGCGGATGCCGCAGTGTGCTTGAAAACGTCCTGAAACTGCCGACACCCTTAGAGATTGCGATGTTTCGCCAGCTAACATCCCCCCGACTTCAACGCCCCCGAAGAGGTTTAATGGTGAAGTTGCGTTCCATTTCCCCGGGCTCAAGGGTCGGGACAAGCCCATCGTGTGGCTATTTCAAAGCTTGCTGTTTGTTTGGATTGTGGTTTCACGGAGACTTCACCGTCCCTGAGAGCGAGACGCGGTATTGAGGGAAGGTGGCGCCACGTCTGCGGAAGCTTGAACACTCAGTTAAGGTTCTGACCCGACAATCCAGCGCTGACAAACTGCCTGCCCTCAAGAAACGCGTCCACGGCGGCCAGAAGGTCGATTGCGGCTTTTGTTTTCACAACGTAGCCCCAAGCTCCCAATTTGAGCGCTTCTTGCACTACCTCACAAGAAGACTCTTGGCTTACGAAGATTATTTTGGAAGCCGGGGCAAGTTTTCGCATCTGGCGAGCGGCCTCCATTCCATTCAGTGTGGGGAGTCCGATGTCAAGGAGGACCAGATCCGGCTCCAGCATTTCCGCTTTCTGAACCGCTTCCAAGCCGTCAGCTACTTCGCCGATGACCTGCACTTCCGGCCTCTCCGCTAGTGTCGCGCGGATAAACTGCCAAAAGGGCGCGAAATCCTCCACTACGAGTACTCGCATCGGTGGCATGTCAAGCCCTACCTCTAATGGAGAGTGCTATCTGGGTGCGGTTCTTGACTACTAGCACTTGTGCCAGAACCAATTCAGATAAAGTGCTGCCGGAACATTGAGACTTAAGACAGATCGAGATCGTGTACTCGGCTAAACCCCGGATTGAACGCCAACATGAAAAGATACTCAGCAAGGAGCCAGCCTAAAACATACGTCAACAAAACACAGCCGCCGAGGCCGAGCAGAGTTGGCAATATTGCATCGATCCAGTTCAGCTTCCGTCGCGGTTTCGATATTGGTTCTTGATCCGTTTGGAAGATCATCTGGTTTCAGCCGCATTCATCCTATCGGGTGCTCGGAATTGTGCGCCGTTACTGACGTAATCTCCCCCGCGTCGAGGGTCACAAATTTCAGCATCGTACCGCTCCGCAGCGAGTCGCGATCTCTCCATTCAATCAAACCCAGCAGCTTTTACCTGCGGAGAAACAGAGGCATCCGTCTGCTTCACATTCCTCCATTTTTCCGCACCCCGCTCTGCTACATTGGCGACCATGGCTCTCGACTCCCCCCGCGTGCTGGTGACCGGCGCGTCCGGCCTGATCGGTCGCGCGCTCGTTTCCTCCCTGAAAACTCGCGGCGTCGAAATCACCTGTCTGGTGCGCGGAACCCCCGCCGGCCCCGGCGCCATCGAGATGGCATCGCTGAGCCCCGACCGGAACCACGCGATCACGTTCGACCGCGCGACGCAGAAGTTCTACGCGCAGGATCTTGTGACCGGCTACCAGCTCGGCGCCGATTTCCTTTGCGAGCGGGCGCGCCAGCGGCGGCGCCACGTAGGGATCGCCGGGCCCGGTGCCCGCGGTGGCGTCGAGCAGCGCCGCCGAGTCGCGCACGCTGAGCGTCACCGCGTGCTCCGCCGACAGGCCGCCGAGGCCCTCACCGAGATACGGCGCCTGCGTGTTGCGGCCGCGTGTGGGCTTGAGCCCGACGAGGCCGCAGCACGCGGCGGGAGCGCGGATGCTGCCGAACCCGTCGGTGGCGTGGGCCATC
>Ga0207665_10000403_pt1 | contig 29749 bp, 28 predicted proteins | sample LARL112metaG_FD_184351 | JGI IMG/M metagenome (GOLD analysis project Ga0207665, IMG submission 184351) | Corn, switchgrass and miscanthus rhizosphere microbial communities from Kellogg Biological Station, Michigan, USA - LAR L11-2 metaG... | ecosystem: Host-associated > Plants > Roots >... | reverse complement strand
ATGGAAGAGTGGCGCACGGCTCCGGCATTGATGATGGCAGCCAACCGCGGGCCGCTTGCAGAGCGCGTGATGCGGCTACTGGGATGGAATGGAGCGGCCGGAAGAATGCGCGTGGCGGGACTGGCAGGCAGCTTCGTATGCCTGGTGGGAGCGCTGCTGGCGGGCAATGCGTTTCTGGGAATCGCGCATGCGGCGCTGGGCGCGTCTCCGAGGCAGGAACAGGAAAGTAGCGTGATTGTCGTCAGGCCGGAAGCGACTGCGTCAAAGATACGAACCCCACAAGCCGCAAAACCAGCGCCTGCCCCAACGGCTCAAGCAACGCCAAAAGCGCAAACGAACCCAGGCAGCGAGCCGCAGACCACGAGCGATGGCAAGAAGCAATCGTATATGGACGCGATGGCGGCTGCCGGCATCAAGATCACGGACGTGGACGAACTCATCGCCCTGAAGATTCAGGGCGTGACGCCGGAGTACATCAAGGGAATCCACGACCTCGGATTACAACCCAACGCGAAAGAATTGATCGGGATGAAAGTGCAAGGCATCACGCCCGAATACGTTCGCGAGATGAGGAAATTTGATCCCCAGGTCGGCACGGATGAGCTGATCGGAATGAAAGTACAGGGCATCACGCCGGAATACATCAGCGAAATGCGGAAGTACTATTCCAACCTCAATGTTGAGGAATCCATTGGGATGAAAGTGCAGGGAGTAACGCCCGAATATATCCGCGGCTTCCACGACCTGGGCTTGCAGCCCAGCGCCGAGGAACTCATTGGATTGAAGGTACAGGGCGTGACTGCGGATTATGTAAAGGAAATGCGAGCGATCGGGCTTAAACCAGGCACAGATGAGCTGATTGGGATGAAAGTGCAGGGAGTGACGCCGGAGTACGTGAAGTCGATGCAAGCCGCGGGCTTCAGGGACTTGGATTGCGACGAATTAATCGGCGCAAAAGTGCAAGGGATTACGCCGGAATTCATAGAGAAGGCGCGGAAGCACGGATTCCAGAATCTGACGCTCGACAAATTGATGGCGCTCAAGCACGCAGACATATTGTGAGTTGGCCGCGAATGAGGAGAGGAGCAGGTCCCATGAGTCTGAAACGAACGATTGGTTTAATCCTGGTGATCGCTGGACTGATTCTGGGGGTCGCGAAGGCGCTCGGTAGCGAGCCTCAGAGCGGCGATTGGACCATCCGGCGCTCGGAAATTCCGGGCAGAGTAGAGTTTTCGTTGATGGATTCGCGCGCCGGGCATCACTTTCATACCAGCTCGGACTGGCCGGCCAGCGATTTTTCCGGCCTGGATTTTTCCAAGGCGGGTCGGCAGGAAGTTCATTTCACGATTGCGCGAGACGCCGGCAAATTCGAATGCGAAGGATTCTTGCACGATGGCGAAGGCGCTGGGCTCTTTCATTTCATAGCCGATCCAAAATACTCGCAGGAGATGAAGGCGCTCGGTTTTGAAAGGATGGATGAGGACAGACAATGGGCGATGGCCATCCACGACGTCAGCTTGAAATTTGCCCAGGACATCAAAGCGCAGAACCTACAGGGGCTAGACACGGACAAACTCATTGCTTTCAAAATTCACGGGGTGACGCCAGAGTTCATTGCAGGCATTCGCGCGGCGGGAGTAAACGTTTCGGAAAGCGACAAGCTGATCGCTTTTCGGATTCATGGAGTGACCCCGGAGTTTATCGCGGGGATTCGCGCTTCGGGACTGAAGACTACGGATGGCGACAAGCTTATCGCATTCCGTATTCACGGGGTGACGCCGGAAATGGTGCGCAGCCTGAAACAGGCCGGTTACGAGCCGGACGCGGACAAACTCATCGCCATGAGAATTCACGGGGCGACGCCGGAGTGGGTGGAGGAATTGAAGAAACAAGGTTACGACCACGTGGATCTGGACAAGCTAATCGCGTTCCGGATTCATGGCGTGTCACCGGATTTTATCGGGCAGCTTCAGAAGCTGGGCTACTCACATCCCGAGCCGGACCAACTAATAGCCATGCGCATTCATGGAGTGACGCCCGGCTTCATCAGCGGGCTGCAGTCGCGCGGGATGAAGAATCTGACGATCGACCAGCTCGTGAGCCTCAAGATCCACGGAATTGATTGAGAAGAACGGGGTCCGCAATCCTGAGACTCGAATCTTAAGACTTGGGGGGCTCGCTGGTGGAGCTTTCCTTTGGCGCCGGCAAGGCCGCCAGCTTGGCTTTCAATTGCTCGATCTCTTGCTGCTTGTCGCTGATTTGTTGCTTAAGACCGTCTAGTTTCTGTTTCCCTGCGGTGTTCCGCGCGTAATCGGGACTAGAGTAAAAGGTTTCCTGATCCAATTGATATTCGCGCTGCAGAAGGTCGAGATCACTCTGAGCATCTTTGATCTTCTCCTTCAGGGCAACGCGCTCCTTGAGGGCCTCACGCGCATCTTCTTCTGAAGCCGTCTTTGAAGGCTGCGCAGGCGTATTTGCCGCGCCGCCAGCAGGCTGCACCGGCGTACCCGGCACTCTGAGTTGCTCGGCGGCGGCGCTTTGCACATCGCCCTTTTTTACATTCAGAGTGTCGTCTGTGATGACTTTGGCAGACTTTTCGGAGTTCTTTTTCTCCGCGCGGGCGCGCCGCGCAGCGTCCGCAACGGACTGAGTGTCTTGCGATTGGGCAAATGCAATTGCTGGAAGAAACGTTGCCAGCAGTACGATCGGAAGAGCAAAACGGAATTTGGTGGGCCGAAACATAGTGCTACTCCTCACGACAATCAGAACTGGATCAATTCTCAAGATACGCCGGCCGGGCGGGAATGACAATGCGAAGTGTCAAAGCGACGCCAATGTGCAAAGGGAGTGAGCCAAAGCAACGCGGCGCTAGACGTAATATCGCGAAGTCCGATTCGACGAGGTCAACGGTTAACGGCCCACCGCTGTGGACGGTGCTGCCGAAATTTCGCGAAACGAAAAATGCGTCTGCAGGTTCTTCACCGGCTGGCCGTTTGCTTCCGCATAAGGATAGATAAAGTAATTCAGGGGTTCACTCTTCTGGTCAGGCGACAGCCGGATGTCGCGGCCGTAGGTGAAAAAAACGCGATTAGCGTCGTGGGCTCCGAAGAAGAAGTCACGCTTGGCAGGGTTCTTCCAGGCTTCCGAAGCATCCACAGGAACCCAGCCGATGCCGGCGAGATAGAACTCAGCCCAGCAATGGTAGCCAGGGATGTCGCCTTCGGTCTTGTTTTCGGGAAGCGGGAAACCGATTTCAAACCGCGCGGGGATGCCGGAGGATCGCATCATGCCGATGAAAAGAGAATGAAAATCAGTGCAGTTGCCGCGCTTTGAAGTGCAAGCCCAGATGGCGTCGCCGCGGCCCCAGCCTTCGCCGGATTTGTCATAGCGCATGGTGGCGACCACGTAATCGTAGATGTGGCGGGCTTTTTGGATCGGAGTCGTATCACCGGCGGTGTGTTCTCTGGCAAGTTCGGCGATGGGGCCGCTCAGCGGGACGAGTTTGTCCGGTTCGAGGTAACGTTGCAGATCCGGATCCCGGGGCGCAGGGGCAGCGGCTTTCTGCAGTGCAGCGGCGTCCAGGGCAACCCTGTGCTCACGTCGGACGGCCGTGAATCGCAACACTACATCAAATCCAGCGGCCGATTGCTGCATTGTCGGCGTGAAGGCCGCAAACGCATTCCCGTATTCGGGATCGTGGCCCCAAACGTGACTCGTGGCGCTATCGATTCGCAAGCCGCGAATGTCCTGGTAGCCGTCCGCTTGCGGCAAAGGAATCCAAAGATGGGTTAAGCCACTGTTGTCCGCCATGGCGGGAACATGAACCTGATACGTGAATTCAAACGAGCGCGCGGGCGCCGCTTCAGCCGGTTCCGCAGCAGTCGCGCGTCCCCGATGGACAGCAATCACGGCAATCACTACGAAACCAAGAATCAGCGAGAGCGCGATACGGAAGCGAGTCATTTCAGGACTCCTGCATGGAAGGTAAGGCCTGGAATAGCGCCCATATGATTATACTGGATTGAGAAATAAAGCAACGGCCGTGCCCGGAGGCGGGGAAATTGCCGAACCATCGGATGATCGCTCTATTCGCCTTGGCAATGAGCATGTTCGCGGGGAGAGTCTCCGCTCAGGCGCCGGAGACTGAACGGCAAACACCAACGCCGACTGTTGTGGCTCCTGCAAGCAAGAGTCGCACCGCGGAACCATTGCAGCACCACTTCTGGGATAGGAAGAATGCCTGGTTGTTTGCGGGTGTCGGAGCGGCGCGGACATTCGATTATTTTTCAACGTTGAACTTGAGACGGCGCGGAGACCAGGAAATCCTGGTGACTAACGATCTGGTGGATAATCACGCGGCGTTTGCTGTGGTCGAAGCCGCAGGGACGGGTGTTTCGATCGGCGCATCGTACCTGTTCCACCACTACGGCCATCACAAACTGGAACGCTGGACTTCCATCGTGCACTTCGGACTGGCGACATCGGGCGCAGTGCGAAACTACTGCCTCAAGACGGCGCATCCGAGGAGCACTCCGTAACTGCGTGCATCGCGCGGCCAGAAGAAACGCACCGTCGTACCATCCGTCTAACTCCATGTTATGAAATCTTGCACTTCGAATAGCGTTGGCGGTGCGGCGTACTCGGTTGCGCGAAGGTGGCTCTCCGCCTTTGCGATGATTCTTTGCGCGAGCCTATGTTTCGCGATGGCGTCGCGCGGCTCTTCAGTACGCACGTCTTCTTCCCCTGGGGAAACGCAGGCGGCGTTGGCCTCGCCGCAGCAAGCCGGTTCCTCGCAGAGTTCGTCTCCGGGATCGAAGACTCCGGAGCAGACTAGGACGGAGCAATACACGCTTTCGCACGAGCGACAGGCGAAGGCCGTGGCGTACTCGCGGGCGGGCTACACGCTCTACTTCGTTTCGTATCTTCTCGGCGGACTTTTCCTTTTTCTGATCCTGCGGCTGGGCTGGGCCGCAAAGTTTCGCGACATCGCCGAAAGTGTCAGCGACAAGAAGTGGATTCAAGCATTCGTTTTCGTGCCGCTTCTTTTCGTGACGCTTGACGTTCTGGACCTGCCTGTGCACGCGTATTGGCATTCGCTTTCCTTGCATTACGAACAATCCATTCAAGGCTGGGGCTCGTGGTTCTGGGATTGGACCAAAGGAGAGTGTCTAAGCTTGGCCTTTGGAATCGTTCTAGTCTTGATTCTGTTTGCCGTAATGCGCCGCAGCCCGCGGCGCTGGTGGCTGTATTTCTGGTTTCCTGCCGTCCTGATTCTTCTAGGACTGATCGTGATCACTCCTCTGGTCATCGATCCGCTGTTCAACAAATTTGAGCCACTGAGCAAAGACCATCTCGATCTGGTCGCCGCTATTGAGAAACTCACGAAACATGCGGGAGTTCCCATTCCGCCGGAGCGCATGTTTCTGATGGCGGCGAGCAAGAAAACGAACGCCATTAACGCGTATGTGACGGGGTTGGGAGCCTCTAAGCGCGTGGTGATTTGGGATACCACAATTCAAAAGACTTCCAACGAGGAATGCCTGTTCATTGTGGGACATGAGCTCGGCCACTACGTCCTTGGACACGTTCGCCAGGGTTTCTTAACGGGGTCAGCCGGGTTGCTGCTCGCGCTTTACTTCCTCTTTCGAGGTTTGCATTGGGCGATGGATCGCTGGGCCAAGGATTGGAAGCTCTATGGGCAGGAAGATTGGGCTTCGCTAGCGGTGTTGCTCCTGCTTCTGCAGATGCTGCTGTTCATTTCTTCGCCGGTTATCAACGGCTATAGCCGCATGCAGGAACATGCCGCGGATGTCTACGGACTGGAAGTCATTCACGGATTGGTCCCGAATTCGGCGGAGGTCGCCGCGCACGCGTTTCAGGTTCTTGGGGAGCTCGATCTTGCCGATCCCAATCCGTCGCCGCTTATCACCTTCTGGCTCTATTCGCATCCACCGCTGGCCGACCGGCTGGTGTTCGCACACAGCTACGACCCCTGGTCGAAAGGGGAATCGCCGAAATACGTGAAATTGCCGTGAAGAAGGCGGACCCGGCTTAGTTGGAAGCGTTGCGCGCTGAAGGGTGATTGCGCGCGAAAGCGGCTACTTTGCTCCGGTTGCCGCAAACGGCCATGGAACACCAACGACGGCGGCGCGTGCGCGAATTGTCGTAGAAGAACAGGCCGCACGCCGGATTGGCGCACACTCGAAGGCGAGCGCGGGTGCCTTCGGCGACGATCTCGGCGCCAGACCGGGCCACGGCGGCAAGCAGCCAGTCAAGACCGCCCTCTCTGGCGACAAATTCGATTTTCCAAAGATTCTCTTGACCGACGAGTTCGTCGTGCCCCTCGGTGATACGCAAGACTTCGTTTATGGGGACGATCCAGTCCGCGAGTATCCTTTGCTTGCGGGTCATGGCCGCGAATACTTTGCGCAGGGCGGTTCCGAGCCGCCATGCTTTCAGCAGCAAAGCCTCCGCAGCCTGCGGGTCGGATTGCGGCAGGCCCAGAAGCTGTGCTCCGCGCTCTGAAGAAACTATATCGGTAGACTCCAGAAAGAGGATCAGTCGTTCCCAGGACAGGTCTGCGTTCGAAGGAGTCGCGTTGGCAAAATCGACGGAGAGCCGTCCGCCTAGCAACGGTAGCCGCGAGTCGTGGGAGTGCATCGGAAGTGCCTCGCTAAGGGTGCGAGAACTCAACTAGTCTAGCCCGGGATAACCGGTGAAGACTATCATAACGGTTACTTGGAGGGAAGTGGCCGTGCCCGTGGCTTGTGCCTGTTCCAGATGGTAACTTTTGCGAGACAAGAGGATCAGATATATCATGGCAGTAAGGATGTGACTCTATGAAACGCCTTCTGGACGGTATCACCTTAATTTCGCTTTCCCTTGCGGCGGCTTTGGTCCTGGTTCGCCCACTGGCGAAAGCTTCCTCGGGGACGCCGGAGACCGCTCGCACGCCGGTCGTCGTCGAGCTATTCACGTCAGAGGGCTGCTCAAGCTGTCCCCCTGCGGATGCTTTGCTGGCGCGACTGGACGGAGCACAGCTAAACGGGAACGTGCAGTTGATTGCTTTAGAGGAGCACGTCGATTATTGGAACGATTTGGGCTGGATCGACCCATTCTCTTCGCGAGACTGGACATCCCGGCAAAATGTTTATGCAGGTGTTCTTGGCAACCGCAACCCCTATACGCCGCAAATGGTTGTGGACGGGACCGTGGAATTCCTCGGCAATCATCCGGAGAAAGCGCGGCTGGCGATTATGGAAGCCGCGGGCAAGCCCAAGATGCCGGTGACCCTGGAGCGGCGCCCCGCAACCAAAACCGGCACGGAAGACTTTTCTGTGAAGGTGGGAAAACTGGAAGGAACAGCAAAGCGCGATGCGGCGGAAGTTTGGCTGGCCATTACGGAAACCGGATTGCACTCCGCGGTGACGCGCGGCGAGAACGCCGGCGAAGAGCTTCGCCATGCCTCCGTCGTGCGCACCATGCGCAAGATCGGCGAGGCGAAAGGCGATGGCGAGACCTCCTTCGCGGGGGACGCCAGCGTTCCTCTACAGAAGGAATGGAAGCGCGAGAATTTGAAGGCCGTGCTCCTCGTTCAGGAAAAAAAGAGCCGGCGGATTCTTGGCGCGGCGGAGATCCACATCGGACAACCAATTTAGAATTGCCCCCATTTTGCGCTTGTTCCTTGCATACAGGATTACTCCGGGGATCCGGCCTTTTCAGGTACTACGAATTCCGGTGAGAGAGATTTAATCCCGCCTGGGACATTCTTTCGATAAAATGCGTCTCAGCTAAGAATCAAACCGATTACGGCGAATCAGCAAGCACGTCAGACAACATTACGGGCTGGATATTTTCTCGAGGTGATTGTTGGATTTCGAACCGTTGGCGCCAAATTCTTCCACTCCCCCCCTCCAGGCTCCGCCTCCCGAAGGAATTCTCCATAACATTTTCTTGAACGAAAAAGGGTTGCGCGGCGGCTGGCGTCTGCTGATTTATGGGACCTTCGTGGCTCTGCTCGGATTCGGTGGCGGAACTGTCTTGCAGCATTTTATTCACCCCACACGCGGTGTTTTCTCTTTCGGCTATTCGTTCGCCTATGAACTATTTTCTTTCCTGGTGATTTTTGGCGCCGCTTTGATCATGGCTCAAATCGAGGGCCGCCCTCCCGGCGTTTATGGGCTTCCGTCGAGAGGCGCCTTCGGGAAATTGTTCTGGCAAGGCTGCCTCGTCGGCCTGATCGAAGTCTCGGCTTTAATCGGCTTGATCGCCGCGTTTGGCGGGTATTCCTTTGGAGGGTTGGCTCTGCATGGTAAGGAGTTGCTCCGCTGGGGAATGCTGTGGGCGGTATTTTTTGTTTTTGTGGGCTTGTTTGAGGAATTCTTGTTTCGAGGATACACGCAATACACACTCGCGGATGGCATCGGTTTCTGGCCTGCAGCACTTGTGCTTTCGTGCTCGTTTGGGGCCGTTCATTTGGGGAATCCAGGCGAAGGCTGGGTGGGCGCGGCGGGCGTTGTCATGATCGGGCTGGTTTTCGCGTTGGCCCTGCGGCGTACGGGCAATCTCTGGCTAGTGGTTGGTTGGCACGCGAGTTTTGATTTCGGAGAGACATTCCTTTACTCCGTGCCGAATAGCGGCATCGTCTTCGAAGGACACTTGTCGAATGCATCCTTGATGCAGGGTAAGGCGTGGCTAACCGGTGGCACGGTCGGCCCCGAAGGCAGCGTATTCAGCTTTCTGACTATGGGGATTCTTGCGCTCGCGATTCACTTTCTTTTCCCGGCGAAAAAATCAGAGCCTGCACCGATCCCAGAAAACCAAGCTGTTTAGTGTGTGAGTTCCGAAGCGGGCACCAAACGAACGCCTTGCGCCTGAGCCCGCGGCAGGACTTCGCGAAGAGCCTGGAGTGTTGCGGGATGCGGATGGCCGATAGCCACGGCTTCGCCCTTTTCGCGGGCGCCCCGCAGCGCCAGTTCAAGTTGCTTGCGAACTGCCGACACTTGGGCGACATCGTCGAGGAATGGAACATTGCGGAATGCGGAGCGAACTCCGAAGTCCCGCGCTGCATCGTAGGCGACCGTAGCGGCGGTCGTGCGGCTGTCCACATAGAACAGGTGATGGTCGCGCAATACCGGCATCAACTCGTCCATCAGCGCAGTATCGGCAGTCGCTTGCGACCCTTGATGATTGTTGACGCCGGCGGCGTCCGGCACATTTTGTAGGAATTGATCGACCATCGCGGCCACCTCGGGCGCGGCCATGCCGGGACGTAATTCCTGCGCTTCCGGCGTTTCGTTGGCGACCGATTGCATCGGCAGGTGAAGCATGACCTGGAATCCGCGCCGATGCGCTTCGTTGGCGATGTCCACAGAATGTTGGTGATTGGGCAAAACGGAAATAGTGAGCGGATAACCGAGAGCGAGGACGGCTTCGGCCGCCGCGCGGTCGCTGCCTAAGTCGTCGATAATGATGGCGAGCCGCGGATTCGCTTTTCCGCCGGAGTCCTGCACCGTTTCGCGGGCCACAATCTCGACTTCGACTGCCGGCACACCCTCATGTCGAAGCTTGAATTGCAGGACACCTCCAGTTTGTGTCGGAGAATCTTGGGTCAGATGATTCCTGGTCGCGACGGCGCTTAGGCCCTGAACGATCTTTGCGACTGCCGCACGATTCACGTCGGCGGGAGAATCGCCCTTTAGCACGACGCGCAAATAATCGGTGCTTTCAGGTTGCTGGGCGGAGGCTGTCTGGCGGAGCTTAATGGCTGACCCTGCGGGGGCCGCAGTCCAGGCCGCGGCGGCCAAGTCACGCGTGATTTGATGAATTTGCGCGGTTGCCAGTCGGTTCGTTTCCTTTTTCTTGCAGCCAATGAAGAAAATTGTGAGAAGCAAACAAACTTCCAGCAGCGCAACACGCGTCGTGCCGTTTATCTTGATTTGAAAGACAGGCAGGATGAGTTGAACCGCGTCACGCTGCCGGGCCACGGAAAACTTATGCAGCCTTTTTTACAGGGGCCTTCAACAGGTCAAGCGCTCGGTGAAAAATGGGGTCTTCGGGGGAAAGCGGGCGCGGCCCGAGCCCGGGCTCCTTCTGCGTTTCAGGCGGGGGCGCCGCTTCTTCTTCGCTTGCATCCGAATCATCTTCCGGGACGGCGCGAACGACTTCGGTCGGCGTAACGCCCTCTTCGAGGATTGATTTCCCGCCCGGATTGTAATAGTTCGCGACGGTAAGGATCAGCGCCGCGCCGTCATCCAGGGTGATGAGTTTCTGCTCGGACGCCAGACCGAAAGTGCGCTCTCCGACCACGTCACCGCGATGGTTTGCGGCAATCGCAGAAGCCAGGACTTCCGCTGCTCCCGAAGTGGTGGCGTCAATCAAGACGGAGACGGGGTTCTTCCAAATCACCTGCTTGGGCTCGGCGGAGAATACTTGCGTCGAGGCGGTCTGGCCGCGCAGCGTTGTCAGCATGCCCGACGGAACGAAAAAGCGCGCGGTTGCAATCGCTTCGGAGACGGGGCCGCGGCCGCATTCCCGCACATCCAGGATGACCTTGTGAATGCCCTGTTTTTCTGCGTCCAATAGGCGATTGCGAATTTCGTCCGCCCGGCCGGCGTCCAGCGTCGGCAGGCGCAGAACCAGAATATCGGGATCTACTTTCTGGACGATCATCTTCGGCGTCGCCAGCTTCGCGCGCACCAGATCCACTTCCTCCGGCGTCGCCTTGCCGCGCCGGATCACTCCAACCTTGATTCCCGTGCCGGGCTGGCCGTTGAGAAGATTCATGGCCTGGCCCACGGACATGTCACGTGTCGTGAACCCGCCGATGGACTCGAAAATGTCGCCGCTGCGGATTCCCGCCTGCGTCCCCGGACTATCCGGCAACACGGAAAGCACGATGACGTAACCATAGCGCTTGCTCAGTGTCAGGCCGGTTTCGCCAGTACTGGCATTTGCGAGTTTCTTTTTGTACTCGTCGTATTCACGGGGAGTGAGGTAGCTGGATTGCGGGTCGAGGGACTCCAGCATCCCGTGCAGGGAACCAGCCGTGACCGTGCGCATGTTGGGATCGTCCACATAGTCCTGCTGAATTTTCTGCAGAACTTCACCGTACACGGTGAGCGACTTGTAGGCTTTGTCGTCCGTGGTGCGGCCCAGGACGTGGCCAATGCCCGCGTAACAAAAGATGGCTATTGATGCGCACAGTATGCCGATGCGAGCTGCTCGACTCATGCCTCACCCTTCCACAAGAAACTACAAGCCGTTATTGTACCACCGTAAGAGATTGGGACGCGTCTGCAATTGAAAAGGAAGCTTGAGAGGCAACGGTAGAAGACACGGACGCAATTCTCCGATGAGACACGTCGAAGCCGCGAAATGTTGCGCAAATACCACACCATGTGATTTGTGCCCTTGTGTACAACTCGTAAACCTTTGATAATAAAGCACAAGCGAGCGAGCCGTTGGCGAACAACATGCTACAATATGCATGGGGAAATGTTCCAAACTACCATCGCTCGAGAATCCTTTGCCGAAGGTGTGGGCCTCCACACGGGAGTTTACGGCCACATCCGCCTGGTACCTGCGCCTGCGGAAACAGGCATCGTGTTTCGCCGCATTGACTTGGACAATTTCCCAATCGAAGCGCAAGGACACAACGTCGCGCGCGTCAGCTACGCCACCAGCCTCATGAAGCAGGGCGTTTTGCTCTCGACTACGGAGCACGTGCTTGCGGCCATCTATTCCTGCGGGATCGACAACATATACATCGACATTGACTCCATCGAAGTGCCTATTCTGGACGGTTCGGCGGAGCCTTTCATGCAGATGCTGGAGCACTCCGGCGTTCGCAAACTGCGCCGGAAGCGGCGTTATTTGAAGCTTCTGAAGCCGCTGGAGGTCGCCGACGGAGACCGCCGGATCGGCATCTTCCCTGCCGATGAGTTTCGCGTGCGCTGCTACGTGGACTTTCCGCACCCTTTGGTGGGCCAGCAGGAGGTGGAGATGCTGGTAGGGCCGGACACTTTCCGGCACGTCTTGGCTCGGGCGCGGACTTTCTGTTTTGAGCGCGACATCGAGCCGCTCAAGGCCATGGGCCTCATTCGCGGCGGTTCGCTTGATAACGCCATTGTTCTTACCAACGACGGCGTCATGAACGGGCCGTTGCGCTTCCCTGACGAGTTTGGGCGGCACAAGGCACTGGACTTGATCGGTGACCTGGCCCTGGCAGGTCTGCCTCTGCTGGCTCGGGTCGAGGCCCACAAAGCCGGCCACGCCCTGCACACCCAGCTTGTCAGTCGCCTCCTAGACGACCCCTCGCTCTGGACCATCACGACGGGCGAAGCGGCCCTCCCGGAAAGCGAAACCTACCTGACCGCCCTCTCTCCCGTCCCGGCTGCTGATTAGCGATTCGCCGCGTCAGGGTTAACCCTACGTTGCGAAATATCCGCCGCTCCCGCAGAATGACTCGAACTATGTCCAACAATGACCTTGCCATTGTCATTCTCGCGGCCGGCAAAGGAACGCGGCTGAAGTCCAGCCTGGCGAAAGTGCTGCACCGCGCCGGTGGACGCACGCTGGTCGAACAAATCGTACGCGCCTGCGAACCGTTGAAAGCGCGCGAGACTGTGGTCGTAGTCGGCCACCAGGCGGAACAGGTCACAGCGGTTGTGGAGCCGCGCGGAGCTGTTACTGTGCTGCAGCAGCCGCAGAACGGCACCGGTCACGCCATGCAAGCAGCCAAACGCGCCTTGGGGCGAGCAAAGTTTGCGGTTGTGCTGCCGGGCGACGCCCCGCTGGTTCGCACGGAAACTTTGAAGGCTCTGATTGCCGCGCATCACAGCGGGAATGCAGCCGCGACCGTTCTCTCCGCGGTGCTTGCCGATCCCTCTGGCTACGGCCGCGTTTTTCGCAAGACCGAAACGGCTGTCTCCGCCATCGTCGAGGAATCGCAGCTCACCGACGAGCAGCGCGAAATCAATGAAATCAATTCGGCGATTTATTGCTTCACGCTGGAGAAACTCTGGCCCGCGCTGGTGCAGGTGAAACCCAACAACAAGCACCGCGAGTTATATTTGACCGACGCCATTGGCGTACTGAACGCCAAGGGCGAGACCGTGCTGGCGCAGGTGGCCGCCGATTCGCGCGAAGTGCTGGGCTGCAATACGCGCGCGGATCTTGCGGAAGTCGACCGCCTATTCCGTGAGCGCAAACGGAGCGAGTTGATGGACGCGGGCGTGACCATTCAGCTGCCCGAGACGGTGCTGATCGATCCGGACGTGGCCGCGGGCGAAGACACCATTGTCGAACCCGGAGTTCAATTGCTGGGCAAAACCAAAATCGGCGCGCAGTGTACCATTCGAACCGGAAGCGTATTGACCGACGCGATCCTCGGCGACGGCGTGACTGTCGAGCCGCATTGCGTGGTGGCAGAAAGCCGGCTCGATGATGGCGTCATCATCGGTCCTTTTGCGCGGCTGCGGCCGAACAATCACCTGAAAGCCGGCGCGCGCATCGGCAATTTCGTCGAACTGAAGAAGAGCACCATCGGTGAAGGCACCAAAGCGATGCACCTCTCGTACCTGGGCGACGCCAAGATCGGAGCGAAGAGCAACATCGGCGCGGGCACGATTACCTGCAATTACGACGGCTTCCACAAGTATCCGACGTCGATTGGGAACAAAGTTTTCATCGGTAGCGACACGGCCCTGGTCGCGCCCGTGCGCGTCGGCGACGGCGCGTACATAGCCGCAGGTTCAACCATAACGGAGAACGTGCCCTCCGATGGATTGGGAATTGCCCGCGGCCGCCAGGTCAACAAGCCGGGCTGGGCTGCGAAGAAACGCCGCGAATTAACCGCCGGCGAGAAACCAAAGAAAGCATCCCGACGTTACGCAAAGAAAAAATCTCGGCGAAGAACGAAGAAGCGGAGGTGACTGGCCAGGCAGTCCGGATGTGCTAAAATAGGAGTTCCCGCAATTCCACAGGGGGCTGGCACCTCATGAAATTTGGAGTCGTCGTTTTCCCCGGGTCCAATTGTGACCACGACGCGTTTTACGCCATCGGCAACGTCCTGCAAAAGCCCGTCGAATTCATCTGGCACCAATCCGAAGATCTCGCGAATTGCGACGCCGTCATTCTGCCCGGCGGATTTTCTTACGGCGACTATCTGCGCACCGGCGCCATCGCGCGTTTTTCTCCAGTGATGAAGTCCGTCGAGAAATTCGCGAAGAGCGGCGGCATGGTCCTGGGCATCTGCAACGGCTTTCAGATTCTTTGTGAAGCGGGCCTGCTCCCTGGCGCCATGATGCGCAACAGCGGCCTGCGCTTCATTTGCCGTCACGTGCACATCCGAGTCGAGCAGACGGACACGCCGTTCACCAACACCGCGCAAAAGGGCCAGATTCTCAAGCTTCCCATCGCGCACTCCGACGGCAATTACAATTGTGATGAAGCTACGGTTGCCGACCTCGAAAAAAATGGCCAGGTGATTTTCCGCTACACCACTCCCGGCGGAGAAGACGACAACGCCGGCAATCCCAACGGTGCGATTCACAATATCGCCGGAGTTTGCAACCGCGAGCGCAACGTCGCCGGCCTCATGCCCCATCCGGAGCGCGCCGTGGAATCCCCCCTCGGTTCCGCCGACGGTGTCGTGATATTCCGCTCCATGGTCGAAGCGCTCGTCGGCGCCGCAAAGGCCACGGCTTGACGAACATGGAGTATGGAAGTTTCTTTGTAGGACCGCAGCATGCTGCGCCCTGCGCATCTAGACGCAAACATGGCTACTGCTAGCACAGAAATTCGTGTTACTCCCGAAATCGCCGCCGAACACGGCGTCACGCCGGAGGAATACGCGCGCATCCAGCAAATCCTTGGCCGCGACCCGAACATCACCGAGCTGGGCATCTTCAGCGTGATGTGGAGCGAGCACTGCTCTTACAAGTCGAGCAAGGTCCATCTGAAGCGTCTGCCCACGCGCGGCAAGCTCGTTGTGCAGGGCCCGGGTGAAAACGCCGGCGTCGTGGACATCGGCGACGGCCTGGTCGCGGCCTTCAAAATCGAATCGCACAATCATCCGAGTTACGTCGAGCCTTTCCAGGGTGCGACGACCGGCGTCGGCGGCATCTTGCGTGACATTTTCACCATGGGCGCGCGTCCCATCGCGGTTCTCGATTCGCTCCGCTTTGGCGAGCTAACGCCTTCCCAATACACGTCGGAAGCGGACGCCGCGAAAAACCGCCGCATCCTCGATGGCGTCGTCCGTGGAATCGGAGGCTACGGAAATTGCTTCGGCGTTCCCACGGTCGGCGGCGAAGTCGCCTTCGAGCCCTGCTATTCGCAAAATCCGCTCGTCAACGCGCTTGCGCTCGGCATCGCCAAAAAAGAAGAAATCTTTCTCGCCAAGGCCAAAGGCATCGGCAATCCCGTGATTTACGTGGGCGCGAAAACCGGCCGCGATGGAATTCACGGCGCATCACTACTTGCGTCGGCCGAATTCACCGAAGAGTCGAAGCAGAAGCGCCCCAACGTGCAAGTCGGCGACCCTTTCATGGAGAAGCTGTTGCTCGAAGCCTGCCTCGAAGCTATGCAAACCGGCGCTGTCGTCGCGATTCAGGATATGGGCGCCGCCGGCCTCACCTGCTCCACCATGGAAATGGCTTCGCGCGGCGGCACGGGCATCGAAATTGATCTCGCAAGAATTCCCCAGCGCGAAACCGGCATGACGCCCTACGAAATCATGCTCAGCGAATCGCAGGAGCGTATGCTCCTCGTCGCGGAAAAAGGCCGCGAGCACGAAGTCCTCGCCGTTTTCAAGAAGTGGGGTCTCGACGCCGTCGTCGTCGGCCAGGTCACCCAAGGCGGCATCGCCCGCATCAACAACAACGGCCGCGTCGCCGCGGAAATTCCGGCGCACCCGCTCGCGGAAGAAGGGCCCGTCTACCATCGCCCCATCGCCGCGCCCGCCCCAAAAATGGAGACGGAAAAAGATTGGTTTGCGTTCGCTCCCGAAGCCACGAATCTAACTGCCAATTTCCTGAAGCTGCTCGCGTCGCCCGCGATTGCCTCCAAGCGCTGGATCACCGAACAGTACGACACCAGCGTGCGCACAAACACTTTGGCGGGCCCCGGCGCCAGCGATGCGGCAGTCGTGCGCATCAAGGATCCGAAGACTGGCGAAGTGAAGCGCGCCCTTGCGCTCTCCACGGACGGCAACGGCCGGTGGTGCCAGCTCAATCCTCGCGTCGGCGCCATGCACGCCGTCGCCGAAGCTGCGCGCAACGTGGCGTGTAGCGGGGCGCGGCCCATCGCCGCCACAAATTGCCTCAATTTCGGCAGCCCCGAAAAGCCCGAAGTGATGTGGCAATTCAGCGAAACCATCGACGGCCTCGCCGAAGCCTGCACCACTCTCGGCACGCCCATCACCGGCGGCAACGTCAGCTTTTACAACGAAACTCTCGGCAAATCCATTTACCCGACGCCTGTCATCGGCGTCCTCGGCATTCTCGACGACGCTTCCCGCGCCCTGAAAATAGCGTTCCGCCAAGAAGGCGACGTCATCCTCCTCCTCGACGGTGCCGAAGAAGCTGTAGGGGCGCGCTTCAGCGCGTCCCCTTCCCACGCCCGTCATTCCGAGCGCAGCGAGGAATCTCTCTTCGCCCGCGAATTCTCCTGCTCCGAGTATTCCAAGACCATCGCCGGAATCGTCGCCGGCGAACCGCCCGCCATCGACCTGGCCGCCGAAAAGCGCCTCCAGGATTGCCTCGTCGCTCTAGCCGCCGCAGGCGCCCTCCAATCCGCTCACGACATCTCCAACGGCGGCCTCGCCGTCACCCTCGCCGAATCCTGCTTTGCCTCCGGTGCTGGCCGACCCAATAGCCGTCATTCCGAGCGCAGCGAGGAATCTCTCTTCTCTTCCCTCGGTGCAACCATCAATCTCGACGACCCCGCTCCCGCAGAATCCATTCTCTTCGGCGAACGCGGCGCCCGCGCCTTCGTTTCCATCTCGCCCGCAAAACTTGCCCGCGTTCTCGAAATTGCGAGACAATACCATGTGGCGGCGCGCGAACTCGGCAAGGTCATCCGCGAAGGCTCGTTCCGCATCCAACATAAGGGGAGTGCGGTGATCGACAGTTCCGTTGAGACACTCCGCGACGCCTGGGCCAACTCATTTGAACGCTTGCTAACCGCAAAATGAGTCAAAAACTCGCTTTCGCCGACGATCATTTCCACGACGAGTGTGGCGTCTTCGGCGTCTTCGGTCATCCTGAAGCGTCGAACCTTGCCTATCTCGGCCTCTACGCCCTGCAGCATCGCGGCCAGGAATCCGCCGGCATCGTTTCCAGCGACGGCAAAGAACTCTACGTCCATCGCGCCATGGGTGAAGTCGAAGAAATTTTCCAGCCCAGCGTGCTCGCGCAACTCCCGGGCAGCCTCGCCATCGGCCACACGCGCTACTCCACCGCCGGCGACAAGGCGCTGCTCAACGCCCAGCCCATCATGATCGACTGCAACAAGGGCAAAGTCGCCCTCGGCCACAACGGCAACCTCACCAATGCTGCCGAGTGGCGCCGCAAGCTCGAGCACCGCGGCTCCATCTTCCAGACTAACAGCGACACGGAAGTCATCGTCCATCTCATCGCCCGCTCGCAAGCGCGCAATCTTTCCGGCGCCATCGGCGACGCCCTCAATCAAGTCGAAGGCGCCTACTCTCTTCTCGTCCTCACCCAGGATGAACTCTACGCCGTGCGCGATCCCCGCGGCTTCCGCCCGCTGGTGCTAGGAAAATTGACCACCCCCGGCGGCTTCGTTTCGTGGTTGGTGGCCTCGGAAACTTGCGCCTTCGATCTCCTCAACGCGCAATACGTCCGCGAGATCGAGCCCGGCGAGATGGTGCGCATTTCCAAATCCGGCATCGAGTCCATCCACTTCGCGCCGGAAAAGCAGCTCCAGCAGTGCATTTTCGAGCACGTCTATTTTTCCCGCCCGGACAGCATCATCTTCGGACGCTCCGTCAACGAAAGCCGCGAAATGCTCGGCCGTCTCCTTGCACAGGAGCATCCTGTCGACGCCGACATTGTCGTGCCCGTTCCCGATTCCGGCGTTCCTGCAGCCGTCGGCTACGCGCTCGAATCCAAAATCCCCTTCCGCATGGGCCTGATCCGCAATCACTACATCGGCCGCACCTTCATCGAGCCGTCGCAAGCCATCCGCAATTTCGGGGTGAAGCTGAAGCTCAATCCCATCCGCGGTCTGATCGAAGGCAAGCGCGTGATCCTCGTCGACGACTCCATCGTGCGCGGCACCACCAGCCGCAAGATCGTCCGCATGGTCCGCGAAGTCGGCGCAAAAGAAGTCCACGTGCGCATCAGTTGCCCGCCGACGATTTCTCCCTGCTACTACGGCGTGGACACGCCCACGCGTGAAGAGTTGATCGCCTCCTCCAACACGCCCGAAGAAATCTGCAAGTTCCTTGGCGCCGATTCGCTGGGCTACGTTTCTCTCCCGGCGCTGCGCCGTGCCGTCGGTGATACCGCGGGCAGGTTCTGTACGTCTTGTTATACGGGAGTTTATCCCACGGATCTGGTGCAGTTGGAGGTGCGCGAAAGCCCGGCCAACGGCAAGTCCGGCGAACATACCCCAGGCAACGGCATTGAATCCGCGTCCGCAGAGCGGCCGGTGGTGGTGGAACGTGAAAACTGAAAAAAAGAAAAAGCAGGAAGAAGCAAATCTACCCGTCAAAACCAAGATTCAGCGCGAGATCATCGCCTGGTTCTGGGTTGGCCTCGTCTTTCTGCTCATCAACGGCACGATCGGCCAGGCGCGCGTCATTCCCTCCGGCTCGATGGAGAACACGCTGCTCATCGGCGATCACCTCATCATGAGCCGCATCGGCTACGATGCCGGTGTGCCTTTCACCAACTGGCACGTCCCGCTGTGGCGTTCACCCAAGCGTCAGCAAGTGATTATCTTCAAGCCGCCGTTCGCTCCGGACACGCCGGACTACGTGAAGCGCGTCATCGGGCTGCCCGGCGAGACCGTCGACGTTCACGATGGTGGCGTCTGGATCAACGGCCAGCGCCTTAAAGAGAACTACACGCGCGGCCTTTCCGAGCGGCCTGACCCTTCATTCCTCATGAGCAATTTCAAAGGCCTCCCTTTTACCGTGCCGAAGGACTGTTATTTCGTCATGGGCGACAATCGGGAGAATTCTCTGGACAGCCGCTTCTGGGGCTGTGTCCCGCGCAACGACATCATCGGCACTCCCGTCATGATTTACATGTCACTGGACGCGCCGCAGGGCGCCTGGGATTCCGGCCAGATTCGCGAGCGTTTTTTTGCCTATGCAAATGCCCTGCTGCATCCGAGGATCGTGCGCTGGAACCGGATTTTCCGGACCTTCTAACGTCGTCGAAGAGTCGTTGTTCGCAGTAGCCGCCGCGATCCCCCACGGTGGTCCAATGAATTCCTGTCGGTGACGGCGCTCGGCAGAGTACGCCCCGATCAAGAAAGTACGGAAATGGAAGCGAGCGGGTCTTTCATGAAATATGCCGATGCCGGAGTGGATATCGCCGTCGCGGACGACGCGAAGCAGAGAATTCGCCACCATGCCAGCCGCACGTTCACTTCCGGGGTGCTCGGCGGCATCGGCGGCTTCGGCGCGCTCTTCGCATTGGACCGGAAAAAATGGAAAGAGCCGGTGCTCGTCTCCAGCGCGGACGGCGTGGGCACCAAGCTCAAAGTCGCCATGGCCATGGGCGTGCATTCCACAGTTGGCGCCGACCTCGTCAATCACTGCATCAACGACATTCTCGTCCAGGGTGCCGAACCCCTGTTTTTCCTCGATTATCTTGCGATGGGTAAGCTTGAGCCGCAGGTTGTCGAGCAGCTCGTCGAAGGCATGAGCCGTTCCTGCCGCAAAGCCGGCTGCGCCCTCATCGGCGGCGAGACCGCGGAGATGCCCGGCTTTTATCCTCCCGGCGAATACGATCTCGCGGGCTTCATCGTCGGCGCCGTCGAGCGCAGGAATCTTCTTACCGGCAAGTGCGTCCAGCCCGGAGACGCTTTGATCGCCCTGCCGTCCGCCGGACTGCACACCAATGGCTATTCGCTCGCGCGCAAGCTGGTCTTTGAAGTTGCGAAGCTGAAACCGGATACTTACGTTGCGGATGTCGGAAATAAAATTGGCGCGGAATTGCTGAAGCCTCATCTCTGCTACGCGCCGGCGCTGAAGAACGTCGTCGCGCGCGGTTGGGTTTCCGCCCTCGCGCACATTACCGGCGGCGGCATCCCGGGAAATTTGCCGCGCGTCCTGCCCAGTGGCGTGAAGGCGGAAATTGACCTGGCGTCCTGGCCCGTGCTGCCGATCTTCAAATACCTCGCCAAACTCGGAAAGATCGACAGCGGCGAATTGCTGCAATCCTTCAATATGGGCGTGGGAATGATTCTCGTCGTCCCGCCGAAAAAGGTGAAGTCTGTGGAGGCCGATTTGAAGAAGCACCGCGAAAAATTCTTCCGCATCGGCCGCATCGAACGCAGTGAATCCGGCAAAGCCCGCGTCAGTTATTCCGGCTCCCTCAACCTCGGATAAGGACGCGCCCCATTCCCTGGCGTCCCGCCACTCAGCGATTTCTAGTGCGCCACATCCTTCAGAACATCGACAATCACATTCGTATTTCTATTGAAGATGACGATGTGCGCGCCGATCACGCCGCGCCGGTATTCCGCCGGGAGCGGCGGCAATTGGCGCTCAAGCTCCACGGGACACGGTTCCACGCGCTTTTGCAGGCCCGGCGGCAGCGTACCGTTTCTCTCCAACTGTTTCTCCAGACCTGGCGGAAGATTTCCTCCCCGCTTGGCCAGCCCTGGCGGCAGGTTTGATCCGCGATTCGAATAATAATGCGTGATCACTTCCCGGTCGTGCACACCGAAAGCGTACTTGCCGCGCTGGCTTTCGTCATCGCCTTCATCGTGTTTGTTATGGCCTTTCCCTTTGCCTTTTCCCTGGCTGTTCCCCTGGGCATAGGCAGTGCAGCAAACCAGTCCGGCCATCAAGACGCCTGTGATGCCATGCCGAAATAAACGAGAGAGCATGAAACCTCCAATTCGGATGTGAGGGTAGTTTGGGCTGTTGTCTAGCTTAGCTTTTTGCAATGCGCGAAACTAGCGTGCCGTGTCGGCGCCAATGTCCTGGGAGCGCCGAAATCCTGCTTCGCAAATCCTTCAGTGCCGCGAGCTTCTTTCCGCTGGGGTCCAGAACGGCTGCTTCGTCGGCACGAATTCCACCGGCACGTCTTTCACAAACGTTTTCAGCCATCTCACGCACTCTTCCATTCCCGCCTGTTCCGAAGGCACGTGTCCGATCACGATCAGCGCTTTTCTTTTTCCTTCGCTGACTGCGTCTGCCGCATACTCCACCGTTTCCCATTCGCGCGTTTCGCCCACCAGCAGTACTTCCACGTTGTCCAATTCCAGTGCGTGTGTTTCCCGTTGGAATCCCGCCGATCCCGGGCTCAGCGCCAGTCTCGTCACTTTCATCTCCGGGTTTCCCACCACGCGCAGCACCGGCGTATTCAGCCTTTTCGACACATCCGCTGCCAGCTTCTCCAGCGTGATTTCCGGCACTGTAAAGAGGTGTGGATTCTCCGCGCTCTGGTATTTCTCCTAGTCCAGCGCTTTCACCATGCCCGCCAGGATCCCGTCCGGCTTTCGCAGGTGCCAGTGGTCGTGGAATCTCCAGACCACCAGTCCGTTTTTCTCGATGAAGTCCCGCTTCTCCTTCCAAACCGCGTCGTTCTCTTCCATTCCTTCTGGCCGGTCCAGGTGATTGTAAAACGTCGGCTCGTGCGTGATGATCAGGTTTTCCCCTTTCGCAGCCGCCCGTTGCAACACGTCCAGCGTCGCCATCATCGTCACCGCGATTCCGGTCACGCGCGCATCCGGATTCCCGGCCTTAAACGTGTCCACGGTTTCCGTTTTCCACGGCACGCCAACGTGCTCTTGAATCGCCGCTATCAATTCCCGCGCCGTCGGCCGTTTTTCTTGCGCGGCTGCGTGCGAGCCGCACAGCACCGTCCCAAACAACATCGCGCCAATTGCGGGTCCTCGCCATTTCACTTGGGCAATCCTTCGGAGAACGTCGGAGAAAGTGCGTGCGCCCTTCGCTCTAGCGAGCGCTCCAATTGGCGCGTCCATCGCACTTCCGCGCGCATCTGGTCGAGCATCAAGCCCACCATCCATACCGCTTCGTGATACCGGTGACCTACTTCGGCGTAAATCGAGAGCAGGGTTTTCTTTTCTCTCGCGATTTCTTTCAGCAAAAATTTCCGCCTGCGCTTCAACTGACTCCGGAAAACGCCCGGCCGCGCCTGCCACGAGAGCGCCATCCACGTCAAAAAAGGCGGGTGTTCTCTCTGCGTGGTCCAGCCTTCGTGCTCTAAAGCATCCGCGAGCGCCGCGCGTCCCTTTTCTGTGGTCTCAAACGTGGTGCGCTCCGGTCCACCTGCCGTCTCATCCGTATCCAAAGACCGAAGGAGCCCCGCGCGCGCCAGTTTCTCCAACGAGTAATACACCTGCGGCCGCGACACATTTGCCCAGTCTCGTATCTCGCGTCTTTCGAGTTCCAGATTCGCATGATACCCGTGCATGGGCCGTTCCGCGAGCAAGCTCAGCAACACGAGATCCGGCGTCGTCAGTGCCAATTTATTAGCCGCCCGAGCGAATCTTCTCGGCCTTCCCGCGCCTCGCAGTGTTTTCGGCGCCTCTGCGTTTTCCTGTCTCTTCATTTCTTTTCCGTCTTGCGCTTCCTGCTCCAATACCACCACTCACATTTCTCGGCGGGCAGCCGCGGATTCTTGGCCTGCGCCACAGCCGCGCAAAAAGTATCCAGCACGCAAGGATCCTGCCGCCGGCCGCTCAGGCGATTCAGCCTGGCGTACATGCTTTGGGGATTTTGCCGCGCCAGTTGCGCCACGCTGCGAATTCGCAGCAGCGCAAAGTCGCGTAGCATCGCCGGCCCGATCGAAATCAGATCCCCTAGCTGCTGCTCTCCGATCCTGGCGCGTTTCTTTTGGCTCGGCGTTCCGGCACGCATAAAGAAATCTCCTTGACTCACTAGTCTAATTTAGACTAGTTTGAACTAGTCTAAATTAGACTAGTTGCTGTGTCAAGGAGACTCCCCGCCATGCGCTCTTTTTCCCTGGCTCTCGCCGCCCTCTTTCTGGTTTTTATTTTGGCTTCCGTTCGCGCCAATCCATCTCAGGAGATCAAATCCATGAACGTCAAGCGCATCACACCAGTCCTGCTCGTCAAGGAGATCGAGCCCATCGTTCCTTTCTGGGTTGACCGCCTCGGTTTCACGAAGACCATCGAAGTGCCCGAAGGCAACAAACTCGGCTTTGTCGCTTTTCAGAAAGGTTCCGCTGAAGTGATGTACCAGACTTACGCCAGCGTGGAGAAGGACGCGCCCGCGGCCATGGCCGCGGAAGCCAGAAAAGGTCCCAGCTATCTCTACATGGAGGTCGACAATTTAGACGCCGTGCTCGCCGCCATGAAAGACGTAAAAATTGTCATGCCTGTGCGCACGGCCTTCTACGGCATGCGCGAATTTGGCGTGCAGGACCCCGGCGGCCACTTCGTCACTTTCGCGCAGCCGGTCGCCGCGCCGCAGAAGTAGCCCGCTTTATCAGCCTGGCCCAGACAAGGCAAAGTACTCTCTCGTCGTACCAGCCCTTGTACTATTCGCAGTACCGGTACAAGTGGGTTTGACATACCACACGCGAGAATTTACGCTTGCTTCCATTGCGCTTCGTTCTTTTCCAGAGCAGCGGTCTCCTGAATCGATTTAAACCTCAGGCCTGCTAGTTCGATCAGCGAAAGGGAGTATGTCTCAAGGAAGATTTGCGTTCAGTGATGCCGCGTCCCGAGCGGTGCTCGACGCCGCGCCGGAAGGAATACTCGTGGCGAATCGCGAAGGCCAAATCGTCCATGTGAATGCGCAAACGGAAGAACTTTTCGGCTACGGTCCGGACGAGCTGCTCGGCTTGCATTTCGCGGTCCTGCTGCCGGAATCATTCCGAGAAGAACACGAACGGCAGATCGCCGGATACACGCGCGCTCCGGGACTCCGGCCCGGCCGTGTAGGACTGGAGCTGCGGGGCCTGCGCAAGGACGGAACGGAAGTCCTTCTTGAAATGAGTTTGTGTTCCGTGGATGTTCAGGATGGCTCCCTGGTGTGCTGCGTCCTGCGGAAAATCGCCGGTCCCAAGCCCTCGGAGCATCCCACTCGCGAAGTGGAGGAGCGCTTCCGCCTGATGGTGGAGAATAGCCACGACATTCTCACCATCCGCGACGCGGATTGCCGCGTCCGTTATGCCAGCCCGTCCATCCATCGTGTTTTGGGCTATCGGCAGGAGGAAATCATCGGCTCCACGGGTTTCGAGTTACTTCATCCCGAAGATCGCGCCCACGTCGAAACGGCGCTAAACGAATTCTGGAAGAATCCCGGCGCGCGCGATTCCATCCAGTACCGCGCCCGCCACGCGAACGGCTCCTGGGTTTCGCTGGAAGTCGTCGCCTACAACTTGTTGGACCACCCGGAAATTCGCGGCGTGGTCATCAATGGCCGCGACATCAGCCAGCGCATGCAGACGGAAGCCGAAAGGGAACGGGTCATCGCGGAATTGCAGGAAGCGATCTCCAAACTGGATACCTTGACGGGCCTCCTGACTATCTGCGCTTCATGCAAAAAAATCCACGCCGAAAATGGCAGTTGGCAGCAGATCGAGTCCTACATTCGCGATCGTTCCCAGGTCGAGTTCTCCCACACCATGTGCCCGGAGTGCTCGTTGATCTGGTATCCCGACCACTACCAGAAATAGCCGTCGCGGCGTCACTGTCTCGTAGGCGTTGGCAGGGGCGGTGGCCGGCGCTCGAGTTCCGTCGGCACCGCGATCGAACGAGCGCCATTCTTGCCCACAGACCGCACGGCAAAAAAATGATTGTCGGTCGACACGCCTTTCAAGACCGTTTCGCCCGCAGCGGCCGCAAAATCATAAACCGTCCAACGCGGCTCGCTGGTCTCGCGCCACAGAATCTCGAATCCCGAGCGTTCGGCATCCTCTTCGGCTGACCAAGACACTTTTGCATCCGGAGTCACCGCTCCCGTCAGCCTTGCCTTGCTGGGTGGCTCGGGAGCCATCGCCAATTGCCGAAGCGCCTCCGCATTGTCCCGCGCCACATCGCCCATGAACGTAAAGTTGAGATACTTCTCGAAGTCTCCGTACTCGATTCCGTTTTCCGTGCGGGGCGTTTGATGCTGGTGATTGTAGTCTTCCAGCGGCTCGGTAAACCGCACGGCGGGCAGCCCGGCTTTGTAAAACGGATAGTGATCGCCGCCGCGGCCGTAGCGGTCCACGCGGAAAATCATGCGAATTGCCCCGCGCCCATCGATCTCCTCAATCGCACGCGACAATTCCCGCGAAGGCGAATCCGCATCGTCAATTTCGCCATTTCCGGAAAAAAGCCGCACGCGATGCGGCGCGCCGGCTGCCGGGTCCGCGCCCACGATGTCGTCGTCCAACATTCCGCCGACGGTGTAGCCCTGCTGCTTCACCCAATCCACAAGATGGGTGCTGCCGAGCAACCCCTGCTCCTCCCCGGAGACCGCGGCGAAAAGTATCGTCGCACGATACGGCGACGCGCGCCCGCCTAAGGTTACTCCTATGCTGGGCCCGCTCGCCACCGCCCTGCTCAGCAGCCGCGCGCATTCCACGCTTACCGCCACGCCCGATGCGTCGTCGTCCGCGCCCGGAGCATCCGTCTGTGGATCCATCACATTCGAAGGCCGCGAATCAAAATGCCCCGACACGATAAAAACAGTCTTCGCCAGCTTCTCATCGCTTCCCGGCAGAATCGCGTACACATTTTCCAGCGGAATCGGCTTGCCCGAAGTCCGCTCCGAAGTCGATTCGAACTTGTCCACAACGACTTGCAGCTTCCCGCCGGAATCCTGGGCGATCTCATGCAATCGCGCTACGATCGCATCGCGCCCGCATCCGATTCCGCGCTTGGGGTCGTCCCAGGAAGAGAGCGTCAGCCGCGTTCCGCATGCCACCAGCCTGCCGATCAGCGCGCGCATCGACTTTTCATCCACCGACGCGCGGGCTATTCGCCCCGCCGGCCGCGCCAAACTCTTCGGCTGCGGCTTTCCCTTTGCAGGCTCCGCCGGATCTCGCGGAGCCACCTGCTGCGCCACCGTCGGAATCGATCCAAAGGCCAGCAGCGCAAAAAGCGACGCCCCAACCATTCGCTTGCCAACTCTCTTTTTCTGATTCACCATCGTTTGCACTTCCCAAGTTGAATTTCTTGCCACATGAGGCTGGCATTTTACCCCGAAAGCCGCAATTCTATGGAGTGGCGCACCTCTCTGCCGCTCTTGCCGATGATCAGGGATACGTTCTCCTGGTAGTGGTGGTTTGAACTCTGAACCTCTACTGTCACGATTAAGAAAATTCAAACTGACCACTACCTCCTCTTTCCCGGAATTGACTTCCATCCTGATACTCTGGAATCATTCCGTGCGTACTTAATCCCAGTGGTGGTATCACCTCAAGACCTTCTGCGCATACGCCTGTCTTGAGTCATCCTGGAAGGGAATCCAGCCATGGTAGCCGGCATTCGCACGCGCGACCTGCGCAAGGTCTACAACTCGGCTCCTCCCGTGGCCGCCGGCACGGGAGGCTTCTCTTTTGGCGCGCCGAAAGCCAAGGGCAAACAGCCCAAGCCGGAAATCGTCGCACTCGACGGAATTTCGCTCGACATCTTGCCGGGAGAAATTTTCTGCCTTCTTGGTCCCAACGGCGCCGGAAAATCTACCACCGTAGGCGTTCTTACCACTCGTGTCCGTCCCACCAGTGGCCAGGCGTTCATCGGTGAATACGACGTCTGGCAAAACCAAGTGGCCGTCAAGCGGCTGATCGGCGTGGTGGCCCAGCGCCCTAATCTGGATTTTTCGTTGACGGCTCGCGAGATCCTGACGTTTCACGGGGCCTATTTCGGGCTATCCTCCCAGGAACGCGCCAAACGCGCGGAAGCCCTTCTCGAACGCTTCAAGCTTACCGATCGCGCCGACCAAATGGTCCGCGGCTTTTCCGGCGGCATGATGCAGCGCCTCTCCATCGCGCGCGCCATGATGCACGATCCGCAGGTCCTTTTCCTCGACGAGCCCAGCGCGGGCCTGGACCCGCAAACCCGCCTGCTACTCTGGGAAATCGTCCGCGAATACAATCAGAGCGGCAAAACGATTCTGCTGACGACGCACAACATGGAAGAAGCCGACGCGCTCTGCAAACGTCTCGCGATTATTGATCACGGCCGCGTCATCGCCTTGGGAACTCCCCAGGAGCTTAAGTCCGCCGTTCCCGGCGGCTACTTGCTGCGCCTGCGCTTCGGCGTTCACTCCCCGGATTTCCTCATACGTCTCCAGGCGCTTGCCGGGGTCCGCGAAGTCCGCGGAAAAGACAGCAACGGCGCCGACCTGTACGCGGACCGCGGCGGTTCGCTCGTTGCGGAAGTTGCCGCTTTGGCCTCCGGCGCCGGTATCGAGTTGTGCGACGTACACATCTCCGAACCCAGCCTCGAGAATCTCTTTCTGCACCACACCGGAAGGAGCTTGCGCGAATGAACTGGAAAGCCTTCCTCGCGATGCTCGCGCGCGACGCGCACGTTGCCCGCCGCAACTTCGTGGCGCTGCTGTTTCAAACTTTTTTGCAGCCATTGATGTTTGTCTTCATCTTCGGCCGGGTCATGGTCGGCAGCGGCTACATGCCGCCGTCCTACAAAAGCCTGCTGCTCCCGGGAATCATGGCCATCTGCATGGTCGGTACCGGCATTTGGGCCGTTGCCATGCCGCTGATCGCCGAATTCCAGTTCACCCGCGAAATCGAAGACCGTCTGCTCGCTCCCATGGAAATTTCCTGGCTGGCCATTGAGAAGGTCGTTGCCGGCACGCTCCAAGCCCTTGCCGCGGGCTTCATGGTGATTCCTGCCGCTTGGCTGCTGCTCCGCCCGGGCGTCGACCTCCACATCCCCCATCCTGTGCTTTTCGCCGTTGTGGCGGTCCTCGTTGCTCTTTTTTCCGCCACCGGTGGACTCGCGCTCGGGTGCAGCATGCAGCAAACGCACATCGGCCTGATGTTCAGCCTTATCGTCGCGCCCATGATTTTCTTTGGCTGCACGTACTACCCCTGGAGCGCGCTCGAGAAATTTCCTGTGTTACAAAAAGCCGTGCTTGTAAATCCGCTCGTGTACGCCAGCGAGGGTCTGCGCGCCACGATGATCCCACAGTTCCCGCATCTCCCCTTACTCGCGGTGGTCGTCGGCCTGGTATTTTTCAACGCCTTGCTGCTCGTCACCGGCCTGCGCAACTTCCACGGCAAGTCCGTCACCTGAGCTTTCAGCTTGACCTTAATCCCTCCGTTTTGCCGATTCCGTCGCTTGTGCTAACGTTTTTCGTTCATGAAGAAGCGCATTGGCGTGCTCTTAAGCGGCCGCGGCTCGAACTTCGAGGCCCTTGCGGAAAGCGTTGCGGCGGGACGCATTCCCAACGCGGAAATCGCCATCGTCGTAAGCAACCGCGAAGGCGCCCCGGGTATCCAGCGCGCCGAAACGCGCGGCACCAAAACGCGCGTTATCCCTTCGAAAGGACTCGAGCGCGAAATCTACGACCGCCAGGTCGCCGCCGTTCTCGACGAGCATGGAGTCGACCTCATCTGCCTTGCCGGCTACATGCGCCTGCTGTCTCCTTTTTTTGTGGCCAAATATCCGAACCGTATCCTGAACATTCATCCGTCGCTCCTTCCGTCGTTTCCCGGCCTCGAATCGCAGCGCCAGGCGCTCGAATATGGCGTAAAATTCGCCGGCTGTACCGTGCATTTTGTCGACGAGAATCTCGACGCCGGCCCGATTATTTTGCAGGCCACGGTTCCCGTGCTCGACGCAGACACGGAAACCTCGCTCTCTGAAAAGATTCTCAAAGAGGAGCATCGCATCTATTCCGAGGCCGTTAAGATTGTCCTGGAAGGAAAATACAAGATCGCCGGCCGCCGCGTGCTGCGGAGCAACTAAATCGAACCATGACGCCAGCAAAATTCAAACCCGTCGAAGAGCAGTTCGCCTACCTGAAAAAGGGCGTCGCCGAGATCATTCCCGAAGCCGAGCTGAAGGCGAAACTCGAAAATTCCGTGAAAACCGGAAAGCCTCTGCGCATTTATCTCGGCGTGGACCCCACGGCACCGGATCTTCATCTGGGCCACACCGTGGTCTTGCGCAAGCTGAAGCATTTTCAGGATCAGGGCCACACCACGGTCTTTCTGATCGGAGATTTCTCCGCCATGATTGGCGACCCCACGGGCGTTTCGGAAACGCGCCCGCCGTTGACGCGCGAACAAGTCGACGCCAACGCCAAGACTTATCTTGAACAGGTGTACAAAATCCTCGATCGCGAAAAAACCGAAGTCCGCTACAACAGCGAATGGCTCAGCAAAATGTCCGCCGAGGATATCGTCCGCTTGTGTTCCCACTATCGCCTTGCGCGCATGCTGGAACGCGAAGATTTTCGGTCCCGGCTGGACAAGGGCCAGCCCATTTCCGTCCATGAACTTCTGTATCCGCTTTTGACTGCGATTGACGCCGTGAAATTGCAGTCCGATGTTGAACTGGGCGCCACGGAGCAAAAATTCAACTTGCTGGT
>Ga0207665_10000400_pt1 | contig 29841 bp, 26 predicted proteins | sample LARL112metaG_FD_184351 | JGI IMG/M metagenome (GOLD analysis project Ga0207665, IMG submission 184351) | Corn, switchgrass and miscanthus rhizosphere microbial communities from Kellogg Biological Station, Michigan, USA - LAR L11-2 metaG... | ecosystem: Host-associated > Plants > Roots >... | reverse complement strand
ACTAGGACATGTCCTTTCGTCAGCCCTCTGTGACTAACTCTGTGGATGATGTCCATTTGTTTCCGCAGTATGCTCTTGCCGTGCCCAGGAATTTCCTCCCCCTGCTCGTGCTCTTCACCCTTCTGGGTTCCGCCGCGCTCACGCGCGACAAGCATCACACGCCCGCTCCGCCACCGCCGCCAGCACCCGTCGTCGTCACCGAACACTGGGCAGAAAGCACGCTGGGCACGCTCTCGCTCGAAGAAAAAGTCGGGCAATTGTTCATGGTCCGCATGCGGGTCGAGTTCCTCGGCAATCAGAGTCCCGAGTATCTCCGCTTGCGAGACAGCATCCGCAAATACCATGTTGGTTCGCTGGCGATGTCCATCCCCGCCGCTGGTCACTTCCTGAATGGCAATGACCGGTACCAAACCGTCACTTTGATGAATCAGCTCCAGTCCGAATCGAAGCTCCCTCTGCTGGTCGCCGGAGACTTCGAGCGGGGCGTTCTTCCTCCAAAATTATTCGGCACGACTGTCTTCCCGCACGCGATGGCCTTCGGCGCGACCGGCAAGCTGGCTTATGCGGAGGAATTCGGCCGCATCACCGCGCAGGAGAGCCGCGCGCTCGGGGTGCACTGGAACCTGTTTCCCGTCGCCGACGTTAATTCCAATCCCGCCAACCCGATCATTGGCACACGCGCCTTCGGCGAGAATCCCTTGCTAGTCGGCGATCTGGTAGCGGCCTACATTCGTGGCGCACGCGCGGCCGGAATGCTCACCACCGCCAAGCACTTTCCCGGACATGGCAACACGGCCACCGATTCCCACATCGCCGTCCCGATCGTGGGTGAAAACCTCGCCGAGCTGAACGCCGTCGACCTGCCGCCCTTCCGCAAGGCCATCGCAGCCGGTGTGGACGCAGTCATGACCGCGCACGTGCGCGTGCCGGCCCTCGATCCTGCACCCGACCAGGTCGCGACCACCTCGCGGCGCATCATCACCGATCTCCTGCAGCATGATCTCGGCTTCAAAGGCCTGGTCGTCACCGACGCACTCGATATGGCCGGTCTCACCAATCGCTACGCCTGGAATCCCGGTCGCGCTGCCGTTGAAGCATTCAAAGCCGGCAACGACGTTCTGACCATGCCTGCCGATCTCGACTCGAGCTACCGCGCCATGCTCGAAGCGGTGCGCAGCGGCGAAATTTCCCGCGATCGTCTGGACGCCTCCGTCCTCAAAATACTGCGTGCCAAGAGCTCCTTGCACCTTGAAAAACAGCGGACTGTCGACGTGGGCGCCATCCACCGCCTGGTGGGCAATGCCGAAAACATCGCCGAAGGGCAGCGCATCTCCGACGACTCCATCACGCTGGTCCGCAACAACGGCCACCTGCTGCCGCTAACCCTGAGGCGAGTAGACCAGAACAGCCTCGTCCTCTATCAGCGTGTGAAGCCCGCGCCCTCCACCGCGCTGGTGATTCTGTGCGATCGCCTGAGCGCCGACGACGGGCATGTCCTCGAGCACGAAGTCCGCCAGCGTGCCTCCGACGCCGACGTGATCTTTGTCGACCCGCGAGTGGCCGCCGCCCGAACCGATCTGGTGCTGAGCAAAGTGGATCATGCACGCACCGTCGTGGTCGCAGTCTACGTGGTGCCCTCGGCAGCCAGAACCAGGACGGTCGCCCGCGGCCAGAAAAACTCCTCGTCGCTGCCCGATTCCACCGCTCGTCTGCTGAACGCGATCCTCGCCCGAGCAAAAGAGAAGACAGCGGTCCTGGCCATGGGAAATCCGTATCTCACCGGAGACTTCCCCACAATCCAGACCTATATCTGCACCTTCTCCAACGCGACCGTCTCAGAAGTGAGTGCAGCCCGCGCAATTTTCGGAGAGATTCCACTCTCAGGGCATATGCCGGTGAATATCGGCCAAACCGCGATCTCATCGTCCGACCACGCCCTCGACCATCTGATCGGGGAATCGACCTCACTAGCCAGGCCCGCGCCTTAATAGTGATCCGCTTCTCAGGCACGACGACAGCGGTCCCAAGCGAACCCAACCACCTCAGCGGATCAAAGACGGACCAGTCACCGCTACGGCGCAACGGGAAAGGGCAGAGAACTTGGACGGCAACGTGGAACCTGGCACGATCGGGATCGCAGTAAGGGAAATCCTGCAACAGGCGTTAACCATGCCGGCCAAAGGGCGCCCCATCCTAGCGCCCCCTTTGCGCTAGGGTAGGATTCCACAAAAGCCAGTATGGGATTCACCAAAACTCCCGCGGAACGCAGTAAAACGAGACGGTCACGGCGTCGACCACATCACTTCCCCTGCACCTCCACCGCCTCAGTCAACTGCACAGCATGACTCCCCGACCCGGGCACCATAACCGTCTGCCCGTGCCCGGCATACTTCGCCAGCACACCAGCCCGCGACCAATCCAGATCCCACCCGTCGGCGATCGCGATCACGGTATACGTCCCCGGAATAACGCCCTGCAGCACAAAACTTCCGTCCAGATCGCTCTGGTCCCGTCGAAACAACTCTATATTCGCTTCCGGATGGTTTGGGACCAGCACCACCATGGCACCAGCAACTCCTTTACCCCCTAGCTTCGCGAATCCCTCAACCCGCCCGCTCCCGCTGGCCAGCGTCAGCGTCACAGCCAGGGAAGTCCCGGGCGCGACCTTCAACGTGTGCCCCGAGCCCATTTGCCCTTCCGTCGCAACTTTGACCACGGCATACGATACGTTCTGCGATCCGGCCAGCACCTCATAGTTACCAGCAGCCACATTCTTTAACTCGACCTCTCCCGTGCTGTTCACCCGCCCGTAGGCCACGACGTGCTGTTTCTCGCGCAGCACCACGAAAACTTCTCTGGGCAGCCCTTCTTCCCCGACGATGTGCACCGTCCCGACGATGTTGCTAAGCGCCTCGCCGCTCGACGTGTCCACCTCCTGCCCGTCCTGCGAGATGTCAACTTCACTAATCCGGCTCGCCTGTGTGGGGCTGGCCAGGCGAACCGCGTACTTGCCCGGCGCCGTCGCGATTTCGAATACGCCGGCCGAGATAGGCTGGACAGCTTCCCCTCCCCGTGACATCTCCAATTGCTCGAATACCCGTTTCTGCAGGAGGGGGGACGGGTACCCGTTGCCAGCATCCGCCTGCTCGCGGAAAATTATGTGCAAGGACGGTACCGCCGTGAGTCTGACATCAATTTCCAGACGATCACCGCCCCGTATAAGCATCGGAGTCGCGTCATCCGATTCGGTTGCCCCCGCATAAAACGTGGTTGGGTAGACTACATCGAGCCCGCGGTCCACCACTGCGGGCGCTACAGAGACGCCCTCAGGCGCCGATGTCACAGGATGCACGGCGTACCACGGGGTCGCGCTCACGGAAAGAAAGTAGGTGCCGGCATCCAGCGGTGTAAACTCGTAGGCGCCCTGATCGTCTGTAGTATCCCGCTCATATTGCGCGGTCCGGCTCACGCCCGTAGCGTGATCCTCGCGCCACAGAATCACGTCGGCGTGCCGCACTGGATCCCCGGATTCGTCGAGAACCCTTCCGCTCAGCGCCGCCCATGGCAACAGTTGCAGCCGCAGGTTTTCGGTGTCGATACCGGCACCAGTTACGATCGCGCTCGAATATTGCTCATGCTGGTTGTAGTCCGAGCTAACGAATCCGCGTCTCGCTCCGTGCAGCGAATACTTGCCCGCCGGCACCCGAAACTCAAACCGGCCATCGTCCCCAGTCAGGTACGACTGCACATCCTTAGGATCCTTGGTATTTCGGAGAATCACTCGCGTGAGCGCCAACGCGTTTCCGCCGGGCTTGGCTATCACCGTTCCGGCAATCCGGAAGGTTGAAGGAGCGGCATGCCCAGAGGTGACTTGCGCGGCCGCACCGCCAGAAATTGCCAGCGCCACTATTACTGTGACAGCAGTCTTCAGTCTCGATTCGAATACCGACATGATCATTCGCTTCTCGAAATCAACTGCAGCGTGATCTGTTCTTTTTGGCCGGCGCCGATTCGAACGACCTGACCCTTACCATCGTAGGCGTGCATTGCTTCTCTGCTGAAGTATTCCAACTCCCTCTGCGGGCGGTCGAACGCTAACACTCGATAAGAACCCGGAGGGACTTGCCGCAGGTCAAACTTCCCATCCCGCGACGCCGTCGCGTGTCGGAACTGTCCCGTGCCATCGGGCAGCGGGAGACAGTACACATGGCCCGATGCGTTCGACCAATTTCCTCCCACCAAGCCCGTTGCGTTTCCAGCCGCATCAGCCGATTCACTCAAACCCTCGACGCTGCCAAGAATCTCCCCTCCGTCATCCCGTAGGGTTACATCCACGCTGATTTGCTCACCGTGTCCGATAGTCAGCGGCTGGCGCAACAGGTCAATTTCTCCCGACGTCACCGAAGCAGCAAATCCGCGATGGGGATCGACTCGCACCCAGTAACGGCCTGGACTAATGCCCCCAAAAACCACTGAGTCGGGTTGCTGTGTCACAGATCGGGGTCTTCCCGACATGTCCGAGGCCGTGAACTCATCCACTGGTTGGAGACTGACCGTAAAGTTCTCGGCTCTCACCCGGCCTTCTTGCCAGAAATTCTGGTCAGGGTCTCCATTGGAAACATCAATTTCCGAGGAAGATTTGAAGTCGAGCTTGGCTTTGATTTGAACCGAACTGTTCGGCATCAAAGTCATCGGAGCAGTTTCCGCAGCCCCGTCCTTCACTACCAGATTGACCGATCCGCTCAGGCCGATTCCTCCATTGTCCGCTGCTTCCACAAGGTAGGTTCCGTTCGGCAGTCCGCCCTCGATTCTCTGTTCCCGTCGGTTGTACCCCAGCGTAAATCCCGGGCCCTTGCGCCCGTGCACGGAAACACTGACTTCGATCTGGTTGTCGATCGGGCCGTTGGTCACTGGTACCTTTATCGGATAGTAAGCCTGCCTCGCCGGCGATAGCTCGGCTTGGAAAGTCGCGCCGGCAGTCAGTTGGATGGGCGCGGCAGTTTGAAAGTCCGTGGCACTCGGAAAATAGGCGGGCGGATATCCGTACATCGGCCCGCGAGGATCGAACGTCAGTGGATCGCGATCCATTAATTCCCCCGTAAGCAACTTGTAGGTGCCCGCTTCGAGATCCGAGAATCGAAACTCCCCGCTCAATCGGGCCTCCACTGATCCAGCCAGCGTCCAATGGCCGCATCCTTCGAGGATTTGGCGCCGGTAAAGATGCACCGTTATGCGGTCCGAAGCATTGGAACTCGGCAAAATCACCCGGCCTACAACCCGAGCCTCGGGCCCGAGCGCGATCATGACGTCTCTGCCCGGCACCACAGGAGAGGGCTGCCAGGTCTGTGGGTGATGTTCCCACTCTAAAAATCCCGGCTTGCGCGCCATCAGGATCGTGGGAAAATTCGTGAACGAGCGAAGCGGTCTGCTGTAGCTCTCCGTCTCCACCGCAGAAGTGTCATGTTGGTCGGGTGGCGGAGCGGCAGCCTCTGGCGAAATCGCAAACTCAAAGCGCCCCTGCTCGTCGGTCAGCGTCGCGAAGCGGTTGTCCGGTGAGTACACAAGTGCGCGCGCTACCGGTTCGCGTGTGACGCTGTTTACCACGGTCCCACGAACCGCGATCCTCTGTGAGTCGCTGGGCGCAGTCTGTCCTCCGGCGCCCGAAGCAAACAACGAAATCAGCAGAAGAGATAACCGGAGAAGGGAACCGACGGGAGCCCGTCGCCCCTGAACTCGACCAATGTCGGCGCTTCGCTCGCCCGGAGAGTGCAGGCGAACAAAAACCCTCTGCGAGTAACGACGCATCACAGCTAACTTACTCCACGCCACTAACTAGTCGCGGCAGCTTAGATCATAAATACAATCCGTTCAACTCAGTTCTGACGGATACACCGATTGTTCTTCCTCAAAGAGCTGTCACCTCTTAGAGTTGGTGAACGTATATGAGTGCGTGGGTGCCCCATCCTAGCGCGCACTTTGCGCTAGGGTGGGATACCACAACAGCTTTGCGGCATGGGATCCCATTCGATGTGTGAAATATTCGCCATTCGACCTGAAGGCGAAGGTTGTGACTTCGCCCTAATTCAAGGGTTTTCTTGTTTCACCGCTAACCCGTCGCCCTTCAACCACATCGACCCGACGTATTAGCTAATAGCCAAGTATGGATTTCGCGAAAAAGCGAAAGTGTTCCACCTGGAACATTACGCCAATATGAACAGAGTGTGACCTTCCGGTTACCACTGCCCCATTTGTAGTGCAAATTTCATCGCCCTGTAACATCAGCTCGCTATAAGAAAAGTATGAGCGCGGTCGTGTACGACACGCTGATCCTCTCCGACGTGCACCTCGGCGCGGAGGTCAGCCGCGCGCGCGCGGCCACGCGCATGCTTCAAGAAAATTCCTTTCGTCGCCTTATTCTTCTCGGCGACATCTTTGCCGACTTGAATTTTGGCCGCCTGAAAAAAGAGCACTGGAAATTTCTAGGCGCGATCCGCAAGCTCTCGAACCCGAAGCGCGGAGTGGAAGTCGTGTGGGTCGAAGGCAATCACGACCTCGGCCTCACCAACGTGATGTCGCATCTGGTGGGCGTCCGTGTATTTCAGGAATACTCGTGGCGCTACGCGGGCCTCACTCACCTCGCAATTCACGGGCACCAGTTCGATGGCTTCGCAGTGAACAGCGTTCCGCTGAGCAACCTGGGCACGCGCCTCTACCTGCAATTGCAGAAGCTTGACCTGAAAGGCAATCCGATCGCGCGGCTCATCGACCGCTTGAACACGCGCTGGCTGCGGATGTCGGCCAAGGTTGCGGCCGGCGCCATCGCGCACGCGCGTGAGCGCGGAGCGCGCCGAATCTTCTGCGGGCACACGCACGACGCCATGCATCTGGAACAAAACGGAGTGGACTACTACAACGCAGGCGGCTGGATTGATTCGCGCCTGACCTACATCACCATTGGAAACGAGGGGGTTCGCATCCATGAATACAACGAGCGAGCTGACGATCGTGATTCCGGCGAAGAACGAAGCGAAACTGATTCCGAATTTGCTGCGTTCGCTGGCGACACAGGACTACTCGAAGATGTCGAGTACGAAAGTGTTGGTCGCTGACGCCAACTCTACGGATGGCACGCCAGACATTGTCCTGGGCTTCCGCGACCGCCTCAACGTGAGCGTGATTGCGGGAGGCATGCCCGCGGTGGGACGAAACCGCGGCGCAGCGCTTGCGGACTCCGAGTACGTGCTCTTTCTCGATGCCGACATCGAGATGGCGCACGCCTCGGTGATTCGCCGCGCCGTCGAACTCGCGCAGCAGAAGCAACTGCATTGTGTCACCACCAACATCGTTTGCCGCGATGGCAGCTGGTTCGACAAGGCGATGTACGGGGGCAACGATTTCTTTCAATACCTCTCGCGCCTGCACAAGCCGTTCGCCACCGGTATGTTCATGCTGTTCGACCGAAGAAAATTTCATGAGCTGGGAGGCTTCAACGAGCAAGCGACTTTCGGCGAAGACTATCTGCTGAGCCAGCGCGTCGCGCGCAACCGCTTCGGCATTGTGCGCGGCGGCGTCTACACCACCAACCGTCGCTTCCGGCGCATGGGACACTTCCGCGTGGCGAGGTTGTTCCTGCGCACGGCTTTTAATTTCTGGAATGAGAAATTCTTCCTGAGAGACCACAAGTACTGGTTGGAGGCGAAGTAGCAGATGAAAAGTCACAATGACAGCTCACACGCCGGAAACACGAACGCTCTCGAGTGCGTTCGGCTGGCGCCTAACTTCGATCGAGATGACAGATTTGCTTGCTGAGTCGCGAAGCTGCGAGAAGAGAGTGCATGGATCCTTCGCTTCGCTCAGGCTGACAATTTGTGGAGGGTCTTGACACTCCGACTCAGAAGCGCAGCACGAGTCCGGTCGAGGCGCGAATCATGTTTTGGGTAAGGCCGAAGAGATTCGTGCGCAGGTAGTCGGCCTGCACGCGGATCGCGAAGGGGCCGCGCCATTTGTAGTCCACGCCTCCGCCGCCGGCGATCGTCCAGTTGGTGCTGCGGTCAAAAAATCCTGGGGTGGTGACGGTGACGCGGGTTGCGCCGCCGAGCACGTGTACGAAGGGACGGAAGTTCCCGTGGAAGGTGGAAATCTGCGGGCCGCCGAGGAGGGTGTATTCCTTGGCGCGTGAATTCGGAATCGCCGGCGTGCAGACCGGGACCGTCACGCAAGAGATGGGAAACTCGTTCCATCCGTAGTGGCCGCTGCCGTCTGCAACCAATGACAGCCAGGGCTTCAGGCGGATGCCTTCGATAGAGGCTTCCCAGCCGTTGAGGTTGGAGCGGTTGCCGGGCGCGTAATTCGTGTTGCCATAGGAGTATCCGGCGAAGATGGTGAAGCGAGGATTCTGCGCGGAAGCCAGACCGCTCACGGTCAGCATCATCGCAACGACGAGTGCGCGTTTCAGCACGAAAAAATCCTCCCGGGCGTACTACTACCGGCCCCGTGTGTGACTGAAGAGATTTGGATGCAAGCGTTTCCCGAAACTTTGCCTGATCGCTGTCCAACAAGGTGACAAGTTATTTATGAGATTTTTACACGCCAGCGACAACTGCACAACTTCGAAACGGTATCGTCTGAATATTCAAACAAATATCGATACGCGTCAATGTCCTTCCCTCGGGCGCAGAAATGGAGAGAGCATCTTGGAATTGGATTTGGAACGTCGACAATCGGGCGACATCACGGTGATTCACTGCCGGGGCCGCATGATTTACCGGGAGGAAGCAGTGGCAGTTTCGCGAGCGGTTGAGGACGCGCTGCGTACCAGCCGGGAAGTGGTTCTGGACCTGGCAGGCGTGCAGGGAGTGGACAGCGCCGGCCTGGGGGAACTGGTGGTCGCGCATATTTCGGCCGAAGAGCAGGGGAAAACGGTAAAGATGGTGGGAGCCAACCGCGCCGTTTCCGAGTTGCTGGAGCTGACGAACCTGATATCGGTGTTGGCCACATATCCCAGCGTGGCCGCGGCCATGGAGATTTAATTTTCAGCCGTCCGTAACTGTGGGGAGCTACGGTTGGGCTGACCCGTCACGAAAGTGACGGGTTATTTTTTTGGGCGGAGTTTTTTCTTGCCTTTCGTTCTCATCCGCAGGCAGGCCCGAAAATAGCCCGGCGCTTCGGGCGCCGGGTGCGGATGGGATAGGTGCATGCTTCCCGTAGGGACGATTGAAACGCCCTGCAGGAGCATCAACGTACGAAAGAGGTAGAAATTGGTGGTCGACTTTCAGGCGTCCCTTCCGGGACGCCACATGCTCGGCAACTACCCGGCGCTGAAGCGCCGGGCTATTTTCAGACGTCCTGCGGACTGAGACGAACATGCTCCTTCCGGGGCGGTCGGGATTCTTCCGGAGATGCACCTCCGGACGCGGTTGCTCGCGACCGAAACCCGCGATTAGTGGTCGCGCAGGAACCGATACTGCCCTTTGCGCTCGGTGGCGATGGATTCGGCTACCTGCAGGAAGGCTCGGCCGGCGTGGGACAGGGTGGCTTCTTTGCGGTAGACGAGGCGGAGCTTGCGGTGGAAGCGAATTTCTCGGACTGGGACGCGGACCAGTTCGCCGCGGGCCAGTTCGCTTTGCACGCTGATCTCCGGGACAAGTGCTACTCCGTTTCCCATGGCGACGAAGCGTGTGATGGCTTGCAGGGTGGGAAGTTCGACGTCCATGTGGAGCGGAGTTTTGTGGCGGCGGAACGCCTCGATGACTTTCTCGCGGTAGGGCGACGACACGATGTGGGCGACGAAGACCTCGGCCCCTAGCTGGCGAATGCTGATTTGCTTTTCCCCGGCTAGCGGGTGCGTGGGCGGGACTACGAAAGTGAGTTCGTCCTGGTAGACGATGATGGAGCGGAGACGCGGGTCCTGCGGGTCGTAGGTGAGCACGCCCATCTCGACGGTGTGGCGCAGCAGGTCGTCGGGGATGTGGCTGCCGAGCGAGCGCTGCACCGTGATCTTGATCATGGGATGCAGGCGGCGGAATTCCGCGAGCACCGGTAGCAGATAGAGCGCGGTGAATTCGTTGGCGGCGATGGCCAGCTTGCCTTTCTGGATCTCGCGAAGTTCGACCAGGGCTTCCTGCGCGTCGTTGCGTAAGTTGAGGAGTTTTTCGGCGTATTCCTTCAGGGTGTTGCCGGCGTCGGTGAGGACGCCTTCGCGCGATGAGCGGTCGAAGAGCGGTTCACCGATTTCTTCTTCCAGCTTGCGGATGGTTTGGCTTACCGCGGATTGGGTGCGGAAGAGTTTTTCGGCGGCGCGTGAGAAGCGGCCTTCCCGGGCGACGGTCAGGAAGACTTCGAGTTGGGAAAGTTCCATGGCTGCTTCTCCGCCGTCCCTACGGAGCTGGTTTGGACATGCTTAAAATGCGATTTCCCGGCACTTCCGTGTTGGGCTTTCCGTGTTGCGCCTACAGTTCTACCCGGCGCTCACGCGCTGGGCTCATGAATTTCGCCGGCTTTGCCGGCTGCCCTGAGTTTCGGGGAGCGATCAACTCGTCAACTTAAGCAGAAGTTGCATCGCCATCAGGGCAGCTTATAGTTGACAGTGATGCTTATATTAATTGAAAGATTATAAGCTTTGCTTTACCCCGGTGTCCACCTACCATAAACGTAGCCTCAGGGAGGACATAGGGTTATGGACCGAGTGCGGATTACGGTGTTCGACACCACGTTGCGGGATGGCGAGCAATCGCCCGGTTGCAGCATGAACGTTCACGAGAAGTTGCGCATGGCGCACCAGCTTGACCGGTTGGGTGTGGACGTGATCGAAGCCGGATTTCCTATCGCTTCGGACGGCGACTTCGAGGCCGTGCAAGCTATCGCGAGCGCCGTGCGGCGGCCGATCATTGCCGGTCTGGCGCGCGCGTGCCCGAAGGACATCGAGCGGGCTTGGGAAGCGCTGAAGGGCGCGGCGCGGCCGCGCATCCATGTGTTCCTGGCTACCTCCGATATTCACCTCAAATACAAGCTGCGGATTTCGCGCGAGCAGTGCCTGGAGCAGGCGCGGGAGAGCGTGCGGCTGGCGAAGTCGTTCTGTCAGGATGTGGAGTTTTCGCCCGAGGATGCGACCCGGACCGATCGCGACTTTCTGTGCCAGGTAGTACAGGCGGTCATCGACGTGGGCGCGACCACGGTGAACATTCCGGACACGGTCGGCTACACGATGCCGGCGGAATTCGCCGAGATCATCACTATGCTGCGGGAACGGGTGAAGGGAATCGAGAACATAACGATATCCGTTCATTGCCACAACGACCTGGGACTGGCGGTGGCGAACACGATGGCGGCGCTGGACGCGGGCGCCCGGCAGGTCGAGTGCACGATTAACGGAATCGGCGAGCGCGCCGGGAACGCATCGCTAGAAGAGATTGTGATGGCGACGCGGGTGCGTCCCGACCGCTACGCGTATGACATGGCGGTGGCCAGCGAACAGCTGTATCCCGCGAGCCAGTTGCTGAGCGAGGTCACGGGCGTGCCGGTGCAGCCGAACAAGGCGATCATAGGGCGCAACGCGTTCGCGCACGAGGCAGGCATTCACCAGGACGGCGTTCTGAAGAATCCGTTGACCTACGAGATCATGACACCGGCGTCGGTAGGCGTGCCCGATTCAAGGCTGGTGCTGGGCAAACATTCCGGGCGGCACGCGTTGAGCCTGCGCTGCGAGCAGTTGGGATATCACTTTGAGCGGCGCGAACTGGACGAGGTCTACCGGAGGTTTGTAGTACTTGCCGACCAGATCAAGCACGTGGAGGATCACCATCTGCTGCAACTGATCCGCGAGGCGCGTCCGGGGGCGAAGCGCATGCCGCAGCATGTGGAGGCGGTGCCTCCGGCAGTGATTGCGGCCGCGGCCGGGAAGTCGTTTAATGTGCCGGGACCGATCGAGCGGCATCCGCTGGAGATCGCGCTGCATTCGGTACACGAGCATCACGGGGATCAGGAAGATTATTTATGGGGTGTGTAAGTGAGCTGTAATTCGCGGCGGCCCGGCGCAAGCCGGGCCTTTTTTATTGTGACGTAATTGCGATATTGCGCCAATTGACGAACCGCTCAGTACTCAACTGCTTCGGAGTGGTTGCAACCGCGTCAGTGACCTAACTTCGAATTGCTCCGTCTTTTCGTCGTAGAAGAACGTGAGCAGATCACTCCCGTCCTGCGCCAATTCAGAGCGTTCAGAGAACCAATGGCCGACGCGTGGGAGAGCGGATTCGACGATGTACTTGTCTATTCTGTGACGATTAACACGTGGGACTGGCTGCACAACGATTTCCCAGCGGTATTGGGGCGGACGTTTGTAGAGACAGGAGATCGGCCACTCTTCTTCTAGAGGCGTGGCATTTTTAAGGTACTCCACTCTGAAGAATTCGTAGTGACCATTGCGCAGCCATATGTCAGACCAGAAGTAAAAGTGGAGCTTCAACTCTGGCAGTTGCACGGCTGAAGTTAAGGCCGCAGACAAAGCTGCTGCCCCGATTGGATATGACAGGTCGTTAGAAATCTTCGCTCTTGAGAGCGTCGGAATGATGTACGGCTGAACGTGTTCCAAATTACTGATCCACTGCTAAAGCTAGCACACCAGCACGTGGCGTTTGCTCCCCAAAACCAAGGTCAATGATTGAATCGCGGTATAACGACAGCCAGCTTCGCTTTCACTGTCACAGTATCTACAATCATCTTGACCTGCGCTTCAGCGGAGCAACCATGCGAATTACCGTTCTCTTGACTCTGCTATCTGCATCTCTCCTGTTCGCTCAATCTCCTAGCCTGGCCGAGAAGGAAGTGCCAAGAGTGGTCACATTCGTCGCGCCTGCATATCCCAGAGCGGCGAAGGAGCAGCGGATGGGCAAGACTGTCACCCGGCTCAGAGTCAGCCCTGAGGGGTCAGTTGCGGAGGTCAGGACAGTCAGTGCCAACGCAGTCTTCGAGAAGTATGTCCTAGAAGCACTCAAGCAGTGGCGATTTCAGCCCTCAGAAAGGGAACACATTCTTGAAGTCACATGCTGGTTTGAGTTTATTCAGAACGAGTGCGAAGGGACTGACCTGCATCCGATCATATCCGAGACCTACGTCTCTGCTGAGTTGCCGACCGTCGTTCACATAAAGACAGGCTTGCAGTTGCATGGAAACCAATAGCTCGCAGCGTCAACATTAGGGGATAGAGCGTGAGGCGCGGGACGGTTGACTGAGGCAATCATCTCACCCCCCGATGGGTGAAATGGGATATAGCCAGCGAGCGGTGGATGCGGCGTTTTTGTAGAATGCGAGCTTCGCTTGGCGGTAGGTGCGCGAAGTGATGCGCCGGACGTTACGAGGGAAAACTTGTGCTTCTGAATCTGACAGTGGTGGCGGGAGACGGGATCGGGCCGGAAGTTACCGAGGAAGCGATCCGTGTGTTGGACATCGTGGCTTCGGGTTTCGGCCACGAACTGAAGCTGGAGCGGAAGAACATCGGCGGGGCCGGGCTGGCGGCGAGTAATGATCCACTGCCTGCCGACACGCTGGAGGCTTGTCTGAAGTCGGACGCGGTGCTGCTGGGTGCAGTGGGATCTCCGGCCTATGACAAGAATCCCGGACATCTGCGGCCGGAGGCCGGCCTGCTGCGTCTGCGTAAGGAGTTGGGAGCGTTCGCGAACCTGCGTCCGGCAAAATGTTTTTCGGCGCTGCTGAATAACTCCCCGCTGCGGCCGGAAGTGGTACGCGGTACAGACATCATGATTGTGCGCGAGCTTCTGGGTGGAACCTATTTCGGACAGCCCCGCTCGATCGAAGGCTCGCCGGGATCGCGCGAGGCCGTGAACACGATGCGTTATGGCGAGAAGGAGATTGAGCGGATCGCGCGCGTTGCGTTTGAGCTGGCGCGCAAGCGCAAGGGCAAGGTGTTGTCAGTCGATAAAGCCAACGTGCTCGAGTGCTCGCGTTTGTGGCGCGAGGTCGTGACCCGCATAGGGGCGGAGTATCCGGACGTGAAGCTGGCGCACCAATATGTAGACTCGGCGGCCATGCTGCTGGTGCTGCGCCCGGGAGACTTCGACGTGCTGCTCACGGAGAACATGTTTGGCGACATTTTGTCGGACCAGGCCGGAGGGCTTGTGGGCGGGCTGGGCATGCTCCCTTCGGCGAGCATTGGCGGAACGGTCGGATTGTACGAGCCGGTGCATGGGTCGGCGCCGGACATTGCGGGAAAGGGAATTGCCAATCCGCTGGGCGCGATTTTGTCGGTGGCCATGCTGCTGCGGCATTCGTTCGAGCTGGAGAAAGAAGCGGCGTGCATCGAGTTGGCCGTGGAAAGCGTGCTGGACGCCGGGCACCGGACGCGGGACCTGGTGCGGAGCGAGGAAAAGTCTCTAAGTACGTCGGAGATGGGGAGGAAGGTGGCGGAGGCGGCGCCAGCGCTCGCTGGGGAAAATCGGAGGCAAGAGAAATCCGCCTGAGGTGCGGACGATTTGCCGGCGGGACGGCGCTCCTGAGCGCAAGCGTCCCGCCGTGAGTGGCGAGCGCGGAATCAACTCGCCGGTGTGAATACCTCCAATGCGGTGGCGGAATCTACTTCAGCGCCAGCTGAAGGGTCACTTTTTGGGCCTCAGGGGGCATGTTGGCTCGCGCCTGCGTCGGGTGAGTTTCTTTTGCGCGCGCAACCCGCGGCTCTTCCTTTCGAACGACCTTCTTCTGATTCGCGGTCGCATGCACTGGTCGAGCTACCGCTTTCGGTGCAGCAGCCCAGGGATCGTAATACGTGGGATCGACTTCCTGCTGGGCGAATGCGGGCAGGATGAGGCCGGGTAGTGCAAGGACACTCCACAGGATACTTTTGCGAAGGTTGATGTTTGAGAATGTCACGCTGGCCTCCCTGCCGGTGATGTTGTTTGCTGACAATCGACAATGAGAGAAGCAATCACGCGGCCAATCTGGAGACTGCGTCGCGGACGTGATCGCTGCGGAGATCTGCGTTGTGGAGGGCTCACCATTCGGCTTGAGGAGCTATCCGAAAAGATAGGTGAGGCGAAGGAGCGGGAAGCACGGAACTTCCGCATTTTTTGCACAAGCTGCGAGGTGTAAACTGAAATTACACAGACTTCCAACGCCTTCAGGGGGACGCGATGATTTCGAAGTGCGCGAATCCTGCTTGCGCCGCTCGTTTTTTATATCTGCACCAGGGAAAGCTCTATCGCTTTGAGCGTGAGGCTCAGGCCGACACCGAGTTGCTCATGGGCTTCGATCCTACGGTGCGGAAACACTCCTCCGGAGTCCAGTTTTATTGGCTGTGCGAGAACTGCGCCGCGTCGATGACGTTGATTCGCTGCAAGGGAATCGGCGTGACCATGCATCCGCGACGTCCGCTGCTCAAAGCGGCGTCATAGGGTTGCGATCGGCGCGGGCGGAGGGGCGTCGTACTTTCCGGTAAGGGAATACCAACGGATTCTCAGCATCTCCACAAACATGCGAGCGCCGTCCCGCAATGGATTGATGCGCGTGCCCTCGGCGTGTGCCCATTGCACGGGCACTTCCTCAATTTTCATTCCAAATTTGCGGGCCAGGAAAAGGACTTCGGGATCGAATCCCCAGCGCTCGATGCGTTGCAACGGGAAGATGGCGTCGGCGGCGCGGCGGGTGAAGGCTTTGAATCCGCATTGCGTGTCGCGGTAGGGCAGGCCGAGGAAGATGCGCAGGGCCAGGTTGAAGATGCGTCCGAAGAGCTGACGGTGAAGGGACTGGCGCTGGGTTTGCAGTTCGCTGCGCAACCAGCGGGATCCGAAGGCGACGTCGGCGCCGTGGTTCAGCGCGGCGAAAAGCTTGTCGGCTTCTTCGATCGGGGAAGAGAGATCGGCATCGCTGAAGAGGAGAATTTCGCCAGTGGCGCGCAGCATGCCGTTGCGGACGCTGTAGCCTTTGCCGCGGTTGCCGGGATTCTCAAGGAGGCGAACGATCGGATGGCGCGCGGCATACTCTTCGACAATCTGGGCGGTGTCGTCGCTGGAGCCGTCGTTGACGACGAGGATTTCGGCGTTCCATTGGCGCTGGTTGACGAAGGCGATCACGCGGTCGAGAGAAACGCGGATTCTGGCGCTCTCGTTGTAGGCCGGTACGACGATGCTGTAAGTCGGGGGCAAGGTTTTTGTTAGATGCGTAAACCCGCGTCGTGCGACGGGGTTGCGCGTTTGAGACTAACACTTGCCGGGCGGTAGGGGTGCTCGGCGCTGGGCTTTGGGCGCCGTGGTGGAAAAGCTGTTTAGGACGTCGCAACACGCGGCTGACTCGGGGACCCTCGACTGCGTTCGGCTGGCGCCTGACTCCGCTCAGGATGACAACGGGAAGGCAGCGACTTAGCGATTGTGCGTGGGGATCTACGCGACCTGGCGGCGTTCCAGCATGGCGAAGAACTGGTTCACCAGGTCCTCGTCCCAGAGGCCGGACTGGGCTTCGACGCGCATGGTGTGTTCGGCCTGCTCGTGGGACTGGGCCATTTTGTACGGGCGGGTGGTGCGCAGGGCGTCATAGACGTCGACGACTTGCAGGATGCGGGGCAGGAGCGGAATTTCCTTTTTCGTGAGACCGTCGGGATACCCGCTGCCGTCGGAGTGCTCGTGATGGAAGCGGATGATGGGCAACACCAGGCGCAGCGACTTCAACGGCTTGCAGATGTTCTCGCCCGTCAGCGGGTGCTGCTTCATAACCTTCCATTCGTCGGCGGTCAGGTTCGAGCCTTTTTTCAGGATCTCGTCGGGTACGGCGATCTTGCCGAGATCGTGCAGGTAGCCGCCGCGGCGCAGCGCGATCAGCGACTCTTCGTCCAGACCGAGATGGCGTCCGAGTAACACCGCGCGGTTGGAGAGGCGTTCGCAGTGACCTTCCGTGTAAGGGTCGCGCGCTTCCACGCTCCGGCCGAGCGTGCAAAGAACCGACTCAGCGGTCTCCAGTTCGTCGGTGAATTCCTTCAGCTTGAGCAGCGACTTCACGCGGGCGAAGAGTTCCGCCGGGAAGATGGGCTTATTGAGGAAGTCATCGGCGCCGGCCTCGATTCCTTTGACCTTGTCTTCGCGATCACTCAGACCCGTGATCAGAAGAAATGGAATCAGGCGAGTGGTGGGATCTTCTTTCAGTTGGTGGCAGAGTTCGTAGCCGGAGCGGCCGGGCATTACGACGTCGGAGAGAATCAGGTCGGGCAGGTGGCGGCGAACCTCGATCTCGGCCTGGTCGGCGTCGGGGACAGTGCAGACATCGTAACCACGGCTGGCGAGAAGCTCCCGCATCAGCTCAGCCATGTCCGGGTTGTCATCCACCACCAGGACTCGTGGAACACGGCGGTGGATCAGGAGCTCGCCCATAACCTAATAGAGTCCGAACCGCATCGATCTGTTGCAATGAGAGAGGCGCTAACCTCTCCCGCCGGGCTTACTCTGCGATTGTAAACGAAGTTTACCCCGCGAGGGCCACGTTTCCCCGTGACAAAATCGTTTCCGCCGCCGTTTTTGAGATTCCCTTCGCGCGAACTGCTTGTGAATAGCTGTCTCCACTGACCTTTACTGGGTGCGGGTCACGTGCTTATCTGGCCTCATGCGCAGAATATTTCATACGCTGATGTTGGTCGGGATTTTGGTGTGGACTTCGCCGATGTTCGCGGTGCCGAAGCCGCACGCGATTTCATTTGGGAAGTGGACGGCGGCCAAATGGTACGTGGGGCCGCAGGCGAAGGCGCTGGATGTGAAGATTCGTGCACTCTACGTCGACACGCGGCTGAAGGAGTTCACGACCGGTACGCAGCACGAGGTGACGGACCGGCTGTTCGTGGTGCGCAGGATGTTTCGTCTGAACGACACACTGCCGACCGAGGCAGCAGCGACCACGAAGTGGACTTGGGAGCGTGGTGGGTGGTTGCTGGTTGATCGGGTCACCGGGAGAGTCTCACAACTCACGCTGCCTGAGTTTGATTCGTTCTATTCAACGCCCAGTTGGTATCGCGACTATGTCGCGTAGTGCGGCGTCTCCGATGATGGCAAGAAGTTGTTCGCGATGGTCGCGCAATTAGGACGGCGCAAGCCGATTCTGAAGAAGGCGCTGGGTGAGGCGGATGGCGATGATGTGCCGGATTCGGAGTCCGGCGCCCGTCTGGCAGAGGCTGCCGACGCGAGTGACATTCGAGCTTTTGGAGAATGAGAAGCTGACGTTTTCGGTGCGGGGCATGCGGTGGATGTGGTGAACGATGCGGAGGAGGATGAGGAAGGGGCGGAGTAAGGATGAAAGTTCGTGCGTCCTCAACGCTGCAAAATCGGCGGCCTGATGCCGCTGATAAGCGCCATCCACGGTGCGATCTCAGGGTAGCTGACCCTGATTTTGGGGAATAAGGGACGCAAACTTGTGCTAACGCCTAGTTAACAACAACTGTGAACCGGCGGCCACTTCACGCTCGGGGGCAGCGCCGTACTCAAGGCTCATCGCAACAGCTTGCTTATTGTCACTGATCGGCTATCGCCTCAATTGTTTAGATCGAATGGTGTCTTTCTTCCAGTCTCCAATACGACGCATCCCTGCTAGTTCTGCCAGTTTCCTATCTGGGACGAGTCCGAGAAAGTGGGTTCTGAGCGACCCGCTGCGAGGGGCCGTTCGGGGCTGCCAGTAAGTTTGCGCCACGCGTTCGACCACATTGGCTTCAGAAGAGAGCAATGACCCGCTTTCAGAATTAACCCAATTCGTCTCCGTCGAGACCCGGATTGGAACGCCAAAATTCTTCGATGATTTCCCGGACGACGAGACCACCAGCCCGGGTCACGGGCGATTTTCCGAGCAATACTCATGACCAATTTCTGATAGCGATCGAACAAACAAAAGAGGAAATAGCGAATGAAGTCACACAAGGGTCTTTCTAACCTGCTGGCGCTTTTACTCCTACTGTTCGTCGCAGTGCCGCTCGGGGCACAGGATACTGGCGAACCCGACAAGGCTTCCTTGGAGAAGGCCTATCCATCGAAGCGGCCATATTCGCCGTACGCGGATCGCCATTTTCCAGACCGCGTGTACTGGGGCGATACCCATTTGCATACGTCATTTTCTATGGACGCTGGCGCTTTCGGTTGCCGTCTGGGTCCCAGGGATGCTTACCGTTTTGCGAAAGGTCAGGAAATCACTGCTTCCAGTGGTCAGCCAGTTCGGCTCGCACGTCCTCTGGACTTTTTGGTGGTCGCCGATCATTCGGACGGCTTTGGCTTCTTCCCGCTGCTCTTAAGCGGCGACCCCAAAATCACAGCGGATCCGCAGGGTCGGCGCTGGAACGAGATGATTAAGAACGGGCAGGGAGCCGCAGCCGCCATCGACATAATCACTTCATTCGGAAAAGGAGCCATCTCCAAGGCCATTTTCCCAGTTCCAGGCACGACCGCATTCCAGGGCGCGTGGGAAGAAGTCATCAAGGCAGCTGAGGAGGCTAATAACCCCGGACGCTTTACCGCCTTCATCGGTTTCGAGTGGACTTCCAACACCGGCGGAAACAACCTGCACCGCAACATCATCTTTCGCGACAATGCAAGCAAAGCCAGCCTGGTTGAGCCCTACACCACGCAGAAGCCTCTGGGAAGTGACAATCCGCGGGACCTGTGGAAGTGGATGAGCGGTTACGAAGAGAAAACTGGCGGCCATGTTCTGGCCATTGCGCATAACGGCAATCTCAGCAATGGCCGCATGTTTCCCCTCATCGAATCGTTCTCGGGAAAACCGATCGACCGCGAGTACGCCGAGACCCGGGCGCTCCGAGAGCGGCTCTACGAGGTCACACAGATCAAGGGCGACGGAGAAACACACCCCTTCCTGTCCCCCAACGATGAGTTCGCTAATTTCGAGCGCTGGGACAAGGGAAACCTCGACCTCACAGTGCTTAAGAAGCCGGAAATGATGGAGTTTGAGTACGCTCGCTCGGCTTTGAGGAATGGCCTGAAGCTGGAACAGGAACTGGGTGTCAACCCTTACAAGTTCGGGATGGTCGGTTCCACCGATGCGCACACTGGACTCACCGCCATCGATGAAGATAATTTTTGGGGCAAGACTTCCAGTTCGGAGCCCAGCGCGGAACGTGCCACGCATCCGTTTATCAAGACATCCAACGCCACCATCATGGGATGGGAGCAGACCGCATCCGGCTACGCCGGGGTGTGGGCCACCGATAATACGCGTGAGGCGCTGTTCGATGCCATGCAGCGCAAAGAAGTCTATGCCACCACCGGCCCACGCATGGTTGTGCGTTTCTTCGGAGGCTGGGACTTCGCAGCCAATGATGCCAACACCCGCAATCCCGCCGTCATTGGCTATGTCAAAGGTGTGCCCATGGGTGGCGATCTGACTCAGGCACCGACGGGCAAGACGCCCACCTTTTTGGTGGCGGCGTTGAAGGACCCCATTGGTGCAAATCTCGATCGCATTCAAATCATCAAGGGTTGGCTAGACGCCAGCGGCCAGACCCACGAAAAGATTTATGACGTCGTCTGGTCCGGGGACCGCAAACGCGACGCTAGAGGCAAGCTTCCTCCGGTGGGTGACACCGTGGATGTCCCCAACGCAACCTACACCAACACTATCGGCGCCACCGAACTGATCAAAGTTTGGATAGACCCCGAGTTCGATCCCTTGCAACGCGCTTTCTATTATGTGCGCGTTCTCGAAATTCCTACTCCGCGATGGACGGCATACGATGCCAAGTATTTCGGCATCAAGATGCCTCCTGAAGTTCCAATGAAACTTCAGGAGCGCGCCTATACGTCCCCCATTTGGTATACCCCTGAGAAATAAGCCATGAAAATCTTCCTAGGAAGACTCATTCGGGAGCCGCTATTCCATTTCCTCCTGCTCGGGGCGGCTATCTTTTTCCTGGCGGGCCGGGTGCGTAATGCCAGCATCGGTGGCGGGGAAAGGATCGTTGTGACTCAGAGCGCGATGGAGAGCATGGTCGTGGGCTTCAGTCGCACGTGGATGCGTCCTCCCACTGAAGGGGAAATGCAAGGCCTTGTCGACGACTACGTGCGCGAAGAGGTGCTATACCGCGAGGCAAGAGCTATGGGCCTCGACCAGGACGACGTCATTGTCCGACGACGGATGCGACAGAAATTCGAATTCCTGGCCGAAGATCTCGCAACGCACCACAGCCCGACCGATCAGGAACTCAAGGCCTACCTCCAACAGCATTTGGATAGGTTCCACCAAGAACCCAGCTTCAGCTTCGAACATATCTTTCTAAGCCGAGAAAAGCATGGAGCGTCCACAGAGGCCGAAGCCAAGGCGCTCCTGGCGGAGTTGGGCGGCAAGAATAAGGACACTATCGACATCGAGAAGCGCGGCGACACTTTCTTATTACCTTCGCGGTTCGAAAAGACCTCAGCAGCCGAGACCGCTCGATTATTTGGCGAGAACTTCGCTACGCAGTTGGCCAAGATCGAGCCGGGGGAATGGGCTGGTCCCATAGGGTCCAGCTACGGGCTCCATCTGGTCCGTGTCGATGCACACGTCCCAGGAGTCGCGCCGCCACTGGCAAATGTGCGCGACTCGGTTCTCCGAGACCTTCTCAACGACCGCCGCAGACAAGAACTGGACGCTCAGTATTCCAAGTTACGCGCTCGATATACCGTTGTGATCGAGCCCCCCGAAGTGCCAAAGGTTGCGGAGGCACGTTGACGGGGCGATGGTGCAGCTTCGCGGTCTTGTTCCTGTTAGCAGTGGCTCAAACCCTCTGTGCCCATGAGGTTCGTCCCGGGTATCTCGAAATGCGTCAGACAGACGCCAGCACCTACGCCGTGCTGTGGAAGGTCCCAGCGGTGGGCGATATGCGCCTGAGCATTCACCCCCGTTTCCCGGAGAACTGCAAAACGGTAGCCGATGTCACGAGGTACCGTACATCCGATTCCTACGCAGAGCGCTTGCTTCTTACGTGTCCGGGTGGATTGGTCGACCGGACAATCGCAATCGATGGACTCGCCGCAACAATGACAGACGTTTTAGTACGTATCGAGCGAAGGGATGGTTCGACCCAAATCGCGCGTCTTACGCAGTCGAAGCCGGAACTGGTCGTCGAAGCATCTCCGGGCAAGTCGCAGGTTGCACGCGTGTATTCGGTTTTGGGAGTCGAGCACATTTTGACCGGAGTCGACCATCTGTTGTTCGTGCTCGCTCTCATCCTCATCACGAAAGGCGGCTGGAAACTAGCGAAGACCGTTACCGCGTTCACTGTCTCTCACAGCGTCACGCTGACGGCGGCAACGCTCGGCTTTGTTCACGTCTGGCAAAAACCCGTCGAGGCGGTCATTGCGCTGAGTATTGTGTTCGTTGCCGCAGAGATCTTGCATGGACGACAAGAACGATTGGGAATAACTGCCCGAGCCCCGTGGATCGTGGCGCTAACCTTCGGTCTTCTACACGGTCTGGGTTTTGCAGGCGGTCTTAGCGACGCTGGCCTTCCTCAGGCCCACATTCCGCTCGCGCTCCTCTTTTTTAGCCTGGGTGTGGAAGCCGGGCACTTTCTCTTTATCGGTGCTGTGCTGACTGTGATTTTTCTTCTGGTGCAGCACCCGAAGGTCATCACGCCCCGATGGGCGCAACTTGTTCCTCCATATGCGATCGGCGCCGTAGCATCGTATTGGTTCATAGCTCGGATCACCGCATTTTGGTACTAGGAGACCGACTTCGCTTTGGGTAATCTCCGCGATTACCACGGTAAAAGTAATTGCTGCGCCAGAAGCACGTGCAACTTTGAGTTCGTATCGTTCCCGAGGAGTTTTTGTATGTTGTCGAATCTAAACGACAGGAACGAACCGAATCTAGCGAACAGAGATTTGAAAGAGCTAAGAGAGTGTCAGACATGGTACGGACGATTTTGTTCCTCGTGATTCTTCTTTTTTCTTGTACATCTTTGCTTGCTCAAGAGCCGCAGGCCAGTGTACCGATTGCGGCTCAAACTCAACCAGCTGGGAAGACGGACAATACAACTTCCTCTGCTGCTGAGGGCTGGCATTTCGGCTTGTCGCCCTACTTGTGGTTCTCGGGGATTCACGGAACCGTTGGGGTTTTGGGCCGCGATGCGAGTGTGCATGCTGGGTTCGGAGACATTATTTCGAATCTCAATCTCGGCCTGATGGCAGCCGCAGAGCTTCGGCACAAAAGGGTCTTGCTGGTGACCGACCTGATGTGGATCAAGCTTTCCGAGGACAAAGGCCTTCCCGAAAATCAGCTGGGAGAGATCACCGCAAAATCCAGAGTCCAGAACTTCATGCTTGGGCCTGAGGTTGGGTATCGATTTGTCGAACAGCCGCGCCTCAACGTCGATGCTTTCACGGGATTTCGCTATTGGCACCTGGGATCGAGTCTGGAGTTTGAGCCGAACCCGTTGGGCCAGAAAGTTTCCACGAGTCAGAATTGGGTGGACCCCTTGCTTGGGGCACGGCTTCAGACGCCTTTAAGTCGCAAACTTCGTTTTACATTATTTGGCGATGTGGGTGGCTTCGGCGCCGGCTCGCAACTGGAGTGGCAGGTCGCCGGCCTGTTGGGCTATCAGCTGAACAAGAGGTTTACGCTCCAAGCGGGTTATCGCTATTTGGACGTGAACTACCGAAGCGGCGGATTCAAGTATGACGTTGCTATGAGTGGATTGTTGCTCGGGACAACGATCCACTTTAAGTGAGCAAACTACAAGCGGAGTTGGCCATCGCCCAAACGCAGAGACGTATCTGTTGATCTTCAGAAGTCTAACCCAGGTATGACGGCAAATGAGAATGCTGAGGTAGGGCGAATCCACGGGTCTTTGCTGCGTCGGTGCTGGGGAAGCTCTTCTACCGAGCATTCATTCACATGACGATTGTTTCGCAGCAGTTATTGGCGTTAGATCGCGATTACACCAACGATGCCGATAGTTTCGAGCTAGTCTTCGTCGAGTGACACGGCATCGATGCCGATGTTCTTTTCGCCTGCGGCTTTCTTCTCGTGGTACTTCTTGACCCAGGCTTCGAAGCTTTTTCCGGCGGCAGTGTCTTTGCCAGTGAAGGCCAGCGCCGCGATGTCGCTGTAGGGGATGCGGAGTTTCTCGGGACGACCCCTCGGGATCATGCGCACGTTGCAATCGGCAAGCGTGGCGCCGTCGTTCTTGCGATCGAAGAGGTAGCCTTCGATCTTCTCGCCGTTTTTCAAGGTGACGGTGAGGTCTCCGCGGTAGTCAAAGGCTTTTTCGAGAGCGGCGCGGATCTCGGCGTCGCTGGCAAGCGCGGGAATCCAACCTTCGAGATTCTCGTGAACCGTGCCGGGAGCGTTCTCCAATTCTTCGGCAGCGATTTTGGGGAGTGGTTCTGTCATGCTGTGCGGTTTTCGCGGGCGAGGGCGCCCGCGCTACACCGTCCTACGCGTCGGGTGCTGCGCCGATCTGCACCAGCGGGCCCGTCTTGTGCGGGGACATCGGCGTGTCGTCGTCGACGTCGGGATCGTTGTAGCGATCGAATAACGTGGCGCGGACGGTGGCTGCAAAGCCGCTGAGCGAGCCAAAGGTATCGTTCACGGCGCTGGCTTCGTAGCCGCTATGCACCATGCAGTTGGCGCACTTCGGATTGCCGCTTTCGGTGCCGTACTGTTCCCACTTGGTGTCGCGCAGGAGTTCTTCGAACGTGTCCGCGTAACCGTCGGCCATCAGGTAACACGGCTTCTGCCAGCCGAAGATGCTGTAGGTCGGCATGCCCCAGGGAGTGCAGCTGTACTCGCGGCGGCCCATGAGGTACTCGAGGAACAGCGGGCTCATGTTGAAGCGCCATTGCTTGCGGCGGTTGCTGAGAATCTGGCGGAACAGGCGGCGCGTTTTCTTCTTGCTCAGGAAGTGATCCTGATCGGGCGCCTTGTCGTAGGTGTAACCGGGAGAGAGCATCATGCCCTCGACCCCGAGGTCCATCATCTCGTCGAAGAAGGCGCGCACGCTTTTCGCGTCGCTGCCGTCGAACAGGGTCGTGTTCGTGGTCAGGCGGAAGCCGCGCTTCAGAGCTTCCTGAATACCCTCGACCGCTTTGTCGTAGGTGCCCTCGCGGCAGACGGCGAAGTCGTGATGCTCGCGCTGTCCGTCCATGTGGACGACGAACGAGAAATACTTGCTGGGCTTGAACTGGTCGATCTTTTCTTTCAGCAGCAGGCCGTTGGTGCAGAGGTAAACGTACTTTTTGCGCGCGACCAGGCCTTCCACGATCTCGCCGATCTGGGGATGCATCAGCGGCTCGCCGCCCGGGATGCTGACCAGGGGCGCGCCGCACTCATCGGCGGCTTTGAAGCACTGTTCCGGAGTCAGGTCGGTCTTCAGGATGTGGGCCGGGTACTGAATCTTTCCGCAGCCGGCGCAGGCGAGGTTGCAGCGGAACAGGGGTTCCAGCATGAGGACGACGGGAAACTGCTTCCGCCCGCGAAGCTTTTGGCCGATGACGTAGCTGGCCACCGTCCACATCTGTGAAACCGGAACACCCATGTGCGTGCTTTCCCTCTTTAAATGAACAAGTTAGTCGAAATCGAACCGGACACCAGACCCATTGGATGATTGCGATGCCTTAATGATACCGAATAAAGGGGCCAGCTACCAGTTACTCGGCGGCTGTCCGGGAAGGAGCCTTGGGACTGCCGCGGTGGCATCCGAAAGCCCTTGATTTTCATCAAAATACGCACGCTTGGCTTGGCCTAAGCTTGTTCTCAACGGGATTGCCTGGCTGCGCGACCAAATCATCCAAAAGGCAAAAATGAAAATTCTTCGTCCTCTAATTCTCGCACTGCTCGTATCGTTGGCGGGCCTGGCTTCGGCACAAACCTCCAACTGGACCATCGATTCCAAGCACTCGACCGCTCAGTTCACCGTGCGCCACATGGGGATATCGAACGTGAGCGGAAGTTTCACGCAGGTATCGGGCAGCGCCGTTATCAATGACAAGGACATCACGCAGTCGCAGGTGAACGCGGTCATCGACGTGAACTCGGTGGACACCCGCGTTCCGGATCGCGACAAGGATCTTCGCAGCCCGAACTTCTTCGATGCTGAAAAATATCCGACCATCGAATTCAAGTCCAAGCGGATCGTGAACAGCAGCGGCAAACTCCAGATGATCGGCGACCTGACCATGCACGGCACGACACGCGAGGTCACACTCGATCTGGATGCGCCCACGGCGGAGCTGACCGATAATTCCGGCAGCCAGCGGAGAGGGTTTTCGGCGTCGACTACGATCAGCCGGAAGGATTTTGGCGTGGTCTGGAGCCATAACCTCAAGTCCGGTGAGGCGGTAGTCAGCGATAACGTAAAGATTCAGATTGATGTGGAACTGGTGAAGAAGAAGGGCTAGCGCAGACTAATTAGCGCAACTAGTCGATGGAGGGACGGGCGTCCCCGCCCGCCGCTCTATCAACGACGATTATCGCGGTTTCGTGATCGCGCCCTCTGACGCTGAGTGCACCAGCGCGGCGTACTTCGCAAATACGCCCGCGGGATATTTGGGCTTGGGCGCTTTCCACTCGGCCAGGCGGTGCTTCAGGGTTGCGTCGTTGATCTCGACTTCCAGCTTGCGCTGGTTGATGTCGATGTGGATCGTGTCGCCTTCGTGTAGGGCGGCGATCGGGCCGCCCAGCGCGGCTTCGGGAGCGACGTGGCCAATCATGAGGCCGCGGGTGGCGCCGCTGAAGCGGCCATCGGTGAGCAGGGCAACGGCATCTCCCAGGCCTTCGCCGACAATGGCGGCGGTGACGCCGAGCATCTCGCGCATGCCTGGGCCGCCTTTCGGGCCTTCGTTGCGGATGACTACCACGTCGCCGGACTTGATCTGCTTGCTGGTGACCGCGGTCATCGCGGCTTCTTCTGACTCGAAGATGCGCGCAGGACCGCGGTGGGTCAGACGCTCGTGGCCGCTGATCTTGACCACGCAGCCTTCCGGAGCGATGTTGCCATGCAGAATAACGAGACCTCCCGTTTTCTTCAGAGGCTGATCGAGCGCAGCGATGACGGGCTGACCGGGAGTTTCTTTCGCCGCACCGGCCTCTTCCGCAAAAGTTTTTCCAGTCACGGTCAGCGCGGATCCCTGCGCGAGCTTTCCATCAAGCAGGCGCTTGGCAATGACTGGGATGCCACCGGCTTTGTCGACATCGGCCGCCACGTATTTTCCGGCGGGCTTGAGATTCGCGAGCAACGGAGTTCGTTCGCTTACTTTCTGGAAGTCGTCGATGACGAGGGGAACTCCCATCTCGCGCGCGATCGCCAGCAGATGCAGGACTGCGTTGGTCGATCCTCCGGTGCAGGCGACACCGGCAATCGCATTCTCGAAAGCCGCGCGGGTCAGAATGTCTTTCGGGGTGATGCCCTTGTGAAGTAGATTAAGAACAACCTCGCCGCATTTGAACGCTACTTCGTCCTTGCGAGCCTCCATGGCGGGAACCCCGTTGAAGCCCATCGGCGAGAGGCCAATCAACTCCATCACCGTCGACATCGTGTTCGCCGTGTATTGTCCGCCGCACGCCCCGGCGCCGGGACACGCTACGTTTTCGAGTTCGAGCAACTCAGCATCGGTCATCTTGCCGGCGGCGTTTGCACCCACCGCTTCGAACACATCTTGAATGGTGACATCTTTCCCTCGATACACGCCGGGCGCGATCGTGCCGCCGTAGAGGACGAGGCCGGGAAGATTCATGCGCGCCAGCGCCATGGCGGCCGCGGGGATTGTCTTGTCGCAGCCCACAACACAGACGAGCGCGTCAAAGAGCTGGCCGCGGCAGACAAGTTCGATCGAGTCGGCAATCACTTCGCGACTCACGAGCGATGCCTTCATACCTTCGGTGCCCATGGTCTCGCCGTCGCTGATGGCGATGGTGTTGAACTCCATGGGCGTGCCGCCGGCGGCGCGGATGCCGTCCTTCACCTTGGCCGACAGGCGGCGCAGGTGAAAGTTGCAGGGCATGGTTTCGATCCAGGTGTTAGCGACACCGATGAGAGGCTTGCGCAGATCGTCGTCGGAAAAGCCGATCGCCTTGAACATGGCGCGCGCCGGAGCGCGGTCGCGCCCGTCGGTGATACCGCGGCTGCGATGCTTGAGATCCATAGGGGTAGAAGATTACGACAAGGGACCCGGAAAGGAGAAATCCAGAGCCCATGTCGCTCGAAACCTTAACGCGGCCGTCCTAAGCGGGGGAATTACCGAGAATTACTAATCAGGATGACGTCGCTGCTCTCGCTGCCTCGGGTCAGCGCCAGTTGCCTGCCGTCACGCGACCAGTCAAAGTCGAAAATCAGTCCCGATTCAAAATTTGTGATCTGTTTCGGGGCTCCGCCTCCTAATTTCTGTCGCCAGATGTTAGAGACGCCGTTCCTGGTTAATGCATATTCAACGGCGTCACCCGCGGGCGCCCAACGGGGGGCATTTGCTGAGGCTGGCCAGTCGAACTTGTACAAGTCGGCTCCGCCCTCGGAAGGGACGACCTTCAATTGATATGGCTTGGATGCAGAGGGAGATGCGGGGTTTTCACGGGGAGCGGCGAGATACATGATTCGCTTTCCGTCCGGGGAGACTCTGAGAGGATAGCTAAAACCAATTTCAAAATTAAAGTCCTGTGCGAGCGCCTCTGGAGGCTTCGCCCCCGTGATGGGAACTTTTACCGGAGTCCAGGAAGGCCCCCGCAAATAGACCACCCACTTGCCATCGGGAGAACATTGCGGGCCTCCGGCAACTGTCTCGTCAGCGATGCGCGTGGGGTTTGAGCCGTCCGCATCCATGCGCCATACCCCTTGCTTCTGTTCCCGGTAGGCGGCATAGACGATGTAGCGCCCATCGCCACAAACCGACGGGTCCCAGTTGGGACTATCATCGGACGTCAGCCGACTACGCCCACTCCCATCCTGATTTACCACGAACATCTTGCCATCCTGGCTGGCAAAGACGATCCGGCCGTCGGGCATCCACGAAAAGCCTCCGACAGCAAACTCCTTCGTAGTAATCTGCTTTGCTTTTACGGTGTTCTCGCCGGGCGCGAGCCACAAGTCGGAGACCGTTGACAGCTCAGTGTCGACAAGAGTCTTGCCATCCGGCGTGAGGTCCAAGCAACAGAGCTGGTAATCCATCAGGTCATTGGTGAGGCGACGTGCCTCACCTCTGGGATAAGAAATGAACCAAAGTTGCCCGCGAAACGCCTGACCAGGGTTCCCTATGGGAGCCAAGAGACCACTTCCGTCGGGCAGCCAGCGCGGACGACCGATGGCGTCCGGTGTTGAGTAGACTTCACGGACCGATCCATCGGCGACCGATACCGCCCAAAGCACAGAACGAAGTCGTTTCGTGGCCTCCGAGGTTGTGAACGCGACCGTCTTGCCATCGGGAGACCAGGCGACACCGATAAACTCGTCACGGTAGGGTCGTGAAGCGAGCACCCGTTGATCAGTCCCGTCGGCTTTGGCAATCAAAATATCAGCCTTGCCAGTGTCCGAGTTTACCCGCAAAAAAGCGAACTGCCGACCATCTGGAGAGTAACTGGATCCGAAGTCGATCCCCCCTTGCATCGCAAGGTGTGGTGTTCCGCCGAGCGCGGGTATCCGATAGAGAAAGGTGTTCGTAAAGTTGGGCTTCTCGGAGCGGACAAAATCAATGTAGTTGGCGTCCGGCGAGAAGGTCAGACCCCATATCCAAACTTCATCCGGCGGTAGAATCTGCACATCGCTGCCAGTAGCTACTTGACGAACGTTGATGCTCTGTTTTTCCCCCTCCCGTAAAACGTAGACCACATAACGCCCGTCCGGTGAAATCGCGACGTTGATGGCATTCCCGCTCTGGGTAACTCGGCTGATCT
>Ga0207665_10000399_pt1 | contig 29884 bp, 26 predicted proteins | sample LARL112metaG_FD_184351 | JGI IMG/M metagenome (GOLD analysis project Ga0207665, IMG submission 184351) | Corn, switchgrass and miscanthus rhizosphere microbial communities from Kellogg Biological Station, Michigan, USA - LAR L11-2 metaG... | ecosystem: Host-associated > Plants > Roots >... | reverse complement strand
CATGGAAATCGGAGCGCCGTTGTCGCTGACCTCGTAGCCGCGCTTCAGTCCTTCGGTGCCCGACATTGAAATGGCCCGCACCCATTTGTCCCCAAGATGCTGCTGCACCTCGAGCGTTACTTTCGTGGGCACGCTCTGAATTGTGCATTCACACGTGAGAGCGTTGTAGATTCCGGGGAGCGCTCCCGGAAATTCGACGTCCACAACCGGACCGAGGATCTTTACAATCTTGCCTGTATTCATATTTGTATCCACTCACCGCAATCTGAAATGTACTCGATTCGTTTCATTCGGACTGCCCGCCAGCAATTTCCAGCAGTTCCTTCGTAATATTGCCTTGCCGCAACTTGTTGTATTCGAGCGTCAGGTCCTTGATGAGGTTTTCGGCACTATCGGTGGCGTTCTTCATCGACACCATACGCGCACTTTGTTCGCTGGCTTTGGCATTCAGCAACACTTGATAGATGTAAATATCGAGATAGTGCGAAATCAGGTAGCTCAGCACGAATTCAGGGCTGGGCTCAAACAGGGACTCGGTGGTGTCGTTTGAGAGTTCCTCTTCGGATCTGACGCCTGGAATCTTGATTGTTCTCACTTCGCCTACCGGCAGATAATCCAGACAGAGGGCCTGTTGGGTTAGCGTGTTGACGAAACGGGTGGCGATCACCTGAACCTGGTCCACTTCCCGTTTCAAGAAGAGGTCGCGGGCAAATGCAGAAATTGCTCTGGCCTCGGAGATTCGGGGAGTATCGGTATAAGCAAAATCGGCGACCAATTGCCGGCCGGTGCGCGCGATGAATTGCGCGGCCTTACGCCCTGCTGTGATGTAAAGCGTGGACTGCGGATCGAAGTCGGCGGCCAGTCGGCAGACATTGCTGTTGAGCGCACCGCAGAGACCTTTGTCCGCGCCAACGAGAATGACAGCGCGCTTGCGGACTTCGCGGGATTCGAGTAGGGGATGGCTGAACTCTCCCATACGAGTTGTCGCTTCACGCTGAATACGGTACAGCACCTGCACGAAGGGACGTCCGGCAAGGGCGGCGAGTTGCGCTCTGCGCATTTTTGACGCAGCCACCATTTGCATCGCCTTGGTAATTTGGGCGGTACTACTGATGGAGCGTATCCGTCGTCGCAAATCGCGCGGGCTGTGCATAATCGGTAGTCCTAGGTCCTACATCTCGGAGAGAAATCTAGCATCCCACCAACGTTGCCGAGCAACGCTGACCTCATCGCCAGGTTTCTTTGAACTGATCGAGGGCTGCCTTCACCTCGGCAGTCAAGGGCGCGCTGAGAGCTTTTTCCTTTCCAATTTTGGCCAGCAGTTCTGGCTTTCGGGTACTCAGGTATTCCGTCAATTTGAGTTGAAATTCCTTGACCCGTTCCACCGGCACGTCATCCACATAACCGTTCTGGACCGCCCAGATCACCAACACTTGTGTGTCGACGCCGATCGGGCTGTATTGAGGCTGTTTGAAGATTTCCATAATGCGCTTGCCGCGGTCGATTTGTGCCTGGGTCTTCGCATCCAGTTCGGAGCCGAATTGCGCAAAGGCAGCCAATTCGCGGAATTGGGCGAGGTCGCCTTTAAGCTGGCCGGCTACCTGCTTCATGGCTTTGAGCTGCGCAGCCGAACCGACACGCGAAACGGACAGTCCAACGGAGATAGCTGGGCGCACACCTTGATAGAACAGGTCTGTTTCCAGGTAGATCTGACCGTCGGTAATGGAGATTACATTCGTGGGAATGTAGGCGGAAACGTCACCAGCTTGCGTTTCAATAATGGGAAGAGCAGTGAGCGAACCATTCCCATATTTCTCGCCGACACGGGCTGCCCGTTCGAGCAATCGGCTGTGCAGGTAGAAGACATCGCCGGGATACGCTTCACGGCCGGATGGCCTCTTAAGAACGAGGGAGACTTGCCGATACGCAACTGCATGCTTGGACAGGTCGTCGTAGATAATCAACGCGTCCATGCCGTTATCCATAAACCACTCACCCATCGCAGCGCCTGCGAACGGGGCGAGGTACTGGTTGGTTGCGGAGTCCGACGCCGGCGAGGCGAGGATAATGGTGTAGGGCATCGCTCCGGCTTGTTCGAGAACACTGATGATGCGGGCGATATTGGATTGCTTCTGACCAATGGCAACGTATATGCAATAGAGGGGACGGTAATCCTTGTCGCCGGCAGTCTCGGCCGCCTTGTTGAGGTGCGCCTGGCTGATGATGGTGTCGATACAGATCGTCGTTTTGCCAGTCGAGCGATCACCAATGATTAACTCACGTTGGCCGCGGCCGATTGGGATCATTGCGTCGATCGCCATGATGCCGGTTTGCACCGGCTGTCGGACCGGACTGCGACGAATGATGCCGGGTGCAAGTTTCTCGACTGGGTAAAAGACGTTACTCTCGATCGGGCCCTTGCCGTCCAACGGCTCTCCCAGCGTGTTCACAACGCGCCCCAGGAGGCTCTTCCCAACTGGGACCTGCAGCAGTTTGCCGGTTGTTCGGACTTCGTCACCTTCCTGAAGCTGGGTGTAGTCCCCCAGAATGACGACGCCGACTTCGGTCTCTTCGAGGTTCAGGGCCAACCCGGTGATGCCGTGGCCGAGGTCAAGCATCTCGTTGAGCATGGCGTCGGTGAGACCTTCCACCCTGGCAACACCGTCGCCAACTTCGCGGATCACACCTACGTTCTGTCGGGCGGTGGATGTCTTCAACCCTGTGATTTGGGCTTCGAGTTCTTTCAGTAGGTCAGCCATGTTCGCTTCACCATAAGTCACTTAATTTCAAAAGTCTTTAATGCCTGCCAGATACCTGACTGCCATCAGTTCGAGTTCGTGATACCAAAGCTTCTTGCCAATGTCGCTAAGGCCGAACGCACACTGTTGTCGTAGACGTCGCTGCCGACCTTGATGCGCATGCCCCCGATCAACCCGGGATTTTGGGTGAACAGCGCCGTCAATCCCGGACCATAAGCTTTTTCCAGTCCCATTTGAACGCGGGTCCGCAGGTCAGTCGGCAAGGGCACGGCACTCTCGATTTTGGCGGCGTGCCGTTCGTACTCAAGTTTCAGTAACCGGATGAAGTGACGAAGCACTGTAAGGTATCCACGGCGCTTCACTTGCAGCACCTTCTGAACTGCCATGCGAACGCGGTCTTCATCGACTCGTCCACCAAGCATGCAGAATCGGAAGAGTTGCTTGGCATCACGGACGGCTTGTTTGGTCGTTGTCATGAGGGCAAGTCCGAATTCCCCTAAGCCACTGGGGCCAATTGGTTCACGGTCTCTTCGGCCATGCGCCGCTGATCTTCCTGCGTCAAAACTCTGCCCGCAACGGTCGCTGTGGTCTGTACGACGAGCTGGCCCACTTCACGTTTAAGATCGAGGAGCATGCGTGCGTGTTCCTGCTCGGCTGCCTCACGCGACTTGACCAGGATCTGTTCACCGGCCGCAATTGCCTTCTGGATTTCCTGCTGCTTTACTCGTTCCGCAGCGGCGCGGGCTTCCTCGATCAGTTTGGTCGCTTGGGCATTGGCCTGCAGCAAGACTTGCTGGCGCTGGGTTTCCGTTGCGGCCAAGTCGGTTTTGATCTTCTCCGTGTCGGCAAGTCCTTGAGCAATCAGTCCTCGCCGTTGTTCCAGTATTGTGAGAACTGGCTTGTAGGCGAAGCGTTGAAGAAGAATGCAGACAATGGCGAAACTGATGATCTGGGCAAGCAAATGAGACCAGTCCACACCAAAGGTACGGGCGATCTGCTGGATCTGCCCTCCGCCATCGGGTTCCACCACCAGCAAGAACAGGGCATTCATAGTTGTCTCTCGTGCCGCGCGCGCATCGCAGCTTTCGCTTTGCGCCCAGAGTTTGCCCTACTTCACTAGGAACAGGGCATAAAACACAATCGCTTCCGCAAACGCAATCGCCAGGATTGACTGGACCAGAATCTTCGTGGAGGCCACGGGATTCCGTCCAACTGCTTCTGAAGCACTCATTCCGATTAGTCCTACTCCAATGGCTGCCCCTAGCGCCGCCAGGCCAACATGCAAGCTTCCGTTCATTGTGATTGTCCTTTTCTTTCCCGCCAGCTCCCGCGATTGAACACGGTCAAGCCGTCGATTATTAATCCATCAACCGCGTGATGCCACGGGTTGAGCTTCCTCGTGCTGGCACATCATCATTGTGAAAACCGCGGTCAACAACATGAAGACGAGCGCCTGAACTAATCCCACAAGTACTTCCAGGAAATAAAATGGGATTGGGACAAGCCAGCCGAACCCGGGAACCAGCTTGGACATCGCCTCCAACAAGGTCTCTCCGGCAAAAGTATTGCCGTAGAGACGAAAAGTCAGAGAGATCGGTCGAAATAAGATGGAAACAACCTCGATGCATCCAGCCGCGAAGAACACGACCACCATCAGGGCCTTCAGCAAGCCCTCGCTCTCCCCTTTGGGTGCAAATAACTCCTTGAGGAATCCGCGTACGCCGACTTCCTGAAACGACCACACGATCCAACAGGCGAAGAAAACCAAGGCCATGGCCAATGTCATGTTGACATCGGCGTTGGCGCCGCGGAACAAGGGTTGGTCGATCTTGAAGCCATGCGAGGTTTGGTAGCCCCAGCCCATCGAGCCTACGCCGGGTATGAGTCCGACCCAATTGGCGGACAGAATGAATATGAAGATGCTGGCAAAAAACCAGAATGTCTTCTGCGCCAAATGCGGACCTAGGATGCCCGCCAGGAACGTGTAAAGTCCGTCGACCAGCCATTCCACAAAATTTTGCGGCCCGACGGGAACTTGCTTCATCTCTCGTGTTGCAGTTTGCGCAAACACAATGAGACCGAGCGCAACGACCCAGCTGACGACCATGGAATTAGTGATAGGAAAGTTGAACGGACGAGCGATCTCTACTGCCTTGGCCGACAGACTGTGTTCCTCGGATTGGGGCGGCTCGCTCGCCGTGTTCGCATGAGGTTCTGGTGCTATCGTCGTCGCTGACGCGGATGGCGACGTCACTTCCATCGCCACGGTCAACGTAGCGGCTAAAGCAACGAGCATCACGGTGAGCCAAAGCGTTCGCATGAAGTTACCTTTGTGCAACTCGTGCCGCTGCTGATGCTGTAAGGTCGCCACCAGCCGCTTTCTCATATCCCAGCAGTGCGAAATACAATGCCCGGTCGAAGAACTGGGTGAGGGAGTGAAGCAGATTTACACCACCCCAGAACTCAACCGGTTCGTCGAGCAGGCATTCCTGTTGCATATAAGCCCATAGGTGTTCGTGAGCTATGCAAATGGCCCAAAACAAGTTGCTAAATGGGACACCTTGCTGGGCACGCCGCATTCCCAGGGATACGTAGCGTTCTTCAATCGTCGCGTCGGTCTCGGTTCCCAGCCAGGCGGTAAGGTCTCGATAAACTCCCAGCGTGGATCGCTCTTGATCCTCTGCAGGCACGACTAACATCAGCTGCCTGCACCGTTCGGAGTTCCTGATCTTCCGGAGCACTTCTTCGGACATCCGCTCAGCATTCCCCTTCATGTGCTGGATCAATTTAAGGGCACGCATCGTATTCTCCCTATGGGTTGCGGATCCGGATCGATGGCCCGGGCTGGCTTCCAGCACTGCAATCCGGGCTGCGACCTTAGAGGGCTCGCGCCTCTCGCACGTCGACCAGCAAAGGCTAGCGACAGTGATCGGGACTGCCTACTGGCAGAATCTACAGTGCATTCTCCTGATGACAATCAGGTGTGTGGATTCTCAACTACGAGCCTGGGACAGCTCACAGTGACGGAACGATCGGGGAGAAGCATTATCAGCTGGTAGAAGTGGCAGTGGCCTACACAGCGAACCAGTTTTACGTTGAGGCGGCAGTCGACGCGATGCTTATGTCTCGTCGCTTGATGACACGCAGCGGGAGCAGCTATGTCAGATCGATCATCAATGTCTCGGTTGATACCAATCGTTAGTTGGCTGCCGACGTGCTCGTGGAAAACGAGTGGCGGAGACGTGATTGCCGGTATTGCTGTTGCTGGACTGCTCATACCAGAGGGAATGGCGTACGCGGGTATTGCGGGCGTGCCGCCTCAAGTGGGCTTGTATGCCGCGATGCTGGGCATGTTTGTGTATGCGATATTCGGTACTTCCCGCCAGCTCGCCGTAACGTCAACTTCGTCCTCTGCGGCGATGCTGGCCGCGCTGGTTGCTCCGCTTGCCCTGGCAGATGCTGGACGGTACATGGTGCTGGTGTCTGCTGCCACGATTGCAGCCGGCGTAATTTTTCTGCTGGGGGGCTTGCTTAGACTCGGCGCTGTTTCGGAGTTCATCTCCAAACCCGTGCTGAAAGGATTTGTTTTTGGGTTGGCGCTCACCATCATGGTGAAGCAAGCTCACAAACTCATGGGAATTCCGGGCGGGAAGGGAAACTTCTTTCACCAGTTGTGGCATGTGATCACTTCACTGGCGACCATAAACTCGTGGACCTTGGGAGTGGGGGTAGCGGCCATCTCGATCATGTTCCTTCTGGGCGCGCTGCTTCCCCGAGTGCCATCGGCGCTCGTGGTTTTGGTACTTGGAATCCTAAGCACCACATGGTTCGGGCTGGAACACCACGGTGTGGAGGTAGTCGGCACAATTCATGCCGGCATGCCAACTCTAACGCTGCCGAGGATTGGGGAAGAGGATCTGGGGGATGTGTTTATCGGTGCAATTGGAATCGTGTTAGTCCTGGTTGCCGAGGCGTTGGCCGCGGGCCGTACATTCGCAACCAAGCACAACTATTCGATTGTTCCCAATCAAGAACTCTTGGCAATGGGAATGGCCAACCTGACGTCGGGCTTCTTCGGTGGAATCATTGTGGGCGGAGGCATGTCCGGGACAGCTGCCAATGATTCTGCAGGAGCGCGCACACAGCTATCGACTATAACTGCATCACTGTCGGTAGGGTTGACGCTGGCGTTCTTGCTGCCACTATTTCACAATTTGCCCGAAGCAGTTCTGGGAGCGATCGTGGTTCATGCGGTTGCCCACCTGGCCGATGTTGGAACTCTAAAGTACTACGCTAAACTCCGAACCGGAAGTCTATGGGCAGCGTTGGCCGCGCTGGTTGGCGTTCTCCAGATGGGAATTCTCAAGGGCCTTATATTTGCAGTTGGCCTGACTCTGATCGTATTGATGCACAAGCTCAGCTCGCCCCAGGAGTCCGTTTTGGGCAGACTGCCGGGATCAGACAACTTCGTGGATGTGGCGCGGTACTCCGAGGCAGAACAGGTTCCGGGTCTCCTGATTTTTCGGCCAAATGGAGTCCTGTTCTTCGCAAATGCTAATCGCGTGCATAGCCGGTTATGCGAACTGATTAAGACGACTGGTCCGTCACTGCGAGCAGTCATTATCAATCTCGAAGCCAGTCCGGAAATCGATGTCACCTGTCTGGAAATGCTTGGCCAGCTTAGGAACGAGCTACGCGAATCGGGTATTCCTCTCTATTTCGCGCGAGTCGCAGATCCTGTTCGAGATCTCTTCAAGAGAAGCGGTTTCGTGGAAGAGTCGGAGGGACTCTTGTTCCGTGGAGTCGACTCTGCGGTCACTGCATGTCTCGGTGCGAAGCCCGCAGCGCCTGTGCCGCCCGACTTACGGCTTGTTGTGGTGGAGCATGAGTAACAGGATCTGCCTTCGTTCAGGACGCGTTGTCGAACCAGTCGTTGCAATGATTAAAGAGCTGCAGGATAAACCCGAGAGCGGGTTATGGGAGTCGGTGCGGCATTCTATTGGTTCGCAGGGCTCTGCAGATCCGCATAATGTCGCGATCGGCGCACACGGACGCAATGAAAGAAAAGTAAGGGGCAAGACTCTTCTCAGTGAAGTTTCTGGACAGAACCCAAATTGCCCGTACCCCGAAGGCGCAAACGGCTCGGGTGCGAGCTGCCCAAGTGGGCGGTTGACGTGTTAAGAGTGCTCACCGACAGCGAACGCGGTGCAGGCGATCGCTGTCGATGGAGGGTTGTTATTTAGCCGGTGGAGGATAGTTCTTCAACAATTTCTTTACAGCCTTGGCCAGATTCTTTTGCTGTTTCTCGGGCTTGGCTTTCGCATCGATCGTCTTGCTCGCCACACCCCGCCATGCGATATCTTTGTTAGCGGAGTCGTACATATCCAAAGCCAACTGGCCGACGTAGATGGTCGAGGTCTGTCCTGAGGTCGTGGTCGTTCCCATGCCGCCGCCATACCAACCCCCGCGGTACCACCCGCCGCCGTAGCCCCAGTCCGAGCTATATGACGTGAACTGCTTCTCCTGACCAACGGCAGCCTGATATGCAATATAAAGGTTCGCACTGTCATCAGTGACTTTCGTTAGTCCTTTGGTCGCTAGTTCTGCATCCACCGCATCCACGATTTGCTTGCTCACCAAATCATTGACGGTTTGTGCGTCCTTAAGGGTGACCCACTTGTACGTCTTGAATTTCGAGAAATCGGCGTTCTTATCGAAGTTGTAGCGAACGTCCTGGCTGAAAGCTACAGTCGCTACGAGAAGAAGGCCGAGCGCCGATAAAAATCGAATCCTTTTCATCCTATCCTCCAATTTGCAGATCGGTTGTGAGATCCAGGGCAGCCCTGCCTTAAGAGGCGGCTGTGTGGTGGCCCGGCAGACACAGTTCTGGATTCGGCTGAAGCACGAAGCCCATGGTAAGGCCGCGGGGCTATCGCCGGAACTGTCACAACTGACAGAGGCGAGGCGCTTTATCTGTTCCAGCAGCGATTGTCCGCCATTGCATCATGCTGCGGCAGCGTGCGATGCGCTTGCGGGAAGGGACTGCAGACGACCACGAAAAATACGCAGAAGCAGCAACACGGCTAAAACCATCACCAGGTTGAAGATCAATTGGGCCCAAGCCACCGCCATTCCGGGGTTGCCGGCCCACTCTACTACTTTTTCTGCGAACGGCCCAAGGAATGGTAGAAACAGCAGCACACCGAATGCGTTGAAGCACAGATTTGCCACCGCCACACTGCGGGCGGTCTTGTGCATCTTGGTGCTGGCTACTAGCGCCGTTACTGTTGTTCCAATGTTCGCCCCAATCACAATGGGGATCGCGGCCGTCGCCGGCATAAGGCTTTGTTGCACAAGCAGGATGGAGAGCCCGGTCGTGATACTGCTCGATTGAACGATTGCGGTGATCAGCATTCCTGCAAGTGCCCCCATGAGCGGCCCGCTCGATCGGCTGAGCATCTCCGTGAAGATCGGGCTATGCGCGAGGGGCTTCATCGTGAAGCTGACCACGTCGAGGCTGAAAAAGATAAAACCAAAGTAGAAAGCCACCTTCCCCAGCATCTTGAACCGGGTCGGGAGTGCGCTCAGCAGAGCGCCCAGAACTATGAAGAAGGGGCCAATCGATGTCAGCTTGAGTGAGACCAGCCATGCCGTTGATGCGGTTCCCACGTTGGCTCCGAGCAGTACGCCTAAACTCGACTGAAAAGAGATAGTTCCCGTTTCCACAAGGGATACTGTGAGGGATGTGACAGCGCTACTAGACTGGATAATCGCGGTCGCGGCGGCGCCTAACAATACAGCCCGCCACCTGCTCTTGGTCAGCCGCCCGAGCCATTCGCTTAGTGCGGCAGCTCCCACCCGCTGAATCTCGTGGCTGAAGCTCTCCAGCCCGTACAGAAACAGCACGATCGCTGAGACGATCGCCAGAAGTACTCTAAAGTTGGACATGTTCCTATCCTGTCGGGGCCGCAGTCCCTCACATTTTCATTATTGGGGCACAGTACGTTCATCCGGAAGCTTCTTCGACCCTCGTTGTTTTCTGAAATCAGGAATTGCACCGGTCGCCTTGTCGGACAAATGCGCCGCAAGGTAGGTGGTCTGCGATGGGAACGCAATCTCGGCTCCTGCCTGCTGGATGATCTCCATAACGCGCAACAGAAAACCTTCTTGGATCTCCAGGAAGTGGTTCCAGTCACGGGCGAACAGGTAGGCGAAAATTTCGACGTCTAGAGAAGAAGTACCGAGACGCACAAACCGGACACGCACGGAGGAGGCGTCGAGACCGGGGTGCGTAGTGAGAAATTTGTGAACCTCGGCGGTCACTGAGCGCATTTGAAGGGGCGTGGTTTCGTACCGTAAGCCCACCACGGGATGAAACCAGAATCTGTCTCGCGCCGAGAAGTTCTCGAGACTCATGTTCGCAATCTGACCATTTGGTACACAGACCAGCGTGCGATCGTTTGTGCGAATGCGGGTTGAGCGGAGGCCGACCTCCTCGACCGTTCCCACAATGTCACCGACCTTCAAGAAATCTCCCACGTGAACGACCTGATCGGCGATCAGGGAAATACCCGCGATGACGTTTTCCAGTGTTTTTTGCGCCGCCAGCGCAACCGCAATGCCACCTACCCCAAGACCAGTGAGTGCTGCAGCTGGGTTTATGCCAAAGTGGTAAAGCGTGAACAACAGGCCAGAGAAGAGAATTACTCCATCAATCACCCGACGAATGAGACGCAAGACCGCGACCGACCCACTCAAACCTGGACGGCGCTCAACAAGATAGCGCTCACCCCAGCCGTTCACGAGAATTAGCAGCCACGTACAGGCGGCAATCGCAATACTCAGGGCCATAGTTGACCAGAACTGCCGCGCCAAGAGTGGGAGGCCAACGGTTGACAACAGCCAGCGGATGGTGAAAGCAAGAAGCAGAAGGCGAAGTGGGTGCGGCAAGACTCGAGAGATTTGCGCACTGGCATGTCGTAGAAGTTGGCGGCGGAATGCCCTGACAGCCAAGCCTATGAACCGGTCCAGAAGGCCTGTCAGCGCGTAGAGCAATGGCATGCCGACAAAAAGCGCCAGCCACTCAAAGACGGGAACATCTGCCACTCGATTCTTAACCAGGAACTCCGGCAGAACGTTTTCCACGGTTGACTTGGTTAGTTCAGGAAAAACATCCGGAATCGTCTTGAGAGTATTTCGCGAGAAGAGCCAGATCTTGCCCAACTTTCCGCGATCGACGCGCTCGACGAGAATGTCGAGATCGCCGTTGGCGGTGGGGATAGTACCGACCAGATCTTCGTCGGGCCTTAGAGGATCGGGTATCGAGCCCTCGGGCCTTTCACTAAGCGTGTTGAGACGGGCAGGAAGGCGACGGTTGAGGACGATGGCGAGTTGACGCGCCAAATCCTCCGCCTCTTCGCCGCGCAGGGGAGTATTCAAGTACAGGACAGAGATTTCCGCATTGCCTTTCCGGGCAGCGTTGAGAAAGCCCAGGACGGCGCCGCGAGGGGTGTTTCGGCCAAGGGTATCCTTTGGGATTTCAGGTTCCGCTTCGGCAGCCGGGGCTTTGGGAACGGCAACCTGCGGCCTGGCAGGTAGAGAGAGTAGCAGCACTAGGAGAACGGCAGAAGCCCTGGCCGGATGCGTCAGATAGTGACCCAATCCACTCATACAGAAAACACTCCCACCGGCGCACATCGAGATCCACGAATCATGGCTGCCATCCGAAGTGTACGAAGGTGAATCTTCCCCGGGGGTACCCTCTCGGGAGAACTGATAGAACTGCCAGTTAACGTATCTGTAGGCCGACCAGCAAACTACTCAACGAAACGGTTGGTTGCGGTGCTCATTAGGGAGGCGCCAGTGGCAAAAAAGAAGAACGAAGAAGAAAACGATTCAAAAACAACGGCGATCAAGAAAAAGACGTACGAGCGCGAGCTTCGTAAATTGCAGACCAAGCTTGTCGAGATGCAGGAATGGGTCAGAAGCAGCGGCTCCAAGGTCGTAGTTGTGTTCGAGGGGCGAGATGCAGCAGGGAAGGGCGGTGTGATTCACCGCATCATGGAACGGGTTAGCCCACGCGTGTTCCACCACGTAGCTCTGCCGGCTCCCACCGATCGCGAGAAGTCACAGCTGTATGCCCAGCGTTACATGAAGGAGTTGCCGGCGGCGGGTGAAGTAGTGCTTTTCGATCGCAGCTGGTATAACCGAGCGCTCGTCGAGCACGTGATGGGGTTCTGCACCGATAAACAATACGCCGACTTCCTCAGGATGATTCCCGGCTTCGAGTCTCTCCTAAAAAACAATGGCATCATCCTCGTTAAGTACTGGTTTGAGGTCAATGAGCAGGAGCAGCACAAGCGGTTTCTGAAGCGTATTGAGGATCCGATGCGGAGATGGAAACTGAGTCCTATGGACCTGGAATCGCACCGCCGCTGGTACGACTACTCGCGTGCACGGGATGCGATGTTTGCGGCCACCGACACCCAACAATCTCCCTGGCATTGTGTTCAGACCGACGAGAAAGAGCGCGCTCGACTGAATTGCATTGCTCACTTGCTCAGCGTGGTGCCATGGAAAAGGATCCCGATGGAGAAGGTGACACTCCCGAAGCGGCAGAAACCGAGAGGATACAAAGCTCCCGACTGGAACTACCGTTGGATCCCCCAGAAGTATTGAGGGACTTCGAACTAGAACCGTGATGATTGCCGTGCCGCGCAACATTGAGGATGGGGCCGGGTTATTCCTGTAGGACAGAGTGGTTCAGGGACACTCGTGCTGGCATGCAGAAGCTCCGCCACTTTGGTGCCATAGAGCTGTTGATGGGATGCCGATATCCTTCCGAGTGGAACAAATCAAGCATTTCTGAGCTTCGCGCGCGGCTGGGTTTCACTCCACAGTGGCATGGGTTGGCGGTTGACCGCGCTTGTCTCGACCTGCATCGTCATTTCAGCATCTTAACGGTGGAGCCAAGGAAAGAGCGTGAGACCAGATGGAACAAAATAGTCACGTTCGTATTCTGCTTGTCGATGACCACGAGCCGTTTCGTCGATATATCTTCTCGATGCTTGGAGAAGATGCCACAGTGCAGGTGGTCGGCGAGGCGGGCGACGGGCTAGAGGCTGTCCAGCAAGCTAAAGTCCTTCAACCCGATGTGATTCTTCTCGACATTGGCCTGCCAGGGATCAATGGCATTGAAGCGGCCCGCCAAATCGGCGAAATTGCCAATAAAGCCCGAATCATCTTCCTGACTCAGGAGTCCTCACCCGAGGTGGTACAAGAAGCGCTTAATCTGGGTGCATGGGGTTACATTACGAAGGCACAAGCTGGAACAGAACTTCTGCCGGCGGTGGAAGTGGTTTCGCGGGGAGAACGGTTCCTTAACGAAAACAGTAAATAACGATAATAATAATAAGGTTGATTTGCATTCCTACGTGCTGTTCGCAAAGCACGTCTCACCCTGAGACATTTTTGAATCCACCGCACGGCGTTGAGCTTGGACGGATGGGCGGAGGGTGTTCACCCGGACGATTTGAAAGCATGTTAGGAGACTTACAAGGAAAGGTTCGGCAAGCGAGAGTCCTTCGATATGCAGTACCGGCTGCGGCGTCATGACGGACAATATTGCTGGATCCAGGACAAAGGAGTACCAAGATTCGAACCTGACGGTTCGTTCGCAGGTTATATTGGCTCGTGTAACGACGTCAGCGACCGTGAACGCGCGGCCGACCTGCTCGGCAGTCCGGGCGCAGGTTAATCGAGGCCCACGAACAGGAACGTACCTGGATTGCGCGGGAACTCCACGACGACATCAATCAGCGTCTCGCTTTGTTGGCCATCGAACTGGAAAAGTGGAAACAACACGTCCCCGAATCAATCGAATTCAGTGCTCACATTGAGCAGGCCCGAAAGCGTATTTTCGATATATCCAAGGATGTTCAATCGCTGTCGCATCGTGCACTCGTCCAAACTTGAGTACTTGGGGATTGCGACCGCGGCCCAGAGCTTCTGTCGCGAGTTATCGGATCAGCACAAAGTGCGGATCGAATTCGTCTATTCGGATGCCCCCCAGTTGTCGAAAGAGGCTTCGCTTGCTTTGTTCCGAGTTCTACAGGAAGCTCTGCAAAACGCAGTGAAGCACAGCCGTGCGCAAGACTGCAAGGTGGAATTAAGGGGTGCGCCCGACGAGATCCATTTGACGGTAAGCGATTCGGGAGCGGGGTTTGACCAACAAGAGGCCCTGAGCAGTCGTGGTTTGGGACTGGTCAGTATGCGGGAGAGACTGCAACTCGTGAACGGAACAATGGGAATCGAGGCGGAGCCCGGACGCGGAACCAAGATTCGGGCGGGTGTGCCGATCAAAACCGGCGTTGATTCGACTGAGCCGAAACGGATGACTGGGTAGTCCAGCGACAGTTCGAGGTGAGACGGTTTTACCCGAACAGAGCACGGAGTAGGTCGGGATTGTGATCTGCTGTTGAATGAAGTTCATGCATTTCTGTTTTTATTGACAGGTGACAGAGGCGGAGCGTTTGGTAGCTTTGGAGTTGCACGCCCCATCAAGCTCCGCAGCTGAAGTGATTTCAGTTTCGTGAGCTCCTTCACCCGGCGGCCATGGCCTGGTATTCCTTCCCGCAGGCCTCGGTCGCCGGCTCCTCTTATTTCGTCAAAACTCGGTGAGGGCACCGGACGCGGTGTGGCGAAGAATGATTGGTCGCCGGGATGGCGCTGCAACCGTGGGTCGCCTAGGTTTTACCTACGCGCAGAGGCCGAGATACATGAACAGTGCGGAGAGCACTACGACGGCGAGCGGAACCGCCCAGCGCACGATAGAGTTGGGATTGGGCGACTCCTTGGATGAGTCCAGCATGATGAGTTCGTTTTCCGGGAGCGAGGGGGCGCGTTCCGGCAGATATTCGCGATAATCGGTCTTTGAATCCAGATAGTAGATTTCTGCCCAAACGTAACAATCACGAATGTGAACAGGTTCTCCGCCGATCTGCTTGTATTGATTGACCATAAGGGTAACCAGCCTCCCACAAGCTCCCTTGTACGGTCAATTGTGGAACTTCTCAACTAGCAGTCTTGACAGAGCGCAGCGGCACAATCGTCGACTGGCGAGAGCCATCGATCTTCTTGTAACGGGCCCCGCTCCGCCCTTTATGCACTGTCATTACTGACAGTTACTGCTAGCGGTCTCGCTTGCCTACACTTCAAGGTACCGATGCGGCAGTCGAGGGATTAGATCTCGTTGAGATCGTTGCGTCAAATTTGGTACGTACTGACCACCGACAGGACCATTTGTAAATGAGAACTCTGAGTTGGATTCAACGCTCGCTGCTCGTCATCGGTTTGTTGTTGCTCGGCATTTATGTGGGCGCACAGATCCATCGGGCAATCATGTCCCGAGCGGAAGTGAAACGCTTCGAGGATCTCCAAGCGAAGCCAGATACCGACCAGGCAGACATCGTACTCTCGCTGTCTGGGCTCAACGTTAGTTTCGACCTTTGGTCGCCGAAGCGGATCGAAGCTTATGAACACAGCCTTATGGATCACTTTGATCCGCCCTTGGCAATTCTGCGCATCGCCAAGGTTAACCTCGAGGCGCCGGTGCTTGAGGGCACAGATGATCTGACCCTTAACCGAGGAGTAGGTCATATTGCGGGCACCGGGCGCCCCGGGCAGGAAGGGAATATCGGGATTGCGGGTCATCGTGACGGGTTCTTCCGAGTACTGAAGGATATCGGTCCAGGGGACACCATCGAACTTGTGACGGCAAGCCGAAAAGATGTCTATACGGTTGACCAGATCGTGCTCGTGAGTCCAAGCGATGTATCTGTCCTTCAGGAGCGACCGGGCCGATCACTAACGCTAGTCACCTGCTATCCGTTCTATTTTATTGGCAGCGCGCCTCAACGATACATCGTTCAGGCATCCGTCAGGAACTCCGACGATAACGGAACGGGAAGCGGCAGGGGATCGAAATTGCAAGCTCTGAGCAACTGAACGAATGAACGCCACGGTTTCTGAAATCTGAACGAGCATTATGGAACTTAAATCGACAATAGCAAGAGTTACCAAGGAGAAAACACAATGAACTCAGCGACAGGATGGACACGAGTGTGGCTGATGCTGGCGGTGGGGGTGATGTGCTTTGCCTTTGCCATAAGCATGAGTGCACAGGTGAAAACAGCAACCGAGACGACGAGCGGACAAGCCTCCCATGAAATGACGGTGGAGCGCGGCGAAGTTGTCTTTGTTCAGGGCAATGACCTGTTGGTGAAAATGGAGGATGGATCGATCCGCCATGTTGCCAACGTTCCCGAGAGTGCGAAGGTTACTGTGGATGGGCGAGAACTCGGGATCCACGATCTGAAGCCAGGAATGAAGCTGCAGCGCACGATCACGACCACGACAACCCCTCAGACCATCACTACGGTAAAGACGGTAACCGGAAAGGTGTGGCACATTTCCGCGCCGAATTCCGTAATTCTGACTCTGGAAGATGGCACCAACCAGCAGTTCAAGATTCCGAAAGGGCAGAAGTTCACGGTCGATGGGCAGCAAGTAGATGCTTTTGGCTTGAAGAAGGGCATGATGGTCTCGGCCACCAAGATTGTAGAAGAACCGGTAACTGTGGTTGAGCATCAGAAACAGCTCACCGGCTCGATGCCGCCGCCACCCCCGCCCCCGCCCGCCGATGCACCAATCTTGGTCGCGGTAGCGGAACCAACGCCAGTGCCGGCAGCAGCAGCAGCTCCGGAACTGCCGAAGACTGGAAGTGTGCTGCCATTGGTCGGGTTGCTGGGCAGCCTCTCTTTCCTGTGCTCGCTCGGACTGGGAGTGATTCGCAAAACCTTTTGATTCAGCACGGGTTCGGGAAGGCTAGCGTTGCACTTCAGCCGTCTCGAACCCTTCCTTCCGATAATTTGAAGAAAGATCCGAACAGGCTTTGGGACCGCGCCCTCTCTCTGGTCGAAACGACAGCATGCCGGCGCTCGATTTCCACGCGGGCGGCTGTCTTGGCTAGTAAAAATGCTAGCGGTGGGATGTAAAGAATGGTGGTAGGCTAGGACGCGTTTTTGGAAGCGTTTCACGGGTGACTTGAATCACGGCGGGTGGTTGGACAGGTAAAACCTGCGTTCCTGCGCCAAACGCTTGCCACTGAAGTTGACGTTGTCGCTTTTCTGTCGGGGTCACGGAAGCCCACCCAGGGCCACGGTTAATACTCTGGTAGGAGTACCGGTTATGATCAGGAGAAATCTTCCACGAATCCTCATTGCGGACGACCACACCTTGGTTGCCGAGGCCTGCAAGAAACTTCTTGAAACTGACTACGAGGTCGTTGGCACCGTCGGCGATGGTCGCGCCCTGGTACGGGCTGCTGTTGAACTGAGACCTCATCTCATTATTGTTGACGTTTCCATGCCGCTCCTTAACGGCTTGGACGCGGGCCAGCAAATCAAGGAGTTGCTGCCTGGAGTGAAGTTGATCTTCCTGACCATGAACCATGATGCCGATCTGGCAGCTGAAGCTTTTCGCCGCGGGGCATCGGGGTATTTGCTGAAAACGTGTGCAGCCACCGAACTGGCCATCGCAGTCCGAGAGGTTTTGCGGAATAAATCCTACTTGTCACCCATGATCGCGAAGGACACGGTCGATTTTCTGTTGCGCCAGGACAAAAAACTGATCGAAGAAGGACAGAAACTCACGGAGAGGCAACGAGAAGTGCTTCAACTCCTGGCCGAAGGGAAATGCATGAAGGAAGTCGCCGGTGTGTTGAACCTCACAACCCGCACCGTGGCTTTTCACAAATACCGCATCATGGAAGTACTTAATGCCAAGAGCAATGCCGAGCTGGTTCAGTATGCGATCCGGCACCATTTGATTGCGGTCTAACCCAACTTGTGCAGATTGTTATTTGCCTGTCGAGATCTTACCTCCGGGAACACCACCCGTCCCTCGTTGCGGGGTGACGTCTAGCCACTCCGAACTGTAGTCATCGTCCCAACAGGCGGGCCACTCCCGTTCACTCCCCTCATCCCGGGTCTTCATGTGTTCAGTCGAGCTCTATAGGGACGTACTCGAACCGATGCTGTCGTTCGATCTGTAGAACAGCGCTGGCTCCAGGGTCCAGTTTATCTATGGCGGATCGCAAGCCCTCAATAGTGGTCACCGCTGTTCCGTTTAGCGAACGAATGACATCGCCCGATCTTAACTCCGCATCGACATCGGTTCCGGACAATCTAGCAACTACAACTACCCCGGAACGGGAGCGTAATCGGTTTCGGGGGGTAAATCGATGCTGGTCGACAGGAGTGCATACGACTCCGAGCCTCGCAATCAGCCCGCGCTCCAAGCCCGCTGGATCCGGGAATGTCTCCGCGTCAGGAAGGCGCTCAGCGACTGACACCGTCAAGGCAAGATGTCGTGATCCGCGCAGAAGATCAAGGTAGACGCGACTCCCAGGGCGCCTGCCGTAGAGGGATGCAACGAAGTGAGGCACGGAGGCCAACGGCTGTCCATCCATCGCCAAAATCAGGTCTTGAACTTCGAGACCGGCTTCTTCCGCGGAGCTTCCTGGTGAGACGTCGGAAACGATCATGCCCCACTCTTGTGAGAGGTGAAGACCTCGAGCGAGAATCGGTGTTACGTTTTGGACCTTAAATCCAATGTCGCCGTAAGTGACGTGGCCACTAGCCTTCAGTTCCTCCAAAACCGATCGCACCAGTTTGCTTGGCAGGGCAAAGCCGAGTCTCTGGTTGGCATCATGCACGGTCACCATAAAACATATTATGCCGACCAGGTCGCCGTTAGTGTCGACCAGAGCACCGCCGCTACTGCCGTGGCTTATGGCCACATCCGTCTGTATGAAATTACTACCTTCGTTGCTTTCACTATAACGACCTACCGCGCTGACCACGCCCATGGAAACAGAGTTCTTGAAGCCCTCCGGGCTGCCCACTGCGAATACCAATTGTCCAGGTCGAACGGCGTCGGAGTTTGCGAAGGGAATAGTTGGCAAACCAGTTTCGTCTATTTTTACGAGAGCCAGGTCCGCCTCTTCGAAGACTCCAACCACTCGTGCGTCAAATGTGATGCTGGTCAGCTCGCCGACCTTATGTGCATGGGATGAGCGAAGCATTTCGTCAAGGGTGACCCGCACAATCCTGGCTCCCTCGACCACGTGCGCGTTTGTGATTATGTAGCCGTTTGTATCGACGATGACGCCAGACCCAATGGTACGGGACTTCGATAGTTGCTGGCGGTCGTGCTGGGTGGAACTAGACGTATCATCATCGTCTTCCGGACGCACGTAGGCCACGACATCCAATGTGACGGTCGCGGCCGAAACCTTCGTGACAACTTGCTGGAAAGACTGGCTGAGTTGAGTCATCACGTTGGGCTCTTGACTGATCCGTTCTTGCGCACCACAGGTGGTGAGGAGTAAGAGCACGGCAGCGCCGGGCGCTAACGGGTTCAACGCTAGCGGCTTCATTGCTGCACCTTCACTATGTAGCGCCGGCCGTGGATGTGAAAATTGCGGGCCACGATCACGCAGGTTGGCTGGTTGTCATCAGATCGGGCATCGAAATCCTGAAGACTGCTTAAGACCGGAGATGCTGAGGTCTGAGGTGCTCGTTTCACGTGTGCCTCAATCCTGTCGATGGCATCTGAGAGCCATCCACTGCCTGAACCTCAAACACGGGATTGTGGTAGTCGTTCGGCAAGTAGGTTTCCGGAATGGTGGTGCGGTTGCCGTTCCGCAGGGAAGTGTAGTGGGGAGAATTGATCTCGACCCCAGCCTCATTGAACTTGTCTTGGATATTCTGGTGGAGGCTCGAATATATGTTCTGCATGTTGTTGGGATTGACCGTGTACGCGTTTAGTTCATAGGCGACATAAAAATCGTTTAGTGCGGTTTGCACTACGAACGGCGCGGGTTCCTGCAACACATCCTCGGTTGCAAGAGCTCCAGAAACGAGCAACTCGTGAACCTGCCGCCAGGGTGCGTTGTAGCCAATGGTCACCGTGGTGTGGAAAATCACGCCCTTTTGTCGGGCTTCGGCGCTGTAGTTAACCACCACCCCACCTAGAACCGTGCCATTGGGAATCGTGACCACCTCCTTCTTCTGGGTGCAGATGCGGGTCACCAGGAGCGTTTTCTCGATTACCTCTCCGACATCGTTTCCAATACGAACGAAGTCTCCAACTTGAAATGCGCGCATATAAGTGAGGATGGTGCCCGCCACTGCGTGCGCCACGGCCGAAGTGGAGCCGAGTGATAGAAGGACACCGAGGAATACAGAAATGCCTTTAAATGCAGGGCTTTCGGATCCAGGAAGGTAGGGGAAAACCACAATCGCAGCCGCTGCGAGAATCAAGGTTCGTGTCAGGTTCGCTGTGGGCTCTGCCCAGTCGGGATAAAAGCCGCGGATTATCACTCTTTGGTTGCTGATTTCTTGGAAGATATACTTGTTGACTTTGATGAGGTAGGAGGTGACGAGACAAATGCACAGAATCAGCAACAGGTTTGGGATGTAGCCGACACAGGTTTTCCCGAATATGGCGAACTCAGAAAAGAGCCAGTTGGTGATGCGATACGAGGTGTATCGGGTGGACGGAAAGAAGCGCAGCACGACCGTCACATAGCTCTGCAATAGCGCCAGGACGATGATCCAGAAAAGCGTACGAAACAGGGCGGCGAATGGCGGACCGAGGTATCGGGTGAGCCGCAAAACTACCGGCACATGCGCTTTCCCGGCTTCCCGGCGAGTCATCCATCGCTCTATTCTGGATCTCGCGCTTCGCCGAACAAAGAAAAGGATAACAAGCAAAACCACAAGGCCGGCGCTGGCCAATGCCGCATAGACAGTTCCCTGCCAATAACGGCTCCACGTGTGATCCTCACGGTATTGTTTCACGACCAAGCGAAGGACTTCGGCGTACTCCTCAGCCAACTCTGCTCGCGGACGTTCAGCGGCCTTCGCGTCGCCTTCGGTGATGCCCAAGATGCGATTGCTGCCGGCGAGTATCTCTGTCCATGTGCCACGGTCCTCCGCGTGAATGGCTTCGATCGGCATATTGGTGTTGCGGCTGAAGGCGATGATTCGCTGCTGAATGGCACTCGCCCGGTCGTTCGGAGTGAATCCCCCAATGGGCGCGTAGATCAGGAGAATTGGTTTGCCATCAATTTCTACTGGTGCACCATTGTTCTCGATCACGACAGAGTCCGAAACCGCAGATTCGTCGCGTGCGGTTTCGCTGGTCGTCCCTGGACTCGCAACCGTAGAGAAGAGAACGACGAAGGCACAGGTGATCAGAAAGCGATGTGCCGGGTATAGGCCCGACCGATACGTCACACGTAGGGGAGGTCGGGCCAAGCTCTTATACGCTAGGCATAGGGCCAGCATGGGAGTCACCACAAAACATCAACGCTCTACAAGAAAGCGTACGGCGGGTGTCTCTCTGCTGAGGCCTGTCAGTTGTACCAGTTGAGTGGCGCTTGCTGGACCGTCGCTCCGTTTGCCGAAGGCCGGGCTGTGGACCGCAACTATCAAATCGCTTCGGCGCGCAGATTTTGCTGGGGCAGTATCGCACTGTCGAGCATGGGATACAGCTTCGCATAGCAGATTCTTGGAATCGTCACCTGGGTCTTAAAGGACACTGGCTACGCGCCGTAAGGAAAATACTATTCGGCTTCCGGAGGGCGACTCTTGCGCAGCTGTTCGTCATCGAACTCAGCGAAAAGTTGCCGAGCCAAGGCGAACACCTTTTGAGGATCCGTTTCCTGCTGGATTCGTTTCGCCCACTCACGCCAGTTTGTGTGAGTAGGTGCAGTGTCACCTGGCACAGCAGTCCATTTCTTCATCGTCCCCAAAGCGCGTCGTGAGTGGTCATCGGGATCCAGTCTCTGGGGTTGCTCACTTTCGCACTTCGCTCTCACAAGCAGAACCAACTCGTTTCTTAAGACAATCTGACTGCTTGACAATGGTACCGGTTACACGGCCAATAACAATGCGGTCGAGAGGAGAGCCTCGGGGGAAGGCACGACGTAAGCGTATGGATGAGGGAAAGAGCTTGTCGTTGCGCCGGAGCACTAAACGGGGAAAGTAATTTCAGGGGTCGGTGGAAACCTGACTCGTTACTCCACTAATCAATCATAAGAGCTTCTGGGGCGTGGAGAAGGATCCGGCCACGTCCCTTAGAAATGGTTCCGGTGCGTACCCAATCGCTCAGGGCGCGGCTGGCTGTAAACCGGCTGATATCGGCCAAGGCGCTGAGCTCATCATTTGTGGCACGGATTACGACTCCCTCGGGATGAATCTCACCAGACTGTTGACCGAGTCTAAGCAAGGTCTTTGCCAGCCTCTCCACGGCAGTCTCTGTGACCAAGGCAACATGGCGTTCGATGTAGTTTCGCAGATAGCCAAAGGCGATCCGCAGGCCATTTTCATTCAGCTGAGGATAGTGGGACAAGAAATGGCGTATATGAGCGCGATCCCAGACCAGCAGTTCACAATCGGACGCTGCTTCTGCGGTTGCAATGTATGCGGACGGAGTCTTCAGCAGTGTCATCAGCCCGATGACATCTCCGGGTACCAATTGCGCCAGCAAGACCAGTTCGCCTCTTTTCGTCATGTGGCAGTAGCGTGCGCGGCCGCTTTGCAGCAACAATAAATGCGTAGCGGGACTACCCCCTGTAGTGATGGCCTGCGTGGCCGGGACCCAGCGAAACTCGGCTGCGCCAACAATGGCATCCATTGCCGATTGCTCGAGCCCTGCTAAGAAGGCGGAGGGTCCAGACGTAACGCATGCGGATCGAGACTTGATCATGCACTAAGCTCCAGGGCCGCAGGGGAGCACGATTCCGCTAGCCGGCCGACTCTCAGCCTTTGCGGGAATGCGATACAGGTGGCACGTCCGCCTGCATCCAAACGAATTGATCCGCGAAAACAGTCAGGCTCGCGAGATGAGTTCGGGATGGGGTCATACAACACCACTCGGGTCACGCTCGCACGCCGTCATGGGGCTTGTGTCTGGTTGGGAAGTCAGTCTCTGTTTCAACATAGACGAGGTACAACGCCGTTCCCAGTGGAGCGACCATTGCGATTGCTATCAGCAGTAAGGTCAATAGCATCCCTTTCTCCTGGCGGTTCAAGAGAGACTGTGATTCTCGTTCGTGGCCCTCGGGCTGTTTGTGCTGTAGGGTCTCAGTGCTCTCACCCCTTGAATAGCTCCGCCACGGGTTGCGGCGCGACTGAGAGAACTAGCAGCATAACAGTGCAAAATTGCGAGCTGGAATAAGAGACCATGGATTCGCGAAAAGCTCAGAGCAACATCAACCGGTAAGGTGGTGTTTAATCGCGTACTGAATCAACTCAGCATTAGATTTCAGGCCCAGAGTCTCCATCATCTTGTACTTGTGGAAAGCTACCGTTCCTGGTTTCAGGTTCAAGACACTGGCAATCTCTTTCATGGACATGCCTTCCGCAAGCAGTTGCAGGACCTCACTCTGACGAGGAGTGATCCGCTTCTCTTCTGCATATGAATCCGTGCTTCTCAGTAGAAAATCCACTGTGTCCTTGGTAATAACGGGAGACAAATACGACTTCGATTGCAGAGCTTGACGAATGCCTTTGACCAACTCCTCAGCTCCGCAACTCTTTACGACGTAGCCGGAGGCGCCACGCCGGAATGCTTCAGCTGCCACCTCCGGCGACATATTCATTGTCACGAAGACCAGCTTCGTTGCCGGCAAGATATGCTTAATCTGATCAGCCGCGTCGAGCCCATTCAGTTGCGGCATCGAAATATCGAGGACTACCACATCCGGTTTGAGTTCGGACGCCAGTTGGACCAGAGTCCGTCCGTTATCCGCAATTCCGACAACATCGAATTCAGGCTCGAGAAAACTCTTGCAAGCTTCGGCCAGCAGGGTGTGGTCATCGGCAATCAATAGCCTGGCTCTGTGACGAAGCTCCATTGCGCATCCCAGATATATAGAATCGTTCTCTTCCCGTCCGCAGAGAGTGTGGAGTTACCGCTGTGTTTCCCAAGTGATATTAGGCAGAAGCGAACGCCACTATAACTGGCAGTTCTCTCAGTGAGATCAAGGAAAATACCTTCGGCCACAAATGGTGCGTATCGAACATTATTTTAGGGAATGTGGCTCTCGTGACTGTCATCTTTGACAGTATGCGTGGTCAGGTGATCCTTCATAGCATTCTGTTGTTTTCAATCACGGTGCGGCTCAATGTGCCGCCCTTTCTCGAGAGGTGGCCTATGCATGGAAGTCGCCGATGGACGATAGCCGTCACAGTACTGCTGGGTTGGCTGACAATAGCAACGCTGCACGCTCTCGACAGTGGTGAAAAAGCCAAGATCCACGGGTTGATCACTGGGCGGACTGGAGACACCCTGAAGGTAAAAACAAGCGATGGCAACATCACGGTTGTTCTTACAGACGATACAAAAGTCCAAAAACCCAAGGGCCTGGGACTTCGCAAGACACAGATGAGCTTCATGGCCCTGATCCCGGGTCTCAAGATCTCGGTTGATGGATTCAGGGACGAGCAGAGCCGGCTGGTAGCGGATACTATTACGTTTTCCGGAGATGATCTGAAGACAGCCGAAAGCATTCAAGCGGGACTGACGCCAACGCAAGAGGGGGTGGAAGCCAATAAGGAGAACATCGCGGGCAATAAAGTGCAGATTGCTGCAAATCGGGAGAAGATTGCTTCGAACGAACAAGAAATTGAAGATGTTTCCAAGCGCTTCAACGACCTGACCGAATTTGATACCAAAGGTGAAGCAACCGTCTTCTTCGCGAGCGGCAGCAAGAGCATCTCACCTAAGGATCAGACTGCTCTCAAGGACCTGGCACACAATGCAGTCAACCTCACGGGATATCTGATCGAGGTCAGGGGGTACGCAGATTCCTCGGGTGATGCCGCAATGAATCAGAAGCTGAGCATGGATCGGGCGCAGGAGATTGTTGCGTTCTTGATTCAAAATTGCAATGTGCCGGTGAGACGCATCGTAGCACCGGGGGCCATGGGCGAGGCGGCTCCAGTAGCTTCGAACGAGACATCAGAGGGGCGCTCGAAGAATCGGCGTGTAGAGGTCAAGGTTCTGGTGAACCGTGGGCTAGCTGGCGAGAGCTAAGTTCGTTCCGGCTAGAGGCCGTCCGGGCTAGTGAAATGGCATGGACGGGGAAGTGAATCGGTTGCCCTGCAGGACCGCTCGAACAGCCGGAGCCAAGTCGCTGGCCACGGATTCCTTCCACACGTAGCCGAGCGCGCCCGCGGACCGTGCAGCTTCAACAAAATCTGGATCGCTGTGCACCGTCACAAAGATGATCCTCGTGGGAGAGGCGAGCCTCTTGAGACGCCACGCAGCTTCTATTCCGTTCACTAGCGGCATGGAGATGTCCAGTATTAGAATATCGGGGAACAATTGAGTCGCAAGCTCGACCGCACGCTTGCCGTCTTGAGCGGTGCCGATGATGTCGAACTCATTCGCAAGTGCCTGAGCAATGGTTCCCACCATCTCTTCCTGGTCATCAGCAATTAGGATCCGAGGCACAGGCATGACAGTGTTCATCCCGTCCAGGTCTGCGATCGCTCTGAAGTGATCTGACCGCAAACCTCGCTCTCGATGGTGCTCTGCATCAACTCGAGAATACGACGAGACAACGTCGATGTCTGCCAGCAAGGTTCACAGTCCTGATCCTATTTACTCCCAGTCTGAACTTGTAGAAATATGTAAATTGGCTAGCTGATCAGACAACGCCCAGATAGCCGGAACCCAGTTTGTGGTCCCCCAGAGCGCGCGTCTTCGCGTATTTCGATCAGATGCCAAGAGCCAGAGATTCGCGCCCCGAAGAAGCATTAAGGAGGCGTCGAACTCATCACCCGGCGAATGCACTTTCTGGTCAGAGCGTCGGGCCGTCTTGATCCAGACAGGGTGCGATATCGGTCGAGCCGACTGTAACTTCTGCCAGTTTTCCCTCCACTACACCCCCACTACTCTCGGGTCGGATCAGCATTGACCCGGTTCTGGCCAGATGAATCAAAATGACGAAAGAGAACGTGACGGAGTCAAGGCTCCAACCAACCAAACCTGTCGTCCCGCTGCTTTGACTAGTTATTTTCGAGCGAGATCACATGGTTTACTAGCCCCGTCCTGAGGAGCTCTTCCATGCACATCCGACATGATCTGTATCGCTTGGAACTTCAAACCGCAAGGGCGGTGTCCTGTCAAACGCCAGCTTCAAGGCTTCGGCGACGCGAAGGCATCCTCATCCTGGTCTTTGCCCTCACGCTGGCGACCGGATGCGGCAAGAAGGAAGCGGTTGTCGCAGCAGCACCTCCCGAAGTGGAGGTAGCGGCCGTTGTACAGCAGGATGTTTCTCTTTATACCGAATTCATCGCAACCCTTGACGGCTACGTGAACGCTCAAATCCAACCTCAGGTGACGGGTTACCTGACGAGGCAGAACTACAAGGAAGGTACCGTGGTTCAAAAGGGGGAGGTGCTCTTCGAGATCGATCCCCGTCCGTTCGAAGCGGCGCTACAACAGATCAAGGGACAGCTAGCCCAAGCCGAAGCACAACTTGGCAAGACGAGGCTTGACGTGTCACGAGATACCCCGCTGGCCAAAGAGAGCGCGATTCCGCAAGCTCAGCTCGATAACGACATTCAAGCCAACCAGGCGGCGCAGGCCATGGTAGCCGCTTCGAAGGCACAGGTAGAGCAAGCGCAGCTTAATCTTGAATTCACGAAGGTACGCTCGCTGGTGAATGGCGTCGCTGGACTGGCAAAGGGACAGATTGGCGATCTGGTTGGGCCTACAACGATTCTCACAACCGTGTCGCAGGTAGAGCCTATCAAGGCTTACTTTGCGATTAGTGAACAGGAATATCTGAAGTTCGCGGAGAGGATCAGCGCGGTGGCTGAAGGTAGAACACGAATGGGCGAGCGGAGGGTTCTTGAACTTATACTCTCGGATGGAACGGTCTATCCACACAAAGGATGGGTCGTACTCGCCGATCGCCAGGTTGATGTGAAGACCGGAACCATTCGCGTGGCGGGGGCATTCGACAATCCGCGCGGCATTTTGCGTCCCGGGATGTTCGGCCGAGTCCGTGCGGTGACAGGAATTGCTAAGGCTGCCTTGCTGGTCCCGCAACGTTCCGTGGTTGAGGCTCAGGGCAGCTACAGCGTCGTCGTGGTCGATTCGAACAATCAAGCCAGCATCCGCCCGGTGAAAATCGGTGAACGCGTTGGCCAGATGTGGGTGATTACCGACGGATTAAAGTCGGGAGAACAAGTAATTGCCGAAGGCATGCAGAAGGCCAGGGAAGGCTCAACGGTTCGCCCTAAGCAATTTAACTTCGCCGGACAAGGAGAATGAACCATGTCCAGCTTCTTCATCAGACGTCCCATCGTGGCCATGGTGATTGCCATTCTCATGGTACTCGTTGGCATCGCAGCAATGTTGGGGTTACCCACAGCCCAGTTTCCAAACATCGCTCCCCCTGAAGTTCAGGTGAAAGCCACGTATCCTGGCGCAGATGCGGTAACCGTTGAGCAGTCCGTCGCTACGCCTATCGAGCAACAAATGAGCGGCGTGGACAACATGAATTACATGTACTCCAACAACGCCAACACGGGGCAGATTACTCTGACCGTCAACTTCGATATCAAGACCGATCCCAATACCGATCAAATCCTGGCGCAGATGCGGACGAATCAGGCTAATTCACAGTTGCCTGCGGACGTGGTCAATTATGGGGTCACCGTCCAGAAGTCCACCACAGCCCCGTTGATGTTGGTGAACCTCTATTCACCGAAAGGGACGTACGACAACATCTATCTCGCGAACTACTCCTATATCAACTTGAATGATCAGCTTACACGTGTGCCCGGTATCGCAAGCGTGAGCGTGTTCGGAGCCGGCCAGTATGCCATGCGCTGCTGGGTCAGGCCGGACAAACTGGCAAAGTTGGGGGTTACAGTTCCGGAAATTGTCAAAGCGATCCAGACGCAGAACACGGTGAATCCTGCAGGTCAGATTGGCGGTGAACCTGTCCCCACAGGGCAGGAATTTACCTATGCTGTGTTGGCACAGGGGCGGCTTCCCTCAGCGGAGGAGTTCGGTCAGATTGTGATACGGGCGAACTCCGACGGGTCGATCCTTCGCCTCAAGGACGTAGCTCGGCTGGATCTTGGGTCGCAGGTCTACAACGTAATCGGGCGTTACAGTGGTAAGCCGGCGGCAGTCGTAGCCGTGTACCAACTGCCTGGGTCAAACGCGGTGAAGGCAGCGGCTGGAGTACGCAAGTTGATGCTGGAGGCCAAGCAGCGTTTCCCGCAGGACCTGGAATACGACATCGCGCTGGACACAACCTTAGCGGTTACTGAAGGACTGAGCGAGATCAAGCACACACTATTTGAAGCCATTCTCCTGGTCATCCTCGTGGTCTACATTTTCTTGCAGGGCTGGCGCGCTACGTTGATTCCGCTGCTGGCGGTACCAGTCTCACTGATCGGCACGTTTGTGGTGTTTCCAATACTGGGCTTTTCCATTAACACTCTTTCACTCTTTGGGCTAGTACTGGCGATAGGGCTCGTCGTTGACGACGCCATTGTCGTAGTCGAGGCAGTAGAGCACCACATCGAGCACGGCATGACTCCCAAGGACGCCGCTTTCAAGGCAATGGAAGAGGTCTCGGGCCCAGTCATAGCAATCGCCCTAATTCTCTCGGCAGTATTTGTTCCCACGGCGTTTATTCCGGGCATTACGGGACGTCTGTACCAGCAGTTCGCAATCACGATTGCTATTTCCGTAATCTTCTCTGCTTTCAACGCGTTGTCACTCAGCCCGGCGCTCTCGGCCTTATTGTTGCGCCCTCGCAAGGAAAGCCGTGGTCCTCTAGGGAAATTCTTCCGTTGGTTTAACCGCATGTTCGGCCGGGCCACGGACGGCTACGTTAGTCTCTGCGGAGGGTTGATTCGCAAGGCCGGCGTGAGCATGCTTCTGCTGCTCGGCATGGCAATACTGGCGGGATGGTTCGGGTCGCGCCTGCCAACCAGCTTCCTGCCGGACGAGGACCAGGGATATGTCTTCGCCGGTCTGCAGTTGCCCAATGCAGCTTCACTCCAGCGCAATGATGAGTCATCTCGCAAGATCGAAGAGATGATTCAGAAGACGCCCGGCGTTCACGCGGTGACGGCAGTGCTCGGTTATAGCATGTTGAGCGGCGCCCAGAATACCTACAGCTCCTTTTACTGGATCACACTCAAAGAATGGGCAGAGCGCAAAGCTCCCGCGGAACAATACGAGGCTATCAAGAAGCACTTGAACCAGGAGCTTTCGAAAATCACTGAAGGTGTTGCTTTCTCCTTCCCGCCTCCAGCGATTCCTGGCGTGGGAGCGTCAGGAGGCTTTACTTTCATGCTGGAAGATCGTGCAGGCAAAGACCCTCAATTCCTTACTCAAAACCTGGACAAGTTTCTTGCCGCAGCACGCAAGCGGCCTGAGTTGGGAGCCATCTACACGACTGCTTTGCCAACGGTACCCCAGGTATATGTTGACGTGGATCGTCCAAAGGTGATTGCCCAGGGTGTCCAGCTCTCCGACGTCTACAAGACGTTGCAGACTTTTATGGGCGGCCTCCTCGTGAACTACTTTAACCGGTTCGGCCGGCAGTGGCAGGTCTACGTTCAAGCAGAGGGAGATTATCGGACCCGAGCGGAGAACTTAGGTCAATTTTACGTGACCAATGATACCGGCCAGCCGGTGCCGATGAGTGCGTTGACTACAATTAAACCCCGCTCCGGTCCAGAATTCACACTGCGCTACAACCTCTATCGGTGTGCGCAGATCAACGGCAGCCCCGCCCCCGGCTACAGCTCCAGCCAGGCAATGAAGGCACTCGAAGATACCTTCGCAGCAACCATGCCGGTTGAAATGGGATATGACTACATGGGCATGTCGTATCAGGAGAAGAAAGCAGCGGAAGGAGTATCACCGGCGGTGATCTTCGGCATGTCGCTGCTCTTCGTGTTCCTTATTTTGGCGGCGCAATACGAAAGTTGGTCCCTGCCCTTCAGCGTTCT
>Ga0207665_10000398_pt1 | contig 29930 bp, 23 predicted proteins | sample LARL112metaG_FD_184351 | JGI IMG/M metagenome (GOLD analysis project Ga0207665, IMG submission 184351) | Corn, switchgrass and miscanthus rhizosphere microbial communities from Kellogg Biological Station, Michigan, USA - LAR L11-2 metaG... | ecosystem: Host-associated > Plants > Roots >... | reverse complement strand
TCTCTCAGGGACCAGGCCGGCAAACGTGCGGCAGATCTCACCTCTCTGTCGTCGCTACGTGAACGGCTGGCGGCGCCCTGAATGAGGCTCGCCGGGCATTCGGCCTCGATCTATTCCGATCTACAGACCGGCCAGGTACTCCGACAGTGCCGCAAGGTCGTCGGGAGGCGTGGCGAGCATCAGATCCGTCATGCCGGGGTTGTTGCCGCGGGCGCGGGTGCGGAAGTCGGCAATTGTTTTGGTCAGGTATTCGCGACTCTGTCCAGCCAGTCTTGGTACTGTGCCATCGCCCTGAAAATGATCGAGATGGCAGCCCGTACAACCCACCGAGTGTTCGGCGCCGGCAGCTCGTTCCGAAACGTCCTTCGGCGCCCGCGGTTGGCCCAGGTCGGGCCATGGCTTCTTTGAAAAATATTCGGCAATCGAGAGCATGTCCTCCTTCTCGAAGGATGCAGCGATCGGCTGCATGGTCTCGTTCTTGCGGTCGCCACGCTTGAAATCGCGGAGCTGGATGTAAATGTACCCGGTTTGCTGTCCCCAGATGATGGGAATTGTCTTGTCGATCGGTTTGCCGTCGTGGCCATGGCAGCCAGCGCAGGCCTCAACCTTTTCAGCGATGCTTTGCGCAATTGCAGGTCTTGGGCCTGCGCTCAACAATGCCGCGAGAATTAGCCCGCAAGAAATCAACCGACCCAATTTGCTACCCACGGGTTCATTCCGCGAACACTCAACAGAAGCGGGGCCGCAACTGGCCCCGCGCTCGTAATCACCACGCAACCCCGCTTGTTCACTCGAGCGTGAAAGCGATGATGTTGTTGCCGCGCTTGAAGTTGACCTGGACGTTACCGCCCGCGCCAACCACGATATATTGCTTGCCGCCCACCGTGTAGCTTGAGGGCGGCGCATTGACGCCGGCACCAGCGCGGAAGCTCCACAGTTCCTTGCCGTCGGACGAGTTGTAGGCTGCGAATTTGCCGTTGCCTTCACCTGTGAAAACAAGACCGCCTGCGGTGGCAAGAATGCCACCGATCATTGGCTCAGGCGTCTTCACCTGCCATTTGATCTTGCCGGTGTTGTAGTTGACGGCGGTGATGTTACCCGACTGCTTTTCGCCAGGGATTGCCGTGAAAGCGCCGCCAAGCCACAACTTGCCGTTCGGGTAAGGCGAGCTTTCGACCCGGTAGTGCATGGGCTGATGAAGGTTGATGGCGTAGGCAAGCTCCTGTCCCGGGTCGGTGGCAATCGGCGACCATTCGACACCGCCATTCGCTCCTGGAAGCATGCGGGCTCCTTCCTTGGTCGGCAGAACCCACATATTCTCCTGCGGTACCATCGCCTCCGAGAACCGGATCAAGCTGCAGTCCTTCCGGTCGTGAACATAGATGTGGCCGGTCTTGCCGGCATGGATCACGCCAGGAATGACCTTGCCGTTCTTGTCCTTGACATCCACCAGCACCGGCGGGCTCACGGCGTCGAGATCCCAGACGTCGTGGGCGATGTACTGGAAGTGGCAGAGGTATTTGCCGGTATCCAGATCAAGTGACACCAGCGAGTCCGTGTACAGATTATCGCCGGGACGCGGCGAACCATCAAGGTCAGGAGATGGATTGCCGACCACGAAATAGATCCGGTTGGTTGCCAGATCGACTGCGGGATTTTGCCAGACGCCGCCACCGAGCTTCTTGTAAGGGTCACCGATCTTGGCAAGCTGGTCCTTTTCGGCCTGAATGTCACGGTGCATGTCGCGTCCGGTCGCGTCCTTGGTTGCCCAGACGCCGACCGAATTCTCGGGGATCGTATCGAAATTCCAGACCAGCTTACCCGTCTTGGCGTCGTAGGCCCTTACGAAGCCGCGGATGCCGTATTCACCGCCATTCGTTCCGATCAGGACCTTGTCCTTGATGACGGTCGGAGCCATCGTCTCGCTATAGCCGAGCTCAGGATCGGCAACGTCAGTTTTCCAGACGACATCGCCAGTCTTTGCATTTAGCGCCACCAGTTTGCCGTCGAGCGTAGCGAGATAAACCATATCACCAAGCACCTGGACGCCGCGATTATTGGGACCGCAGCAGTAAGTCGTCACCGGCCCCATCTTATGGCTATAGTGCCAGAGCTGTTCGCCCGTTTTGGCGTCGAGTGCGTGGACGTGGCTGAACGACGTTGTCACAAACATCACCCCGTCGACCACGATAGGCGAGGTTTCCAATGATTCCTTGACGTCGGTCTGGAAAATCCATGCGACGTGGAGGTTCTTTACGTTGTCACGGTTGATTTGCTTTGCGGGGTAAAAGCGCGTCTGGGCATAATTGCCGTTGGTCAGAAGAAAATTGGTTGTGTTCTTGTCGGCTGCATTGAGTTGCGATTGAGTGACTGGAGAAATCTTCGCCTCACGCGAGGGTGACCAAGGATCCTGTTTGACTTCCTGCGCATTGCTTGGCGCCGTGAGTAAGTAAACAACGCCGAATAACGCGGCGCAGGTAGCGTAATGTCTATTCATGGTCTCCGCCCCATACTTTTTAATTAACCGGCACGTGTGCACGCCGGTGCGGGTGAAATTTGATCCCTCCGCGCATGTTTGACAAGGAGAAAGCTGCAGCCCATAGGTCTTTCGGGCGGTCGTACCCGCCGCTGTTCGCGGCTGCGAGATCAGCATGCGATTTCGTCTGTCCGCCTACGCAACCGTCGCTCGATGACTTCCCCTGGCGGACGATCCGGCGATTTACGGAATGCTTTAAGCTTCTTCATCCTACCTTTGCGCAATGCCTGCGACTGCGCTTCGTCGGCGACTTCGTCTCCAACTCCCCCCTGCGCAGCGATGGACGGCAAGCATTGACCGGCAATGTTGGAGACGGTGGTCGTTGCTGACGCTTCCCAAAACTCCAATTCGGGCCATGCTCGGCCAGACCGCAAAAGCTGCGCAATAATCGTCGCCATCGCGCGAACTCATACCTCGAGATTGATTGATGTGACTTTACTATGCCCGCAATGTCCCGTTAGCGACCAAACTCCGATCGCTGCAAAAATGACGCGATGGGCCATTGGCGGACATCCCGTATTGGCGGCCATATTTGTATCCGTGCTGCTCCGCTCTATGGCTGCGGGCGAATTGCGTGCAGGAGCATCGCAATAGCGACGATCGCAATGACGTAACCGAGCAAGTGGTTAAGGCGACCGAACGGACCGTGAGGAAGTTATGTCATGTCCGAAGGAATGCGATCGTGCGGGCCACTCTGGTGGCCAAGTGTCAGCGGAGCCCACAATGTACGAGATCCGTTTGAGGCCGTTTTCTGTACTGTGAAAAAGATGTACAACAAACAGGCGTCTATCAAAATGGTGACCGCCATGACGCTGTAGGCCCACGGGCTTTCCATCAAGTCCAGCTCGATCAACACCCGGGAGAGGCCGAATCCGACGACCCATGCATCAAAGCTCATGCATATCCGACGAAACGTCTCGGCATCCAGCCGTCGGATCAGATAGGCCCCAAGCGGTACGCCAACCACAACGCTGGGAACAAGCACCAAAAAGATGTTCTCGCTTTCGGCTATAAACAGGCCAAGCTGGTAATACACGACCGCGGTCACGCTCGACTCAGCCACGCGAACCAATGCGAGACCGGCCCGAAACTCGTTTTTGACCAAGCCCTGATTGTTGAACAAAATCGCTAAAGGAGGTCCTGAGATGGTCGTTACCGAATACAGGACGCCCAGCCCCGTTCCAAATGGGAGACCGATCAACCAGCTGAAACGGACCGGCCTCCGCCAACCGGCTGCCTGGAGCAGGATGAGCGGTAGAATTGCCGCGTAGGTAACTAGTTTGATCCAACCAGGTGGAAGCGAAGCAAGAACAAAGGCTCCGACTGCGATGCCGGGCAGCAGCCCGATGAGAATAGGAAACACCTTTTTCCATACGGCCGGAACGCCATTCCGATTGATGAAGAGAACGTATAAGTTAAGGAAGACTTCGGTCAGAACGACGGCGGGATTCAGGATGCGATTTGCATAGAACAGGAGCGCGAGCGGCACGGTGAGCGACGAAAACCCATAGCCAAGAGCACCATTTACAAAGGCCGCAAACAAAGCGATCCCGGCAAGAACAATCAAAGCGGCATCAATGGAAGGCATCTTTCGACTCGCGGCGCTGCAGGTTGCAGGAAATCTTGCCTGCTGCGCTCAGCGATCATTTTTGCATTTGCGCGTGGCCTCAATACCGCCACGGCACAAGTCATTTTGTCGCGCGATCAAACCGCGCGCGACGAAACGTAGCATTGGTCGCAAAGGCACGTCCTTTCGACATAGTGATATCTTGTCAGTGCTGGGCGCGCTTCGGACAGAGGCCAGCGCATGCTTGAGCTTTGGAACAACTGGTACGAGGGCCTTGCGGAGGCGCTTGCCATCGTCATCGTTTTTGTCGTGGTAGGTGCTGGCGTTATTACGCTAGCGCAAGGTCGCGATTAAGGTCGGTCATGGCTGCACCAGTGACCCATTACGTCAAGAGCGACGATGTTCATATCGCCTATCAGGTTATAGGCGATGGACCGTTGGACTTGCTGTTCGTCCCGGGTTTCGTGTCACACATCGAGGCGACCTGGCAGTCACCGGTACGCAGCTCGTTCTTCCGTCGCCTGGCATCGTTCTCCCGCCTTATCCTCTTCGACAAGCGTGGAACCGGAATGTCAGACCGGGGATCGCAGATTTTCACGCTTGAGCAGCGTATGCACGACGTGCGTGCGATTCTGGACGAAGTCGGTTCAGAGCGGGCGGCTTTGTTTGGCGTATCCGAGGGCGGGCCGATGTCCTTGCTTTACGCTGCCACCTATCCCGAACGCACATCGGCGCTGATCTTGTACGGCTCATATGCCAAGCGCAGTTGGGCGCCCGACTACCCCCTGGGCTGGGACGACGAGCAATGGCGGCGCTTCCTCGAAAACATCGAACGCAATTGGGGCACACCACAAGGAATTAGTATCGAAATGTGGGCACCGAGCCTTGCCCACGATCCGAGTTCCGCCGAACGCCTCGCTTCCTATTTTCGCACAGCGGCAAGCCCCGGAGCAGCCGCCGCGATCATGAAGATGAACAGAGAAATCGATGTACGACACGTCCTGCCCGCGATCCGCGCTCCGACGCTCATTTTGCACCGCGTCGGAGATCGGGTTCTCGACGTCGAGCACGCGCGCAGAATGGCTCAAGGCATCCCGGGGGCCCAGCTGATCGAGCTACCTGGCACGGATCATACATTTTGGGTGAATGACGGCGGTCTGCTGCTGGACCATGTCGAGCAGTTCTTGACGGGCAAGCGCCATGCGCAAGACCGGGAGCGGGTTCTCGCTACGGTTCTCTTTGCGGACATTGTGGGATCCACCGAGCGAGCTGTAGCGATTGGCGATCGTTCATGGCGCGAATTGCTCGCGGCATTCCGCGCAAAAGTTCGGGACACGTTGCGGAACTTAAATGGGCGCGAGATCAATACCGCGGGCGATGGTTTCCTTGCAGCCTTCGATGGCCCGGCGCGAGCGATCCGCTGCGCAGGTGCGATCCGCGAAGCAGCGCGCTCGCTCGGCCTCGAAGTCCGCTGCGGACTGCACACCGGGGAATGCGAGCTGGTCGGTGAAGACCTGGCTGGTATCGCAGTGCACATCGGCGCGCGCGTCACCGCACTGGCCGCGCCCGGTGAAGTGCTCGTCTCGCAGACCGTTCGAGACCTCGTGGCCGGTTCAGGATTAACGTTCACAGAGCGCGGCGTGCACACCTTGAAAGGTGTGCCGAGCGAATGGCGCCTGTTTCAGGCAATTGTGGATTGATGCCCGACTTTGGCCCACAATCACGGGCGATCATCCGCACCCGGCTATGACTGCTACCCGGAGGACGGAACTGATTTCTCTTCGCACGCCGCTGGCGCTTCTTCTGACATCCCTCGCTGCGATCGCCGCGGCGTGGTGGTGGCTGGCCATACCGATCAAATTAACGCGCGCGCCGATCGATCCGAACGCCAAGCTCCAGTGCGTATCCTACGCCCCCTTCCGCGACCACCAGACATCACTTTCGCCGGCGACGCAGGTGTCGCGGGAACAAATCGCGGAAGATCTCGCCCAGCTTGCCAAAATATCCGACTGCATCCGTACCTATGCGGTCGATCTGGGTCTGGATCAGATTCCCGAACTTGCGGCCGAGGTGGGGCTCAAGGTCATTCAGGGAATTTGGCTCGGTAGGGATCGGCAGAAGAATTTGACGCAGATATCGACGGGCATACGCCTCGCCAGGGAATATCCGCAAACCATCACCGCGCTCGTGGTCGGCAACGAGGTTCTGTTGCATGGAGATATGACAGCTTCCGACCTTGCCGCCACGATCCGCTCGGTCAAGGCGCAGGTCGACGTTCCCGTCACCTATGCCGATGTCTGGGAGTACTGGTTGCGCAACCGCGAACTTTATGACGCGGTCGATTTCATCACCGTTCATATCCTGCCATTTTGGGAAAATTTTCCGGTCCGGGCGAAATTTGCCGCCGCTCACGTCGACGCCATTCGCCAGCAGATGGCGGCGGCATTTCCGGGCAAGGAAATCCTGATCGGGGAAACAGGATGGCCGAGCGAGGGACGGATGCGCGACGCAGCGTTAGCGTCACGCACCAATCAGGCGCGCGTGGTCTCGGAGATCCTCGATCTTGCCCGGCGCGAGAATTTCCGCGTCAACCTGTTCGAGGCCTATGATGAATCGTGGAAGCAACAGCTCGAGGGCACGGTCGGCGGATATTGGGGGCTATTCGATTCCGTCCGGCGCACGCTGAAATATCCACCTGGCGTCCCCATCAGCAATTTTCCGCTCTGGAAGCTGCAGATGGGCAGCGGAATGGTTCTGGCGATCCTGATATTTGGCACGGCGTGGCTGACCTTGCGCCGCAAGCCCTGGCAGCCCCGGCCTGTCGCGTGGTTTGCAGTCGGAATATCGGCAACCACGGCTGGAATCCTGTTCGGGGTGGCTGCCCAAAAGATGTTCTATGAAAGTTATGGAGCGGGAGGCTGGCTCCTGTGGGGCGCGCTGCTCCTCGCCGCGACCGCTGCTCCAATCGTTGGCGCCAACGCCCTGATGTCAGGGCGCGCGCTGCCGACATTTCTGGAACTGCTGGGTCCGAAGAACTATCAGACCCAATCGATGCCGGCGATCATGCACGGACTGACTTTGATGGTAACCATCGTGATCGGCACCGAGACCGCGCTCGGCCTTGTGTTCGACCCCCGCGACAAGGATTTTCCCTATGCTGCGCTGACCATGGCGGCGGTGCCTTTTGCGGCTCTGACGTTGCTCAATCGCCCGAAGAAAGGAATCCGCCCGATGGCGGAATCGTTATTTGCCGGCGTGCTTTTGGTGGCGGCGATCTATACGGGGTTTAACGAAGGGCCGGCCAACTGGCAGTCGCTGTGGACTTGCGCTGCCTATATGCTGCTTGCGGTTACGCTGTGGCAGGCGCGTGCTTGACATCAGTGTGAGTTCGAACTCCAGCTAGTTGCCGGCCGGTGAAGCTCTGGACGCGGACGCGTGAACGACGTTCGCCCGCGCTTGATGCCCCGGAGCGGCTGCGCAAGGGTCGCGATCGCTCCCGTCGGATTGTTGGCATCGAGACGGACGAGGTCGGGTTGCGGCCCATCAGATGAAGATCGGTCGGGCAAAATCGTCACGGCAACCCCGGCATTGGCGAGCCGCGTCGTGATTTCACCGAATCGGCTGGGTGCCAGCAGCGACATCTGGGTCACATGGCCGACCGCAACCCGCCCGCCGCTGGCGCCGCTTAAGATACGCCGCAAGAGATGGACCACACCGCGTCAGGCGATAAGGCTGCTTGAGGGGCGGTTAGGCCCATTGCAGACGCGCGAGGATCGCGCGACCCATAACCCAATCCTTGTCGCTCTCCGACAGGAAGCTCAGTTCTTCGGTGAAATGGGTGACGCGCTCGCGGTAGCTGGCCTTGGCGAACGAGTTCGTTATGTCGGTACCCCAACAGCAACGCTCAGGACCGTAGGCTTCGAACAAGCGCTGCAAGTGCACCGTCATGTCGCGGAACGGATAGGGTTCGAGCGAGTTGCCGGGCGCACCCGACAATTTGACGCTCACGTTCGGATATTTGGCGAGCGCAACGGCCTGGTCAATCGCCGCCGGGATCGCGGTGATCCTTGCCGTTCGGCTCGAAGAGTTCATGCCCATGTGGTCAATGATGAGCGTGAGCTGGGGGTGGCGCTCCGCGATGCGGGCAAACGTCGATAGCTGTCCCGGCACAAGAAACATGACGGGGACTCCCGCCTTCTCGGCCGCCGGCCAGAACCAGTCGGCCGTCCCGTCCGTCAGCCAAGCCATCGTGGCATCACTGAGCAAGCTGACGCGGACGCCGAGCATTCCGGGCTGCTCCTTCCATTTCGGCAGTAGCGTGGCGGATTGCGGATTCTGTAACGCGATGCGACCCATGACGGCGAAGCGATCGGGATAACGCCTTGCCGCCTCGAGACCGTAATCGTTGCGGTCGCCCAGCCATGATGGCGGCACGATGACGACCCGATCCACACCGGCCTGATCCATCAGCGGAACCAGCTTCTCGATCGTAAACGGCTCGGGCATCTGCGGCTTCGCGCCGGGGACCCATTTCCAATCCTCCGATTCCGCCTTCCACAGATGCACCTGGGCATCGACGATGATGCGCTTGGCCGATTGGGCAGTCGCCTTGCGCGATGCCAGCGCCAAACCAGCGGCGAGCGGCGAGGTAATGATTTGCCGGCGGGACAACATGAATCTACCTTTCAAATGAACTCTGCCATTTGTAGACAGAAGTGTGTGCGTGCGGACCAAAGAGTGTCACGCCATGTGTGAAACAGGTCCGGCAGCGATGTCTTTGCTCTCCCGACGATGTCCCTCGTTGGACTAGCGCCCCCTCACCCGATTTGCTGCGCAAATCGACCTTTCCCCGCCGGGGAGAGGTAAACCGAATCTGCGGGCAAACCGATTCAAAAGCCATCACGCTCTAGTTTCCCGGCCGGTGAAGCTCTGGACGCGGGTGCGTGAACGACATTCGCCCGCGCTTGATGCCCCAGAGCGGCTGCGCAAGAGTCGCGATCGCATCCGTCGGGTTGCTCGCGTCGAGACAGACGAGGTCGGCCGGTCCGCCGACCGTGATGCCGTAATCGTTCAGCCGCATCAGCCGCGCGGCCGAGCCCGTGATCATGTCGAGGCAGCCGGCGAGGTCTGCGGGGCGCGACACATGGCAGACATTGGCATAAAGGTTTGCCATCCGGATCAGTGAACCATCGCCATAGGGCGTGAACGGGTTGAGCACATTGTTGGTCGAGATTGAGCAGGTCACGCCCGCCTTGCGCAAAGGTTCTGCCGGCACCACGCCTCGAGGCACCGCATGGTCGTGGTTGCGGCCCATCAGGTGAAGATCGGTCGACGGCAAAATGGTCACGGCGACGCCGGCATTGGCGAGCCGCGTCGTGATTTCGCCGAAGCGATCCGGCGGCAAAAGCGACATCTGGGTGACGTGGCCGACGGCCACGCGCCCGCCCCAGCCGAACTCCTCGGTCTTGCGGCAGACATATTCGACCTGCATGCCCTGCGTGGTCTCGGCAAGATCGAGATGCATGTCGATCTCGGCGTCGAAGTCGCGGGCGATGGCGAAGATACGATCGATCTGGGCACGCGGATCGGTGTCGAAATAGGGAACGGCGCCGATGGTCCGCGCACCGCGCCGCAAGCCCTCGATCAAAAGTTCTTCCGTGCCAGGATAGTTGGTAAGCCCCTCCTGCGGAAAGACGCATAATTCAACATCGATCGCCCAGGCATAATCGCGCGCGAGCTGCTCGACCGCCTCGAAGCCGGTCATGCCGATGCCGGGATCGAGTTCGACATGGGTGCGCATCCGCATGGTGCCGTGGCTGATACAGCGCTCCAGTGTCTGCCTTCCCCGCGCATAAACATCCCCGACCGTGAAGCCGCGCTTGGCAGAAGCGGTTTCCCGAACGGCTTCGGCGACGGTGCCTTCCTCGATGCGGCAACGATCGAGGATGCAGGTCTTGTCGAGGTGGATATGCGTCTCGATCAGGCCCGGGATCACCAGGCATCCGCCGGCCTTCAGCTCCGGACCCTCGGCCGAAAGATCAGGAGCGATGGCAGCGATCGTCTCGCCCTTGATGGCGATATCAGTGTTGACAAGCTCGCCGTCCCGCCAGATGCGGGCATCACGAATGATCTGATCCATCATTTCACCGCCTTGGATCATGTTTCGATTAGATCGAATCGAAACATGACCTCATCTCTTTTTCGGAGCATGATCTCCGCGCAAACGCATTTTGCGTTTGTCGCGAGGGAAAACCGGTTTGCACTTTGCGCTCACGCGGCCCTCCGGGTCCGGATCATGCTCCAGGAACCGCACCCAGATAGGCCTCGTCGAGCATCGCGCCGCGCAACTCCACGGCCTTGCCTTGTGCCACCACCCGCCCGCCGCCGAGCACATAGCCGCGGTCGGCAATGGCAAGCGCATAGTCTGCCATCTGATCCACGATCAGCAAGGTCATGCCCTCATCGCGCAGGCGCCTGAATTGTTCGAACAATTCCGCCACCACCGTCGGCGCCAATCCCAGCGACGGCTCGTCCAGCAGCAAAACCTCGGGCCTGGCGAGCAAGCCCCGGCCAACGGCAAGCATCTGCTGTTCGCCGCCCGAGAGCAGGCCGGCCGCGGTGTGAAGGCGCGGGCGCAGCCGCGGAAAACGATCGAGGATGGCCTCGATCTCGGCCGCCTCGAAATCGGGCCGACGCGTCGCACCAAGCCTCAGATTTTCGGCAACGCTCAATTGCGGAAAGACCTGCCGCCCCTCCGGCACGAGAATGAGGCCAGCGCGCGCAACATCATGGGGTGGAAGTGCCGCGATGTCCCTGCCGTCGAGCTGGATGGTTCCACTGACCGGACGGATCAATCCGCTGAGCGCTTTCATCAAGGTCGATTTCCCGGCGCCGTTCGGCCCGAAAAGCGCGATCACTTCGCCGCGGCCGACCTTGAGGCTGACCTGGTCGAGCACTTGAAGCGGCCCATAGCCGGCGCTGAGAGTATTCACTTCGAGCAGCGGCGCGCCTGCCGTCCGCTGTGCGGCCGATACTTCCGGCATGGTCGCGCCAAGATAGGCCGCCTTGACGGCGGGATCGTTGCGCACGATGGCCGGTGGCCCGGCAGCGATGCGGCGTCCGGCATCGAGCACGATGATCTCGTCCGAGATCGACATCACGAGCGACACGTCGTGTTCGACCAGCACGACGGCAAGGCCGGCGCGCGCCAGCCGCTGCAGCAGGCTGCCGAGCCTGGCCGTATCGACCTCATTGAGCCCGGCCGCGGGCTCGTCCAGAAGAAGCACGGCGGGCGCCGTGGCAAGAGCGCGGGCAATTTCGACAAGCCGGCGATCGACATGCGGCAATGTGCCGGCAAGCCGCGCTTCGCTTTCCGCATATCCGACAAGCGCGAGCAGCGCGCGCGCCAGCTCCGCCGGCGCCTCGCCGCGCCATCGGCCATGCAAGAGCCCAAGGCGGACATTGTCCAGCACGCTCAGGCTGCCGAAGGGTTGGGCGGTCTGGAAGGTGCGCGCCATACCGCCGCGCGCGGCCTCATGCGCGGCCTCGCCCGTGATGTCGCGATTGCCGACGCGAACCTTCCCGGAATCAGGACGCTGGAAACCGCTGACGAGATTGAGCAGCGTGGTCTTGCCGGCACCGTTGGGGCCGATCACGCTGGTGACGCGGCCGGGAGCAGCGGTCATGTCGACGCCCGCAACCGCAATGACGCCGCCGAACGCTACGCGCACGCCCTCAGCCACGAGACTGCCGCGCGAACCGGTGATGTGAGCCAAAGCGAGATCGATATCCGGCTTCGGCCGTATATCAGCCTCCTTCGGCATCAAAAGACGCGCAAGAGCACCGGCGATTCCGCCCGGCGCGGCCCAAAGCACGATCAAGAGGCCGGCGCCGAAAACCAGGAGGCGATATTCCGCAAGACCTGCGAGCAGTTCTGGCAGGAACACGACGACGGCCGACCCGATCAGCGGCCCCAGCGTGCGGCCGGCGCCTCCGACCACCACTACGAGGAGAAACAGGATCGACTGGGAGAATGGAAACGAGCTCGGCGCGATGAAGCCGGTCAGCGCCGCCTGTAATCCGCCGGCAAGACCTGCCGCCACCGCGGCCAGCACGAAGGCGGCCGTGCGTACCGGAACAGCGCTAATGCCAACACTGCGCGCCGCGGACGGCGCCGCGGCGAGGGCCTGCATCGCAAGACCCAGGGGACTTCGCGCAAAATAATGAAAGGCGAGAAGGGCCGCCGCGCACAAGAGGCAGGCCAGGAGGGCCGTGCCGCCGGTCCCGAACGGCGCCGGAATTCCACTAAGGCCGCTGGAGCCGCCGGTGAGATCGCGCCATTCGATCGAGACGGATTCGACGATAAAACCAAATGCAATTGTCACCATGGCAAGATAGGGACCGGTGACCCGAAGTGCCGGAATTGAAAGGGCCGCCGAGATCGCCGCGACCAGCAAAACGGCGAGCGGCAGCGCTTCCCAGAAATTCAAGCCGGCCTTGGAGGTGAGAATCCCCACGCCGTAGGCGCCGAGCGCCATGAATCCCCCCTGCCCGAGAGAGACCTCACCGGCCAGCCCAAGCAGCACGTTCAGCCCGACACCGGCGAGCGCGGTCGTTGCCAAGGTGCCGAGTAGATAAGCATAGTAGCCCGGCGCCAGAAGACAGACGAGGATGGCGGCGACGCCGACCAGCGCCGCGGCAATCGAGGCGACGATCACTCTCATACGCGCACCCTGGTCCGACCAGCAAACAATCCGGACGGCGCGAGCACAAGCGCGGCGATGACGGCGGAGAAGGTGACGATCTGGGTGCTGCTCGAACCGAGCCAGGTCGTGGCGCACGCTTCCACCAGACCATAGAGCAGGCCTGCGATCACGACGCCCCATGGATTGGTGAGACCGCCCAGAATAGCCACGGCGAAGGCCTTGATGCCGAACAACGTCCCCATGTCATAGGCGACGTTGTACACAGGCGCGATCAGGATGCCGCCGATTCCGGCAAGGAGCGCGGCAGCCGCGTAGGTGAGCGCGATCAGCCTCGTGACGTCGATGCTCATCAGTCGCGCGGCGTCCGGGTTTTCGACCGCCGCGCGCAGTTTCAATCCCAGCCCGGTTCGGTGCATCCCGAGATGAACCAGTAGTGCAAGCCCGAGCCCGACCACCGGAACCAGCACCTGCAAGGGAAAGATGCCGACATTGCCAATGACCCAGGGATCATCGGCGAGCGATGAAGGCAGCGCGCGCGGTTCCTTGCCGAACAGCACCATCACCACATTGTCGAGCACGATTCCCAGCGCCACGGTTGCCATCAGCCAGGAATTGGTGCCGCGTGCAACGAACGGCCGGACCGCGACGCGCTCGACGATCAGGCCCCAGATGGCGCAGACCACCAAGGCAACCGGCACGGCCGCAACCATCGGCCAGCGCAGGCCGACCGCGAGCAGGTGACAGATCACCGCACCCAGCATCACGGATGAGCCTTGCGCGAAATTCACCGTGCCCGAAACGGCAAAGGTCAAGGTGAATCCGAGCGCAATGAGTCCGTAGATGCTGCCGAGACTGAGCCCGGAGACAAGTGCAGTCGCGAGCATGATACTAGTGGTCCGATTCTAACATTCGCATCCCGTTGCAGCGGTCACCTTTGCGAATGTTAGAATCAAAGGACCACTAGCAAATATAAGATTCTAGTGGAGTTTACGATTTGACATTCGCAGTACGAGCTTGCGGCTGGATGGTAGCGAATGTCAAATCCACTCCACTAGAGCTCCGATTTCGAAGTTCGCAAGCTATCGCGGTGGCCCCTGATGCGAACTTCGGAATCAAAGGAGCTCCGGCAATTTTTGGCTTCTAGTGCATGATGAGATTAAGTCGAGTTGATGCAACGAGGAAGTGCACCCCCTCTCCCACCGGGGGAGGGTTGGGGTGAGGGGTTACGGTCTCTCGTGCTCCATCACCCCTCACCCGATTTGCTGCCAAATCGACCTCTCCCCGCCGGGGAGAGGTCAAGCGACCTCGCTGGCTAACTAATTCCATCAAAAGGCATCCGATCTAGCCGGTGACGGGCTCGATCTGGTCCCCATTGTAACGAACCATGACGTAGTCATTCTCGTTCAGGGCGTCATGGTTGTCGTCGGTGAAGGGTTTGGTGTAGTTCTTGATCAGACCCTGGTAATTCTCGATTGCCAAAAGGCCCTCCCGCAATTTGGGTCCTTCCGTCGAGCCTGCCTTGGTGATGGCAAGCGCGGTCAGTTGCATGGCGTCGTAGGCATTGGCCACGCCGACCGGCGGTGTGACGTCGCCGGGGCCCTTGATATCCGGATATTTCGCCATCAGCGCCGCGAGCACGCGCTTGCCGACGTCATTTTGCGGACCGAAGAAACTGTAGGTCTGGACGAAATGCACCTTCCCTGCCCATGACCCCGCGAGCTCGGGGAAGCGCCCGCCCGAGATTCCCCAATGCGAGACGATCGGCACCGTCCAGGCGGAGCGCTGCAACGATTTGATGACCTGCGCGCCAGGCGCGGCGTTACCGACCAGGATGACCGCGTCTGCACTGGCCTCACGCAGCCGCTGCAACTGCGGTGTCATGTCGGCGTCCTTGTCGTCGAACTTTTCTGCGCCCGCCAGCTTGACGCCGGCGGCTTCCGCGGCAGCGGTCAGCCCTGCCAGATTGGACTCGCCCCAACCATTATTGACCAGCATCAGCCCTGGTTTTTTCGCACCGAATTTGGACGTGGCGTATTTGATCAGCGCGCGATCGACCAGCACGTCGACCGCCGATACCCGAAACACAAAGTTCGGATTGGCGCCGTTACGCGTGATGTTGGTCGCCGCAGCCCAGACTCCCATGAACGGCACCTTCGCCGAATTCACCAGCGGCACGATCGCCAGCGACACGGGGCTGTCGATGCCTCCGAACAAAATCGCAACCCCTTCCTTGTCGATCAGCTCCCGCGCCGCAGTCTGTCCCTTGCCGGGATTGGATTCGTCATCGCGGCGGACGAGTTCGAGCATGCGGCCACCGAGCACGCCGCCCTTGGCATTGATCTCGTCGATGGCAATCGTAAGCCCGCGGGTGATCCCTTCCCCCGACTTCGCGGAAGGTCCGGACAGCGCCGCAACCAGGCCGATCTTGACGGGTTCTGCTGCGATCGCGGGACGACCGATGAGGCTCCCCACGGCAATCCCGGCTGGAAGAACAAGAGCTTGGCGACGCGTCAGATTTGTCGGCATTTTGGCAACTCCCCTTGAAATTTCGTTTCGTCGTTTCGCCCGCTGGCTCAATCGGCACGCTCACGGCGAGCATCACGAGCCGCCGGTTTAAGTCCGGCTCACTTGAAGCAAACGGTATGCCACAACCCCCGAAACCACAACAGTATCAGAGATTGTGATCGTATTTTCGTGCCGGTCGCGCATCCCGCGAAACCCCGCTTCATCGAGCCGAAAGAATGCGAAGATTGCTTCGCATTCCGCGACAGGCGTGATCCTGTGGGTACTGCGCCGTATGGGACGAAGAAATCGCGAGTTCTTGGTATGATTTTTGCTCGATTCTGGATGGAGGATTGTTTCAAAAAGGGAGGGCGTCATGGCAAATTCTGAACTGCGGTCCGATCTTCACAGCATCGAGCCGATTCCCGACGCAGACCGCGATTCAACCGGGCCGCAGCAAATGTGGATCTGGGCCGGCGCCAACATCGCGCCCGTCAACTGGGCTCTCGGCGCGCTCGGCATCGTTCTCAAGCTCGGTTTGTGGGAGACGATCGCCGTCATCGTGCTCGGCAACATCGTCGGTTGCGCCATCTTTGCCGCCTTCACCGTGATGGGCCACAAGACCGGGGTCAATCAGATGGTGCTGAGCCGCTCCGCCTTCGGTCGCAGGGGCGCCTATCTGCCCAGCCTTCTGATGTTTCTGATGACGCTCGGCTGGATCGGCGTGAATACCTATTTCCCGGTCAAGATATCGATGGCCATTCTCGGACAATTCGGCATACCGGAAACGGGCGCGACCGTCTTCATCGTCATCACCCTGGTGATGGTGATCCAGGTGGGGATCGGAATCTACGGCTTCTATGCCATCCGCACCTTCGAAAAATATACGGTGCCGGTCACCGTCGTCATCATGGTGATCATGAGCGTGCTCGCCTGGAGCCAGCCCGGCGTCGTCAACTGGAATCTCGTCAGCCCGCTCCCGCCAGGGCCGCATCTTGCGATGCTGACGCTGCTGATGACGGCGATCGGCGTCGGATGGGGAATCTCCTGGGTGACGTGGGCATCGGACTATTCGCGCTTCGTGCCTCGCAGCGTGCCTTCGTCTTCCGTGTTCTGGTACAGCTATGTCGGGATGTTCGTACCATCCGTGTGGCTCGCCATTCTCGGCGCGACGATCGCAAGCGTCACGCTTGATACGGATCCGGCCAAGATGGTGAGCGCCGTGTTCGGCGGCGTGACAAGCATCCTGGTGCTTTTGATGGTGCTGCACGGCCCGATCGCGACCAATATCCTCAACGTCTATTCGGCGGCGCTGGCCGCGCTCAGCATGGGCGTCCGCCTTTCCCGGACCGCGCTGGCATTGGTTGCAGGTGTCGTCGGCTACCTCGTCACCATCTACTTCGTGTTCGCGCCTTCGTTCGCCAAGGCGTTCGACAACTGGATGATCAGCCTTCTGCTGTGGATGAGTCCGTGGGCAGGCGTCGTGATGGCGGATTTCTACATCATGCGAAAGAGCCAGATCGATGTCGCCGAACTCTACAAGTCGCCGGAGACCAGCGCCTATGGCGACATCAACTGGGGCGGTATCATCGCGTTTCTGGCGGGACTGGTTGCCGGCTGGTCGTTTCAGGACGGGCTCGTGCCCGCGCTGCAGGGACCGATTTCGGGACTTCTGGATGGGGCCGACCTGAGCTGGCTGTTTGGCATCGTGGTCGCCGGCGCGGTTTACCTCGCCATCGGCGGACGCAAGCTAAGGGCGCCCGCGATGGCCGCGACCGGCGCGGCCGGAAAATGACGGCTTCGTTCCTCAAGCGACTTGTTCGGGGAATTTTCAAGTCTTGAGAGGGATTCATTCACCATCGCGGGCTTGTCGATTGGCTCAAGGCAAGCCCGCCATCGGTTCTCAATCCGGGCTGGCGCCGACAGGTGGACCTCCTGGAGGCCGGTGCAAGAAAGTGATCGTGGCGAAGGCGCCGATCCAGGAGCCGGCCGCGGCGAAGGCGACATAGAGCCAGTTTTCGGTGTAGCTGATCACGGCAAAGGACGAGAGCAGATACCAGATGCTGCTCCAGGTCGCCGCCGGCACCCGCTTGCGGGCCACGACGGCGGAGGTGAACATCACATAGACCGCATCGGTGGCTGCGGTTGCGGCGACCACGGCGGTGGCGGTCAGCGGATCGATCATCGTCATTTGATTTCGCCTTCCCTGATTTTTCCTGCGGCGGCACCGGTTTTGCATCCATTGCCGCAGCCATCAAACATTTTCCGCAGGGTCAAGGCATCGAAAAAATCCACCTGTCGCGCGATGACCGTTGGCCAGGTTCCGGGCATTGCAACAAGCGATCTTGCATACGGCTGCGAAACAGAATTAGCTGCATGGAACCTTTGGTTGTCTTGCGAGAGGATGGATCGCGGATGAGCGACAGAATCGGACGGCGGGACTTTTTGGGTACGGCAGCCGCAGCCGGCGTGATCGTGGCCGCGGGAGGCAATGCGCTGGTCGACGCGGCCAAGGCAGCGCCCGCGACAAGCGACGAAATCATCCTGAAATCCGCCAGTGAGCTTGCCAGCGCCATCCGCGCAAAAAATCTCAGCTCCAGGACAGTCGTCGAGGCCCACCTGGCGCAGATCGCAAACGTCAATCCGAAGCTCAACGCAGTGGTCCAACTCACGGCGGACTCCGCGCGAAAGGAGGCCGATGAAGCCGATGCGGCGCTCGCGCGCGGCGAAATCAAGGGTCCGCTGCACGGCGTGCCCGTCACCATCAAGGACACGCTGGAAACGGCGGGGGTCATTTGCACCGGCGGGACCAAAGGCCGCGCCAATTATGTGCCCAATGCCGATGCCACCGCCGTGGCCCGGCTACGTGCCGCAGGCGCCGTCATTCTTGGCAAGACCAACGTGCCGGAGCTTGCGGGCGCGATCGAAACCGACAACCTCGTCTATGGACGCACCAACAATCCTTACGACCTCGCCCGCACCCCGGGCGGCAGCACCGGCGGCGAATCGGCGATTGTGGCGGCCTGCGGTTCGCCGCTCGGCCTTGGCACCGATGCCGGCGGCAGCATTCGGATTCCGGCGCATTTTTGCGGTCTGGCGGCGATCAAGCCGACCTCCGGTCGTGTCCCGCGCACCGGTCAATTCCCGATGCCGATGGGTGCGCGCAACGCGGTGTTTCACGTCAGCCTGATCGCACGCCGGGTCGATGACCTCGCGCTCGCGCTGCCCGTCATCGCAGGCCCCGACTTCCGCGACCATTCGATCGTGGGAATGCCGTTGCTCGATCCAAAGGCGGTCACGCTGAACGGATTGAAGCTCGCCTGGTTCGAGGATGACGGCGTGGCAGCGCCGACGAAGGAAATAGCCGCGGCGGTGCGGGATTCCGCCAACGCCTTGGCGGAAGCCGGCGTCAAGGTCGAGGAAAGCCGTCCTCCGGAGGCCGGCAAGGCCGCGACTGTCTATCATGACATGAGCCGCGGTGACGGCGGCGCCGGCACGCGCGCCTTTCTGAAGAACATCGGCAGTGATCCGATCTCGCCTCTGTTCGAGAAGGCGTTGACCTATTCCGTCGCACCCGCTTTTGCCAACACCACCGAGGCGCTGGCAGCATTCGTGCGATGGGATGCCTTTCGCAATTCGATGCTGCGCTTCATCGAGAACTACGACGCCGTGTTGTCGGCGGTGGCGCCGTATCCGGCATTGCCTCACGGCACAAGCTTTGAGGAACAATACCGCCGTGGCTTCGGTTATGCCCAGATGTACAACCTGACGGGGTGGCCGACGGCAACCGTGCGGATCGGAACCTCGCCCGAAGGCCTTCCGCTCGGCGTTCAGGTGGCCGCACGACCGTGGCGCGAAGACGTCGCGCTGGCGCTCGTTTCCCATCTCGAGCGGACATTCGGCGGATGGAAGAGGCCAACGGCCGTGTAAGCTGTCGGAGGTTGCGACCGCCGACTCATTCCCCGCGATGGGCGTCATGACAAACGTCTGGGCTCGCAAATCGACCGCCGCGCTGCAAGACGAAGCCGCCGGCGCCGACAGCCTGGACGATCGGCCACCTCTTTTGAGGCGGACGCTGTCAGCGCTCAATCTGGTGGCGCTTGGTGTTGGCGCGATCATCGGGGCGGGCATCTTCGTCCTGACCGGACATGCGGCTGCAGCCAATGCGGGCCCCGCCGTCTCGCTCTCATTCCTTCTTGGCGCGGTGACCTGCGCATTTGCAGGACTCTGCTACGCCGAGATGGCATCCGCAGTCCCGATCAGCGGCAGCGCATATACCTATGCCTATGCGACGCTCGGAGAGCTGGTCGCCTGGATCATCGGATGGGACCTCATCCTCGAATATGCGGTGGGAGCCATCACGGTTGCCATCGGTTGGTCTGGATATGTGGTCAGCCTGGCTAGCGATTTCGGACTGCATCTTCCGACGCAATTCGTCTCCTCCCCGCTCGACTATGATTCCGCTCGCCGTGCATGGGCGTTCACAGGCGCCGTTCTGAATCTTCCCGCTGCCCTGGTCGTTATTGTCGTGACATCGCTCTTGGTGGTCGGCATACGCGAGACCGCGCGGTTCAATAACTGGATCGTTGCGATCAAGCTGATGGTGATCGCCTTGTTCATCATCTGCGCAGCGCCTGCATTCAGCACGGCGAACTGGATCACGCCGGGCAATCCCGCAGGAACCTTCATCCCGCCCAATGCTGGTTTCGGCACCTATGGCTGGTCGGGTGTCGTCCGCGGCGCGGCCGTGGTTTTTTTCGCCTATATCGGCTTCGATGCGGTCTCGGCAGCCGCACAGGAAGCCAAAAATCCGATGCGGGATATGCCGATCGGCATTCTCGGCTCGCTGATCATCTGCACCGTGCTTTATGTGCTGGTCGGCACCGTGCTTACGGGCATCGTCCCCTATGACAAATTGAACGTGCCCGATCCCATCGCGGTTGGCATCGATGCGGCCGGAGTCGGTTGGCTCGCGCCGTTCGCGAAGCTGGGAATCATCTTTGGCCTGACCTCGGTCATCCTTGTCATGCTGCTTGCGCAACCGAGGATCTTTCGCGCGATGGCGCACGATGGCTTGTTGCCGTCCGCGGCCGCGAAAATACATCCCCGCTTCCGCACGCCGTATATCTCGACAATCACCACCGGCGCGGTCGTGGCCACTCTGGCTGCGCTCCTGCCGATCGGTCTGGTGGGAGAACTAGTCAGCATCGGAACGCTGTTTGCGTTTGCAGTGGTCTCCATCGGCGTGCTGGTGTTGCGCTTCACGCAGCCGACGCTTGAACGTCCCTTCAAGGCGCCCGCGATCTGGATCGTCGCTCCCGCCGGCGCACTGACCTCGATCTTCCTGATGCTTGGACTTCCCGCCGATACCTGGTGGAGACTGGCCTTGTGGCTCGCGATCGGGCTTGTGATCTATTTTGTCTACGGCGCACGACACAGCCGGATCGTGACCTGACCAGCCCCTAAGGAAAAATGCGCCGTACCGGGCGAGGCTCAAGCCGCGCTTCGCGGCGGCGACCGGGGACTATCCTTCCCCCGCTTTTATTCCGATGCGCACGCTCTAGTGAACACAAGGCATGCGTCTGCGCGAGGCCGAGCATGCCGCAAGCCGGATCCTTGAAGGAATAACCGGATTCAGGCGGGAGTCTGTCCTGCCAGAAGCGCCTGAGGAGCGCGCAACGCCGGGAGATTGCACAATGACCAGACTTGCCCTTTTTGGAACTGCGGCAGTTTTATCGATAGCCTTTGCATCGCCGCTGCCGGCTCAAGCCGTAACCGTTGATTCCGCCGCCTGTTCGAACCTGTCCCAAGCTTCCCAAAATGGCGCTGCCCCGGCCCCGACCGCCAGCTGGATACCGCCCGGATGCGAGACCGCGACCAGACCGTGGTCGGCGCCGGTCGGGCACCGCCAGCCCCAGATGGTAGATGTTCCTGCAACGGCATCGTTTGAGCAGGCGCTGGACGCGGAGAACGCGAAGGTCGACCGTTTAATCAAGGGCATTTGCCGCGGCTGCTAGCGCATGATCCGGAAAAGTGTGCAGCGATTTTGCGAAAAGATCATGCGCGCGGTTGCCCCCGCTTCCCTCACTTCCGCGGCCTGCCGCGTTTGGCAAAGACGGGACCCTGGGATTCGGCCGTACAACGAAGCAGGCTTGCGAGCTTGAGCGCTTCGTTGCGTTGCGGCCCAGGGGGCAAAAGCCGGGCGTGCTCCAACGCATCTGCCGCGAGGATTTCCCGGTCGATTCTGTCGGACGCGCGCTGTGTATCTTTGCTCATGATCTCAAGTAACTAAGACAGCCCGGCCTAGTGTGGTGGATTTGAAGTTCCTATCAATGTGCTCCGCAGACTCGTCATAGGAACTTCAAATCCAAAACCACACTAGAAACATTAGCTTCCTAGTGTCCTTTCGATTCCGAAGTTCGAAAACGAGTATGCCGCATAATGATACGAACTTCGGAATCGGGACACTAGCGAGGCCGGACAAATGACCGGCAACCTAAATACGCCGGGACAGGCAGCCTTATTCCGCAACACCTGCTGCTTTTGTGACAGGGCCGCTTTCTCCCATCCTTCCCATGGATAGGAGCCTTGCATCGCCGACTATCCTTACGCGAAAATTTACCTTGTGCGAAAATCGGTTAGCACCGATGCGCAGCCATTCAAAACGGATGCAGGACGAAGATTGGCGGAGCGCAACTTTTAATGGAAGTTTGACCACCGAGCGAGGACCGGCGGCGATCGGCGAAAACTCAGTTGGTCAGCGTCCCCCATTGCGACGCCATCCGCTCGGCACCGCGCTGCGACAGCGCAAAGATCGTAAACGTCGGGTTTGATGCGCCTTCGGTCGGGAAGATGCCCGGTCCTGCAACCCAAAGGTTCGGGATCTCATGACTCTGGCCGTAGCTGTTGACGACCGAATTGGCGGCGCTCGTTCCCATGATGGTGCCGCCGAGCAGATGACTGGTCGGCATCGCGCCACGCGCGGACCACGCCTCTTTGGCGCCGCTCGCCCTGGCGACTTTCAGTCCCTCTTCGAGATTGGCGTTCCACAGCGCCACCGCGTCCTGATCGAAGCTGTGGGTCAGTTTGCCGAGCGGCATGCCGAACTGATCCTTTTCGCCCGACAATTCGAGGCGATTTTCCGCAGCTGGCTGCTCTTCGCCAAAAGTCTTGATGCCCGCGAGGTGGCGCGCGGCGCGCTTCATGTAGTCCGCAAGCTCCGGTCCAAAAAGATCGCCGCGGGCATTGGCAAGATCGGCGGTCTTGAGAGCAAACCCCGCCGTGACGAAGGAGCTTCCGAATGCGCCGGGGTGACTGGTCTTGGGGTAACGCTCGTAAGACATGTACTGCACACCAACCGTGCCCATGTGGTTTTGGACGTCCTCGTCGAACATCGCCCAGGTGTTGGCCACGTGGTGCGACATCATGAAGTAGCCTACGAGACCGCTCGCATTGGCAAGGCCCCTGGGATGCTTGTCGGTCGCCGAGTTCAGGAGCAACCGGGGATTTTGCGCCGACCATGCCGCCAGAAGAACCACGCTTGCTTCCTGGACCTGCTTTTGATGCTTGTCGTCGTAATATTCGATGCCGGTCACCCGCGTGCCGGCCTGATTGGTGAGGACGCGCGTCACCGTCGACCAGGCGCGCACTTCGGCGCCGGCCTTGCGCGCCTCGCCCAGATAAGTCACGTGCGGATTGGCAAGCGCGCCGGTCGGACAGCCGACGTGGCACCACCCGTCATAGATGCACGCGGGCCGTCCCTTGAATTCCACCGAATTCATGCCGACCGGCGCCGGCACCATCGCAATGCCGACGGATTCAAAAGCTTTCAGCCAGATGTCGCCATTGCGGAAGGTCTTCATCGGCGGCATCGGATATGCCTCGCCGGCAGGTCGCCATTTCTCCTCGGCCCTGGCATCGCCGGAGACGCCGATCTCGCGCGCCACCTTGTCATAGAAGGGAGCAACGTCTTCGTAAGCGATGGGCCAATCGAGCCCGCGCCCGTGCTCGCTCTTCATCCTGAAATCGGTCGGCAACAGTCGCGGGAAATTGGCGAAATAATGCAGCGTCGCACCGCCGACGCCCCACCCCGCTTGCGCGGCATATCCCATCGGATTCTTGCCTTCGAGCAGGATCGGCGCGCCTGCCGGTTTGACCCGGCGACCCCAGATTTCGGAACTGATGAGATCGGAAAGCTCCCAGTCGGGACCTGAATCCAGCAAGACGACCTTCTTGCCCGCCTTGGCCAGCACGGATGCATAGACCGAACCGGAAGCGCCGGCTCCGACGATGACGATGTCCACTTTTTCGAATGCCATCTCACCACCTCTTTTGCGGTGGAATATGCGCCATATAGGGAATCCCCAGCGCCTCATAGCCTTCCATCGTTCCGTAGACGACGTCGACCGCGTCCGCGCGCAGCACGGCATACACGAACGCACCTGGTCTTCCGGTCCAGCCCTCGATCTTGTTTTGCCGCATGCGATCGACAAACTCGTGCTGGTCCGCGGACGCGAGAAGCGCAAAATCCCGCCCGAAGACCTTGCGACTGTTCTCGTCGATGTTAGCGAGTGCAGCTCGGTAGAAATCGGCAAACGGCGGGCGGACGTTGAAGATGCGGGCCTGAAGAAGCGCCTCGTGCGGCGGCACCGAAAGTTGTTGATCGACATAGTGCGCGATCCCCGCCTCGCGCGCCTGCGGTACCAGCGTTTCGCCGAGAGCCTCCAGCGTCTCGCCCTGACGGGCATCGAGAAGGCGGAACGGCACATTGCGCGCCCTCGCTTCGCGCGGCGCCATCAGAACTTCTATTCCACCTATGGTGAAAGCCAGCGCGCCCAACGTCGCGCCTTTGACAAAGCCGCGCCGACCAATCGCCATGGTCATCTCCTCCCGGAGCATTTCTTCTTTCGCGAAGGCCCGCGAAAAATTTGCGGTATTACTGGGCAGCCGCGATCACGAGTCAAGGGGCCTTGATCCCGCCGCTAGTGTTCCGGTTCTGACATTCGTATTATCTTCCAACAGGCACTGTTACGAATGTCAGAACCTTAGGAACACTAGCTAATATAGTCTTCCAGTGCGGTTTAGGATTTGACATTCGCTGCGCGGGACTCGCGGCGATACTGAAGCGAATGTCAAATCCACCGCACTAGTGTGGCGGTTCAGAAGTCCGCATCATTGTTGCTGCGCAAAATGATGCGAACTCCGGAATCAGGACACCAGACCACGCGCAAAATGCCGATCCTGGCGCGAAGGCGTTGAACAAAAGGGAAAAGCGATGGCCCACGATGAGCCCAAGGCAACTGGTCCGACCAAGCTTTTGATCCGCAACATCGGGCTCATGCTCTCCGGCGCGCTCGAAAAACCGATCCTCGATGCCGACACGATCGTTGCCGTCAACGGCAAGATCAGCGCGATCGGCCGCGCCAGGGATGTCGATACCGAAGGCGCCACCACCATCGTCGACGCCAACGGAACGACGGTTGCGCCCGGCCTGATCGACAGCCACGTGCATCCCGTCGCCGGCGACTGGACGCCGCGGCAAAACCAGATCGGATGGATTGACAGCTTTCTGCACGGCGGCGTCACCACCATGATCTCGGCGGGCGAGGTTCATATGCCGGGCCGGCCGCGCGACGTTGTCGGGGTGAAAGCGATGGCGATCTTCGCGCAGCGCGCGTTCTGGACGCTTCGCCCCGGCGGGGTGAAGGTTCACGCCGGTGCGCCGGTGATCGAATGCGAAATGGTCGAGGACGATTTTAAGGAAATGGCGGCTGCCGGCGTCAAGCTGCTCGGCGAAGTCGGGCTCGGCGGCGTCAAGGACGGCCCGACCGCGCGCAAGATGGTCGCCTGGGCGCGCAAATACGGCATCCAGAGCACCATCCACACCGGCGGCCCGTCGATCCCCGGCTCCGGCCTGATCGACAAGGACGTGGTGCTGGAGGCCGACACCGACGTGATCGGACACATCAATGGCGGTCACACGGCGCTGCCTGACGATCAGATTCGCTGCATCTGCGAGGGCTGCAGGCGCGGCCTCGAACTGGTTCACAACGGCAACGAACGCGCAGCGCTTTTCACGCTGCGGACCGCGCGCGAGATGGACGAGCTCGGCCGCGTCATCCTTGGCACCGATGCACCCGCTGGCTCCGGCGTGCAGCCGCTCGGCATTCTGCGGATGGTGTCGATGCTGTCCTCGCTCGGCGAGGTCCCCGCCGAGATCGCGTTCTGCTTTGCGACCGGCAACACCGCGCGGATGCGCGCGCTCGACTGCGGCCTGATCGAAGTCGGACGCTCGGCCGATTTCGTCATCATGGACAAGGCGCAACATTCCGCGGGCAAGAACATTCTCGACAGCGTGCGGCTCGGCGATCTCCCAGGCGTCGGCATGACCATCATCGACGGCATCGTGCGCACGCAGCGCAGCCGTAACACTCCGCCGGCAACGAAAGTGCCGGAGATCGTCGGGGGTTGAACGATCAATAAAGCAATAAGTAAGGCCGAGAGGAATAAGCCGTCATGCCCGGCACTCGGGTCCGGCTTCGCCGGCCCGAGCACAGGCCCATTGTGCCGGGCATCCAGGTCTTGTTGCGTCCACAAGGAAGACGTGGATGGCCGGGACATAGGCGAGCGGGTGCGACGCCGTTCTTCGAACGGCTATGCCCGGCCATGACGGAGAGTGAGGCGGTTCTACTTTGTGACGCCCGCTATCTGAAACCCGGACGCTGCCTCTCGACGCTTAATGCACCATCACCCAGGTCGGCTGCAGCAGCGGATAGGCGATCAGACCGACGGCGGAGGTCGCGGCGATCAGCAAGGGGTTGCTGACCTTCCACCGGAACAGCACGGCAAGAGAGACGATACCGATCAAGGCGGTGAGCCAGTCCCCGATGGCAATCTTTCCAAGCAGGATGCAGGCGCCAAGGATGGTGCCGATCGCGGCCCCATAGGCGCCTTTGACAAAACCCTGGACGTTGGCGTTACCCCGATGCCGCGCCAGCAGAGGCGCGACGATGAGCACAAACAGGAATGAGGGTAGGAAAATGCCGACCGTCGAAACGACCGACCCCCAGAAGCCGGCAACGAGATAGCCGACGAACGTCGCCGTGATCACCACCGGCCCCGGGCTGATCATGCCGACCGCAACCGCGATGAGGAATTGCCGCTCGTCAAGCCAGCCATATTGCTGCACCAGCCCCTGCTCGAGGAACGGGACGATCACCAGACCGCTGCCGAAGGTGAGTGAACCCGCCTTGAGGAAAAACAGCAGCAGCTTGCCGAGTGTGGAAGCTGTTGCAACCGGCGTGATCGGCGCCGTTGCGGCCGGCACGGCGATGATAAGGGGAAGCGTGGCCGGCGTTCGCTTGAACAGGCTGCCGTAATAAAGGATGCCGACGATGCCCGCGCCGATGAACAGAAGCGCCACTTCGGCCTGGAGAATGACGGTGACGACCAGACACACGGCGGCGATCGCCCATTGCAGCCAGTCTTCCATGCCGAGCTTGGCGAGCCGGTAGCAGGAATGCAGAATCAGCGCGATCACGGCCGGGCTGACGCCATAGAAGATCGCCGTCACCGGCTGGAGGTCGCCAAGATAGACATAAAGCGCGCCCAGCGCGGCCACGATGACAAAATTCGGCAGGATGAATGCCCATCCGCCGGCCCATGCGCCCCAGAATCCGCACCGCAGCCAGGCGATGTAGATGCCGACCTGGATCGCCAGCGGACCCGGGAGCGACTGGCAGATCGCAATCGCTTCACGCATCTGTTCTTTGGTGAGCCATTTGCGGTCGTTGACCAGTTCGCGTTCCATCTGGCCGACGAGCGCCACCGGCCCGCCGAAGCCGAGAAAGCCGAGCCGCAGGAAATAGCGCACGACTTCACCCATATTCCCGTGCGGATTTTCCGTCGATGTCGTCATGTCCTGCCCCGTGCCGCCAGCCAGTAGAACAAAGAATCATCCTCCTCAACTCTTGGTGCTCGCCGTCTTGTCGAGCGCGGCGCGCAATCCCTTCGCCAGCTTCACGGCATCGTCATTGGCCCAGAAATGCATGAAGTAAAGCCGCGGCTGTTCGTCGAGCATGTGGCTGTGGAGCGCCGTCACTTCGATGCCGTTTGCGCGCAACGCCTTGATCACGGGGTTCACTTCGTCCCCGATCAGGACGAAATCACCGGTGATGGCGGCCTTGCCGTTGCCGGTCGGCTGGAAGTTGATCGCCGTGGCGACGCCGAGCGGTCCGCCAGGCATCAACTGCATTCCGCCTTCCGAGACCGGGTCACGGCGCGGCACGCTGAACTGGTAAACGCCGCCATTGGCTTGCCCCTTGGCGCCGATGATCTGGTCGAGCTGCGCCGTATACAGATCGATGGCCGGCGGAGGCGAAGCCGGAGCCGACGCGGTTAGCGGAGTCTTGCTGACGCCAAGCGCGTCGTGGATCACGGCCGCTATCTTGACCGGGTCACCATGGCCGCCGACATGCATGTAGAAGGTGGCGGGATTGGCGCGCAGCAGGTGATTGTGCACGGCGGTGATTTCGAGGCCACCTTCCATCAGCTTGAGCATGACTGGACTAATTTCAGTCTCGAGCAACACGAGATCGCCCATGATCATGGCTTGACCGTGCATCGGCTTGAACGCGATCCAGCCGCCGAGGGCCAATGCGGGCTTGATGGCGACGCCGTCCAAGGCCACGACAAGATCGGAACGCGGAAAGCCATACCGGTGCACGTCGCCTGAGACGGCGGCCTTCCTGCCGATGGCATCGTCAACCTTTTGCCAGTCGATTTCCTCTGCCGTTGCGGCCGAGGCAGACAAGGCCGCCAGAATCGTAATCATAGTCCAAATCATCTTACGCATCGTTGAATTCTCCTTGGCTGGGTTCGGCCCGTCTTCCGGACCACGTTTTTGGTTAGTTTTCTCTGTTTCTCGCCTTCGCTACATCGCCGGGCTTGAGGATTTCCGGCGCTCCCGCGCTTCATGTCCGAACCCTGTCATAGGCGCGCCGCACCGCAGGCCAGTTGATGGCGGACATAAATATTGCGACATAGTCGCCAGCTTTTGCACCAAAATCCATGTGATAGGAGTGCTCATACATGTCGAGCGCGAGGATCGGCGAGCCGCCGGCCAGGGTGTGACAGTGATCGGACGCCCACTGATTGACGAGCTTTTGGTTGCGCGCCGACCATGACAGCAGCACCCAGCCGGAACCTCCGCCGAGCGCCTTTCCCATCGCGGTGAATTCCGCACGCCATCGATCAACCGAGCCGAAATCGCGAGCCAGTGCTTCGCAAAGAACAGGATCGGGCTCGCTCTGGTCGCCGAGGCTGTCAAAGAAGTGCTCATGCAGAATCATCGAATTCATGGCGACGAGCTCTTCGCGCTTCAGGCCGTTGATCAGGAATCCAGGTGCGTTCGCATAATCAAGTTCAGCCAACTTCTCTTCAATAAGATTGAGCCGCTTCACGGCGCCGCCGTAGTTGTTGTCGTAGTGGCTGATAATCAATCGCTCGGACATTCCCCTGATTCGCGCAGGATCGCACGACAGCGGCTTGATCTGATAGGGCATCAGTATCTCTCCTCGGAGGCCGGCAAGGCGGTGATTGCGATACCATCAAAGCGGGTGACACTATTGCCTTTGGTCCAGAGTGCGACGTGGCCCGGCTGGGAAAGGCTTTTGTCGAAGCCGGTGAACATCCATTTCCCGTCGAGAGAGACGGTGAATTCGTCGTCGACGACTCGAACCGTCAGCGTATGCCACCCGTGCCACGAGATGCCGGCATCGACACCTGCGATCTCCTCACTTGTACCGCGGTTAACCCGGGAAAAAACAACCATGTCCTTGATCGCATCCACCTGGACAAGATAATAGTCCTCCGGGCTACGTAGTCGCACGACCACCCCGCCGCCTCGATCCGACTCTTCGCCCTCCAATTTAAGACGAAGGCTGATCTCTGCATTCTTGACCAATGCAGCCTTGTAGATCGCCAGTGCGAAGCGGTCGACGGCAGTCGGCATGCCAGCCTGCTCGAGGGCCAGGCCGGTTTTGGCAGTTGCGTCGCGGACCACTGTCCACCGCCCTTGCGACACATCCAATTCGGCCGGAGCGGCTCCAATTCGATCCTTTCCAATGTCGATGGTGGTTGTCGCGCTCTGAGCAGCCGCATCCAGTTCCGAACCCGCCGCACACAGAATGCCGAGAAGCACGCCCAAAACGCGTGCTCCCGTCGACATCAATTTCCTTCCCGGCGTCATATTCAGGCGCCCACGGCCCGCGCGGGCCAGTTGTGGGTCTCGTGCTGAAGGCTGCGACACCAGGTGTAGAGCGCGTCATACATGACCATGCCATGCCCGAGCATCACGACCTCGCGGCCACCGGCCAGATCGGCTCGCCAGGTTTCGATCCTGTTCGGAGAACGATGAAATGCGCCGGCCACGAGCGTCGCGGCGCCGGCGAAATCGGCGTCGCGCCGCACGTCAACGATGATCGGCGTCGCTTCAGAGCCGAGCCGTGCATAAAGATGTTGAGGTGAAATCGAATTCTTCTGGTCCATGCGCAAACCTTCCTCGACAAGTCGAGTGTCGCGCAGTGCTTGGACCGAAGTCTGATGGGGAGACTGCCTATTC
>Ga0207665_10000397_pt1 | contig 29934 bp, 33 predicted proteins | sample LARL112metaG_FD_184351 | JGI IMG/M metagenome (GOLD analysis project Ga0207665, IMG submission 184351) | Corn, switchgrass and miscanthus rhizosphere microbial communities from Kellogg Biological Station, Michigan, USA - LAR L11-2 metaG... | ecosystem: Host-associated > Plants > Roots >... | reverse complement strand
GAGCGGGTGCGCCAGCTCGAGGCCGAGGCGCTGACGAAGCTCGAGCGCGAGCTGGCCGCAGCGGCCTAAGCGCGACAGACGACGGCGGGCGCGGCCTTTCGACCGCGCCCGCCCGTCTGCGTTCTAGGCCGCAGGAACCGGCGGTGCCTCGACGCGCGGCTCGTCGGGCTCTGCGCCCGGCTCCAGCCGCGGCAGCCACTCGAGCCAGCTCGGCAGGTACCAGTTCCAGTCGCCGAGCAGCTTCATCGACGCCGGCAGCAGCACCGCTCGGATGATCGTCGCGTCGATCAGCACCGCGACGGCCAGGCCGATGCCCATCTCCTTCATGTCGAGGATCGGCATCAGCGCGAACACGGCGAAGACGCCGACCATCACCAGCGCTGCGCTGGTGACGACGCCCGCCGTCGTGCTGATCCCGTGCTCGACCGCCTGCTCGGTCGAGAGACCGCGGTCGTAGGCTTCCCTCACCCGCGTCAGGATGAAGATGTGGTAGTCCATCGAGAGCCCGAACAGGATCACGAACAGGAAGATCGGCAGCCAGTACGCGATGCCGCCGTTCGAGGTGAAGTCGAACAGACTCTCGCCCCAGCCGTACTGGAAGATCAGGATCAGAGCGCCGTAGGCCGCCGCCACGGAGAGCAGGTTGAGCACGATCGCTTTCAGCGCGATCACGATCGAACGGAACGTGATGAGGAGCAGGGCGAAGGCGAAGATCAGGACGAAGCCGAACACGATCGGCGCTTTACTCTTCAGCAGCGAGTTCTGGTCGACCGACTGGGCCGTGGTGCCCGTAACGGCGAAGGTCGCCTCCGGCACCTTCCCGATCGTGGCCGGCAGGATGTCGTTGCGGAGCGTGTTCAGCGCGTCGTTCGACGTCGAGTCGACGCCGCTGCCGACCAGTGGGATCGTCACCCGGGCGACGTCGTGAGAGGCGTTGACCTCGACGTCGATCGGTTTCTTCGCCTGGCCGCTCGCGAGCGACTGCACCTTCAGGGCTGCGATCGCCTGCTTCGTGGCCGGCGAGTCGGTGTCCGCCTGGACCGCGACGATCGCGGGCGACACGTTGCCGTTCGAGAAGGCGTCCTGGACGCGCTGGATCGTGTCCACGGTCGGCGCGTTGCTGGGCAGCGCCTCGAGCCCACTCTGCGCGGTGTGCAGCTTGAACGCTGGTACCGCCAACGCGAGTAGCACCCCGCCGGCCAGCACCGTTGCGAGGAGTGGATGCTTCAAGGTCGGCCTCAGGATCGCCCTCCACAGCCGGCTTCCGCCCGCGTCGTTCCGGAAGCGGTGCACGAAGGGGATCCGCCCCTTGTCCACGCGCGGGCCGAGCTTCGAGAGCAGGGCCGGGAGGACGGTCAAGGAGCCGAGCATCGCGATCCCGACCACGATCATCGTCGCGATCCCGAACGACAGGTAGGTCTTGTCGCCGGCGAAGAACAGCCCGGCCATCGCGATCAGGACCGTGAAGCCGGAGATCAGGACGGATCGCCCCGAAGTAGCGGCCGCAACGGCGAGCGCCGCGTCCGGGTCCTTTCCGGCAGCCCGCTCCTCGCGCCAGCGCTTGATGTAGAAGAGCGAGTAGTCGACTCCGACGGCGAGGCCGATCAGCAGGATCACGGCGTTGACGTTGCCGTCGGCCGGAACGACGTGGCTCGTGACGGCCACGAGGCCGATCGTGGCGAGAACGCCCGACAGGGCGAGCAGGATCGGGATGCCGACCGCGACCAGGCTCCCGAGCACGATCAACAGCACGCCGATCGTGATCGGGATCGAGCGCTCGCCGGCCAGCTTGAGCTGATCTCCGAACATCTTGTCGAGCCCCTTGTCGGAGCTGACCCCGGCATGGCCTACGAAGAAGCCGGGATGTTCCGTCCCGACCTTGTCCGTCGCGGCCGAGAGCGCGTCGATGTTGTCCTGGGCTCGATCGGCGTCGCCCTTCATCTCCCACTTGACCATCGCCGCATGGCGGTCGTCGCTGATCAGCGCCGCATTTCGCGCCGCATAAGGGGAGTCCAGATTCTTGATCGCCGGGCTGGACTGGACCGAGCCGATCACGTCATTGACCGTTGAGCGGAAGGCCGGGTCGTCCACCGTTCGGCCGGCGCTCTGGACGAGCACGAACTCGGTCTGCGGAGCCCTCTCGGGGAAGGCCTTCTTGAGGATCTCGTCGGCCCTGTGCGACTGGCCGACGCCGGCGTCGTTGATGTCGATCTGTTTGAGGCCGAGGGCGATGTTCCCGAAAGCGAAGAGGAGAATGACCAACCCGAGCCAGCCGAATACGGCCGTCTTCCAGTGAGTCGCACTCCAGTGGCCCATGCGGCCGGCGACGTTCATCGCGTTTTGCATCTGCTTTGCGCAGAGGTCTGCGGGCGAGTGGTGGCCGGTCGGCTCGGGCTCGTCCTGAATCACACGCGTCTTCATCTCGCTCCTCTCACAGGGTTCGTCCAAGCTCGCACCCTTTGCCGGAGCGGGAAATACGGGAGACCGGTGCCTCGAGGGGCGGGTTTCTGGTGGTTTCCCCGACAGCCCTCTCAGGACCGCAGGAAGGTCAGCACGGCGAGCACACGACGTGACTCGTTCCCAGTGGACGGGAGGCCGAGCTTGCCGAAGATGCTGGACACGTACTTCTCCACCGCGCGAAGGGTGATCACGAGCCGGTCGGCGATCCCCTGGTTCGAGCTCCCTGAAGCCATCAGCTCGAGCACCTCGCGCTCGCGCGGGGTCAGGCGCGCGAGCGGGTCGTCCGGTCGTTGACGCGAGAGCAACGTCGAGACGATGATCGGGTCGAGAGCCGAGCCGCCGTTCGCGACACGCGTGACTGCGGCGAGGAACTCCCCCACATCGCCGATTCGGTCCTTCAAGAGGTACCCGACCCCCTCGGCGGAGTCCGCCAGCAGCTTCAACGCGAGCCCGAGCTCCACGTACTGCGACAGCACGAGCACGCCGATGCTCGGGTGCTTCTCGCGAATTTCGAGCGCGGCACGGAGCCCTTCGTCGTTATGCGTCGGCGGCAGGCGAATGTCGACGATCACGACGTCGGGCCGGAAGCTGCGCACCTTGAGCAGGAGGTCGTCGGGGTCCTCGACCTGGGCGACCACCTCGAAGCCACTCTCTCCGAGCAGCCGGGCCAGCCCCTCGCGCAGGAGGACGCTGTCCTCGGCGATCGCTACGCGCAAGGGATCTCCGCCTGGACCCGCGTCCCGCCGCCGAGCGGCGTCCACACGCGCAGCCGGCCGCCCAGCGCCTCGACGCGGTCCGCGAGGCCGCGCAGGCCCGAGCCCTGCTCGGTGTCGGCGCCGCCGTCGCCGTCGTCGACGATTTCCACCACGAGGTAGTCGTCGCGCCGTTCGAGCGACACTCGTGCTTCACTCGCGTGCGCGTGTTTGGCGACGTTGGCGAGGCTTTCCGAGATGACGTAGTAGGCGGCGACCTCGACGCGCTCCGGTAATCGATCCTCGACGCACATCTCCAGCCGCACCGGCAACGGCGCATGCGCAGATAGCGATTCCACGGCGACCGCGAGCCCGTGGCCGCTCAGCACGGCCGGATGGATCCCGCGTGCCACGTCGCGCAGCTCCTCGAGCGACAGGGCGATCTCGCTTCTCGCCGCGTCGAGCTCCTGACTCACCCGCGGCTCGTCCGGCAGGCTCTTCTTGAGCAGGCTCAGGCGAAGCGACAGCGCGATCAGACGTTGTTGTGCGCCGTCGTGCAGGTCCCGCTCGAGCAGCTGCCGTTCCTTCTGACCGGCGTCGATCACACGGGCCCGGGAGCCTCGGAGCTCCTCGACTCGTGCCCGAAGCTCCGCCTGGAGCCGCGCGTTCTCGAGCGACATCCCGGCTGCCGCCCCGACCGCCTCCAGCAGTTGGTGCTCGTCGTCGAGTACAGGGTCGTGGACGAACGCTGCCACGTGCTCGCCGTTGCGGTCGATCAGCGTGGCGGTGCGGGTGTCGTCGTCCGGAACCCGCACCGGACGTCCGTTCACATCGACGTAGGTCTGGAAGTTGGGCAGCCAGTACGCAAGGGTCAGCGAGGGGTCGCGCAGCGTGTGCGCGAGCGCGTCTCGCAGGTCGGGCGGCGCCGGTTCGCTCCGCAACGCAACCATCAGGTCGCCCACCGCCGAGCGCGCGAGGCGCGCGTCCAGCAGGCCGAGCAGGAACGCGAGCGGGGAGAGCCCGACCACGAACAACGTCACGCGCTGCACCTCGCTGAAGCCCGGCCAGTCGAACGTCGCAATCAGGAAGAGCGCCGCGATCATCACCAGCGCGAGCGCGAACGAGTCGATCACGAACGCGATCGCCCGCCGCCTGGGGCGCCCGAGGCGCCGACGCCGCCGCATGAGGACCGCGAGGGCGACCACGCAGCACGCGCTGAGCGAGAGCAGCTGAACGTCCTCCACCATCGCCACCAGGTCGGGCTGGCGCCAGACGTCGACGAGGTTTGCCGGGTCGACCCCGCCCAGGGCGAGCTTCACGAGCTGCAGGCCGACCGCCGAGGCGTACGCCACGCCGACGAGCGCACCCTCGAACCTCGATCTCAGCCGTCCGTCGGGGAAGGCGAGGCAGACGTGAATGAAGAGTGCGGCCGGCACGATGTCGAAGGCGGCGCCGAACGTGTACGGGCCGGCCGAGTCGGCGAGCTGCCAACCGGAAAACGCGCTGGCCAGGCCGCCCGCGACCATCAGTGGCCCGAGGCGGCTTGCCGGGCGGCGCCACCACGCGATCACGCCCGCGGTGACATAGGGGACCGCGACCCACTCCATCAGGAACACCCGGGCGGGGTCCGGGCTGCCGGCCGCCAGCGCGAAGCCCAGGGACGCGCCCGCCGCGGCGACGGCGAGTACGGCCGCTACGGGGACGAGTGACCACACACGTCGCCGCTCGGCGCGCGTGAGCTCCGCAGGCACTGCCGTCGCCATCGCTTCGCCTACCTCCCCGCTGGTGCGAGCCTCTCGACACTAGCGCGGTTCCCTGGCGAGAGCGAGGTTCGGCCAGTAACCCGAACCCCCGGCCACGTGTCCGCCCGCGTTGAGCCTGGCGGTGCGTGGTGAGACCCTGACCGTGTGAGTCTCACGGCCGATCACGTCGCCTATGGACATGGTCTCCGGGAGCGCGTCGCCGCTGCGCAGGCTGAGACCAAGGTCGCCGTCGCTGCAATCGGCGTCATCGCACTTCATGTCCTCGACGACAGCTTCTTCCAGCCGGAGCCTGGGATGGCGGCGGCAGATCATCTCGTGAGCGGGCTGATCCCGTTCGCGCTGCTCCTCGGCGCCGCAATGGTCTACCCGCGCTTGCGCCCGGGCCTCCGGGCCGCGCTGGCGATCGTGCTCGGCGCGCTCGGCATCGTGATGGGCAGCATCGAACCCCTCTACTACGGCCCGAGCGAAGGCCTCTCGGGGGACGACTTCACCGGGCTCCTCTCTGCCGTAGGCGGTGTAGTGCTGATCCTCCTGGGCATCTGGACGGCCTGGCGGGGCCGGAGGCGCGACGGCTCGCGCGTCCGCCGCTACACCCGCCGGGCTCTGCTAGCCGTCGCGTGGGTGCTCGGCGGCTACTTCGTGCTCTTCCCGCTGTCGCTCTCGTACGGGTTCACGCACGCCGCGCGGTTGCAGACGCCGCACGGGAACCTCGGCGCGCCGTATCAGCCGGTCTCGTTCCAGTCGCACGACGGGCTCAGGCTGGACGGTTGGTTCGTCCGGCCCAGGAACGGCGCCACCGTGATCGTGTACCCGGGCAAGAAAGGCACCCAGAAACACGCGCGGATGCTCGTCCGTCACGGGTACGGCGTCCTCGTCTTCGACCGACGAGGCGAAGGGACGAGCGAGGGCGACCCGAACGCATTCGGCTGGGGGTTCGACGACGACTTGCGCGGTGCCGTCGATTACCTGCGCCGGCGTGACGACGTCGACCCGAACCGGATCGGCGGGCTCGGCCTGTCCGTCGGCGGTGAGGCCTTCCTGCAGACGGCTGCCGAGACGAGGGCTCTCGGAGCTGTCGTCTCGGAGGGCGCAGGCTCGAGGTCGGTCCGCGAGGACACCATCAACGCGAGCCTGAGGACGGTGCCGGAGGTCTGGTTCACCGGAGTGATGACCGCGGGCACGGCGCTCTTTTCGAATCGCTTACCGCCGCCCAACCTGAAGGAGCTCGCGGGGAGGATCGAGTCGACGCCGGTGTTCTTCATCTACGCGACGAAAGGCGCCGGCGGCGAGGACAACAACCCCGACTACTACGAGGCGACGCCTGGCCCGAAGCAGATCTGGAGGATCGACACCTCGCACACCCACGGTCTCTCGGCGCGGCCGGTCGAGTACGAGCGGCGGGTCGTCGGCTTCTTCGATCGCACGCTCCGCGGCTGATCGCCGCGCGAGCCGGCTACCACTTGGAGCGGCGCCCGCGGCGGCTCGTGTAGACGAGCTTCGCGGGCGCCGACTTCATGCCAGCGTCTTCGAACTGCTCGTGATGCCCCAGGCGGCGGGCGACGCGACTGGTCTCGGCCTGCTGCTCGGGCAGGACGAACGTGATCGCGGTGCCGCTGCGGCCCGCGCGGCCGGTTCGGCCCGTGCGGTGGACGTACCCCTTGTCCTCGTCGGGCGGGTCGAAGTTGATCACGTGGGTGACGTCGTCGAGATCCAGGCCGCGGGCGGCCACGTCGGTCGCCACCAGCGTCTGGGCCTTCCCGCTCTCGAATTGCGCTAGCGCCCGCTCCCGCGCGTTCTGCGACATGTCACCGTGCATCGCCACGGCGTGCACGTCGCGTCGCTTGAGCTTCTGGACGAGCCGGTCGGCGCCGCGCTTCGTCCGCACGAAGACGAGCGTCGACTCGGACGCGCGGATGTGCTCGATGAGTGTGTCGACCTTCGAGTCCGAGGTGACGGAGACGAACCGATGCTCGATGCCGCCGGGCTGGCGCAGCGCCGACAGCTCGCCCTCGATTCGAACGGCGCCGCTCGTGTACATCCGTGCGAGCTCGCCGACCTCGCCGTCGAGCGTTGCCGAGAAGAACATGGTCTGCCGGTTGCGCGGCAGACGCCGCACGAGCTTGTCGACCTGAGGCCGGAAGCCCATGTCGAGCATCCGGTCGGCCTCGTCGAGCACGAACGTCCGCACTCGCGAAAGATCGACGAGCCGGCGGGTCGAGAGATCCTCGAGCCGCCCCGGCGTCGCGACCAGGATGTGGGCCCGCTTGATCCGGTTCGCCTGTGACTTGAGCGGGGCGCCGCCGTAGGCTGCCGCCACGGCCAGGCCACGCGCCTCGGCGAGCGGACGGAACTCCTCCGTCACCTGCGACGCGAGCTCGCGCGTCGGCACGAGCACGAGCGCCGCGGGGTGCGCGTCGCTGGGCTCGGTGCGCTCGACGATCGGCAGGACGAAGGCGAGCGTCTTGCCGGATCCCGTAGGCGAGCGGACGAGCACGTCCACGCCCTGGAGGGCGTCCGGCAGCGTGCTTGCCTGGATCGGAAAGGGATGCTCGATGGACTGGGCCGCGAGCGCGGCCGCGACGGGCGCGGACACGCCGAGCTCGCGGAACGACTGGTTCGACATGAAGTTCGACTCCTTGTTCGGGTTCGAGACTTGCCTACCTCGAAACGCCCGAAGGAGGAACGAGAAGCTCATCTCACCGAGCAGCGTGATTGCCACTCGTGCTCACACCGTAGCAGTCCGCCTCTGCAAGGCCGCTACGCTGCCGCGATGCCGAACGAGAAGGCCGAGCCCCTCACCGCTGCCCAGAAGGAACAGCTCGAAGCCGAGCTGGCGGAGCTCGAGGGGCCGAAGCGCACCGCCGTCGTCGAGGCGATCAAGACCGCCCGCGGCTTCGGCGACCTCTCCGAGAACTTCGAGTACCACGCCGCGAAGAACGAGCAGGGCCTGCTCGAAATGCGCATCCGGATGCTGCGCGACCGCCTTTCGCGCGCGGTGCTGGTCGACGAGAACTCGGCCGACGCGAGCGTTGTGGGCGTCGGCTCGAAAGTCGAGCTCGAGGACGAGCAGGGCGGCCGGATGGAGGTCGAGATCTCGAGCGTCGGCGGCGTCTCGCCCGACTCGCCCGTCGGTCAGGCGCTGATCGGGATGCAGGCCGGGGACGAGGTCGAGATCCAGGCCCCGCGCGGTGCCTGGAAGGCCCGCATCATCTCCGTCGGCCGCTAGCTCCTGAAGTGTCCGACGGGGTCTAGTTCAGCACGTGCTCGGTGCGCGCCCTCGCGACCGCTTCGAGCCGCGAGTGGACGCCGAGCGCGCGGAAGACGCCGCGGATGTGGTTCCTGACCGTCTCGATGCTGAGGTGGAGCTCCTCGGCGATCTGATGTGTCGAGTAGCCGCGGTCGAGCAGCCGCAGCACCTCGGCCTGGCGCGGGGTCAGGTGCGGGTGCGGCTCGGGCTCGTCGTCTTCGGAGACGTTCGAGAGCTGGCCGAAGACGCCGATCACCCGCGTGCCGCTGTAGAGGCAGACCGAGCTGACGTCGACCAGCCTGCGGTCGCCGTCCTCGTCCACCAGGAGCACCGGCGCGTCGATGTCCTCCTCGCCGATCATGTGCCGGTAGAAGGCGTTGCGTGCGCGCGACGTGTCCTCGGGCGCGACGACCGACGTGAACTGGCGCCCGCGGACGTCGCCGACGAGCTCCATCCCGGCGGCGTTGACCCACCGGATGATCCCGTGCTCGTCGATCACGTAGCTCGGTACTTTGACCCGGTCGAGGGCACCCTCGACATCGCCGCCCAGCTCACGGAGACGCGACATGTGGCATCCGTATCCCGCATGAGCAGCGGGGGCATCGCCCCGTCTGGGCGATTCGTCAGGGAAGCAGGCGGAGCGCCAGCGCGACGTCGTCGCGCAGGTCCTCGAGGCCCCGGATGTCCGCGGGGGCGCTCGATTCGCGGCGATCCCTGACCTCGGCGAGGGCCGTGTCGATCGAGCCCAGCGCTTCGACGAGGCGCGCGCGGCGCGACCTCGGGCCCGGCAGCTCCGGCACCGTCGTGACCGACCAGTCGCAGTCGCCCGCATCGAGCACGAAGGCGCGGCCGTCGAGCTCGTAGCGGATCGCACCCAGCGACTCGTCGCGCACCCAGTCCTCGACGTCGCGGAGCAAATCGGCGAGGTCGGTCGCCTTGCGGCGCACTTCGGCGACGACCGACTTCACGTACTCGCTCTCGGCGATCAGGATCACGGAGCGGCTGCGGCCGAGGCGCTGCGCGAGCCGTACCGCGGTTGCGAGCTCGACCACTTCGAAGCGAATGGTGTCGGAGACCATGCACCGATAGTTCCCGGACCGACCCGCGTCCACCCTGACGCACGTGCGTCAATACCGGGCCCTGAGCGTGACGCACGTGCGTCAATCGCTTCATCCGCTTGGCACGACGCCCGGTCGTGCGATGCGGCCGAGAATCACGAACCATGCTGAACCGCTTCCCGTTCGGGCCCGTCCGCGGCGTGCTGGCCGACGAGGCCGAGCGCGCGATCGACGCGACCCTCGCCGGACCGCTGCCGGAGATCCTCGGCCGGTCGCTCGTCGAACGTCGGGTGGCCGAGCGGGTGGTGTCGGCGATGCTCGACGCGTCGGCCCGCCAGGAGGGCGCCGGCGACGCGGTCGAGCAGGTGCTGCGCAGCCCGGCGCTGGAGCGCTGGCTTGCGAGCGAGGATGCGGCGCGGGTCGTCGCGCTCGCAACGGATCGCATCGTGCAGAGCGAGGCGTTCCGGCGCGCGGTCGCCGACCTGCTCTCGAGCCCGGAGGTGCGCAAGGCGCTGACCGAGACCGCCGGCGGCTTCGGCGACGACGCGGCGGTCGCGGCGCGAACGAAGGCGCGCGGCGCCGACTTCCGAATCGAGGCGCGGGTGCACCGGCTGCTCCGTCGCCCCAATCCCGCTCGGCCCGGCTTCGGCGGCTTCGTGTCCCGAGGCGTCGCGCTCGTGGTCGACGGCCTGCTGGCGCAGGTGGCGTTCCTGGTCGTTGCAGCGTCGATCGGGATCGTGCTCGGGCTGGCGAGCGGCCTGCGGCCGGGCTGGCTCGAGGGGACGCTCGCCGGAGGCGGCTGGCTGATTGTCGTCGCGGCGTACTTCGCGGCCTTCTGGGCGAACACCGGCCAGACGCCAGGGATGCGCCTGATGCACGTCCGCGTGCTCGCGCCCTCGGGCGAGGCGCCATCGCTCATCCGGGCCCTCGTGCGCGTCGTCGGGCTCGTGCTCGCGATCATCCCGCTCGGCGCCGGCTTCCTGCCGGCGCTCGTCGACTCGCGGCGCCGCGCGCTGCCGGACTACCTCGCAGGCACGACCGTCGTCTACGAGCCGTGACCGAGCTCTGGCTCGAGGTTGCCGGCGCGCCGATGCATGCGAAGGTGCTCGGCGAGGGGCCGGCGGTCGTGCTGCTCCATGGCTACGGCGTCTCGGGCACGTACATGCTCCCGCTGGCCCGGGAGCTCGCGACGTCCCACCGGGTCCTCGTCCCCGAGCTGCCCGGCCAGGGGAAGAGCGAGCCGCGCCCGGGGTTGCGGAGCGTCTCCGAGCTGGCGGGGGCACTCGCCGCTTGGCTCGAGGCCGCGAAGCTCGAGCAGCCTGCGGTCGTCGCCAACTCGCTCGGCTGCCAGGTGGTGACCGAGTTGGCCGTGCGCGAGCCTGCGCGGCTTGGGCCGCTCGTGCTCGTCGGCCCGACGGTCGACCCCGCCCGCCGGCGCGGGCGGCACCAGCTGTTCGCCGCGCTGCGCGACTCGGCCCGCGAGCCGCTGCAGCTCGTCGCGATCGCAGCGGCGGACGACGTCGCCGTCGGACTGCGACGGCTCGTCGCCACCGCGAGAGCGGCGCTCGACGACAGGATCGAGGAACGGCTTCCGCTCGTCGGGCAGCCGACGGTCGTCGTCCGCGGCGGCGCCGACGAATTCGTCAGCCCCGAGTGGGCCCAGCAGGTCGCCTCGCTGCTACCCGACGGGCGGCTCGTCGTCGTTCCCGGCGAGCCGCATGCCGTCCACTTCACCCGACCTGCCGCCGTGGCCGGGATCGTCCGGGAGCTCCTGCTCGAGGAAGCCGGCGATGCGATCGGCGACCGCACCCGGCTGCTCGAGCATGGGCACGTGCCCGCACGGCAACAGCTCGAGCCGCGCGTGCGGCACGAGGCGCTGCCACTCCTCGGCGACCCATAGCGGCACGAGCCGGTCGCGCTCGCCCCAGACGAGCAGGGTCGGGGCCCGAACCTGCGGTAGCTCGGCCCTCAGGTCGCGCACGGAGACGTAGGCGATGCCGCGCGCGAGCCCGAAGGGTCCCGCTCTCAGCGAGTCCGAGACGACGAGCCGTAGCGATCGGCGCAAGTCGTACAGCGTCTCCACCAGCGGCAAACTGCGGCCCGGCACGCTTCGCCCGCACGGAATCCCGGCCGGCGCGACCAGCACAAGCCGCCCCACGCGCTCGGGCCTGAGCGCCGCGAGCTCGGCGGCGACCAGGCCTCCGAGCGAGTGACCGGCGAGGTCGACCCGGTCGAGCTGCGCTGCCTCGAGCCTCCGCTCGAGCCACTCGAAAAGCTCGGTTGCCGGAGTGGCGCGGCGCAGCCGGGGGAGGTTGATCGCGTGGACGCGCCGGGTCCGGGCGAGGCGCTCGAGCACCGGCGACCACCAGCGCCACGAGCCCGCGAGGCCGTGCACGAGGACGAGCGGTTCGCCGCTGCCGACGACCATCTCCCCCGGACGCTTCATACCAAGCGCACGATGCCACGGCCGTTCGCGGCTGGGAACCTCGCCGATGATGAACGGGCTGGGCAAGGGTGCCGCCGGGAGGCTCGAGACGCGCGAGCAGGCCGCCGGCATCTGGTGGCTCTTCCTCGTGATCGGCGTCCTCTGGCTCGTGTTCGCGCTGCTCGTCTTCCGCGTCGACGCGAGCTCGGTCCACGGCATCGCGCTCCTCACTGGGGTGGTCTGCCTCGCCGCTGCCGGGCTCGAGTTCCTTGCCGCCGCAACCGTCCACGGCGGCTGGCGAATCGTCCGGCTGCTGCTCGGGCTCGCCTTCGTCGTGATCGCCGTGCTCGCGTTCGTCCACCCGCAGAACACCTTCAGCGTCCTCGCGACGATCTTTGCCTTCTACCTGCTGCTCTCCGGGCTCTTCCAGATCGCGTGGGCGCTCGTCGAGAAGCACGAGCTCTGGTGGCTCCGCCTGCTCGCCGGGCTCGCGGAGGTGCTCCTCGCTTTCTGGGCGGCCGGCAACTTCGGGCACAAGGCGTTCCTGCTGATCGTCTGGGTCGGCGCCGGCGCGCTGATCGCGGGCATCACGCAGATCTCGTACGCGTTCGAGCTGCGCGAGCACGCCGGGCCCGCCGAGGCCTGAGCGTCAGCGGTCGCGGGAAGGAAGGCCGCGGAGGCCGCTCTTGTCGACGCCGAGCCTGACGAGGTCGGTCTCGAGCGACGCGAGCGTGTCGGCCGGCACGGCGATCTCGCGCTTCCACCAGAGGTGCCCGCGCAGCAGGGCGAGGGCGCGGATGGCGCCGTTGGGCTCGACGTCGAGGCCGTGCACGCAGCCGAGGTGGTGCTCGTCGGCCGAGTACACGTCGCTGGAGGCACGCAGCTCGACTTCGCCTTTCGGCACGCGGTCGTAGAGCACGCTGACGTTGGGGTCGAACTCGGCCTCGGTCGGGTCGAGCGGCGCGTACGTCGGCGCGACGAGCACGTCTTCGACGCCGATGCCCCACTTGTCGTCTTCCTCGGGACGCTCGCCGGCCGGCAGGTACGCGAACTCGCGCACGGGCTCGAACCCGTCGAGCACCTCCGACGTGCAGCTGAGCGCGAGGCCGTCAGCCTCCTCGTGTGCCAGCTCGACGGGCACCAGGCGCGCCGACTCGCGGTGGTCCTTGACCTCGACGACGAGGTGCGTCACGCGCTTCGCCGGCGCGTCTACCACGAGGTCCGCCAGCACGCGCTCCGCTCCGTCCGAGCAGCGGACGCGGCTGCCGAGGTCGAGCTTCATGCCGCGGCTAGATCGCGTCGCGTTGGTGGCGTTTGTCGTAGATCCACCCGAACGCGAGCGCCACGATGCAGATGAACGCCAGGGCGCCGAAGAAGCCCCACGAGTACCAGGCGGCTCCGATCAGGATGAACAGGATCATCCCGCCGATCCCGATCGCGAGTGCGACCCCGATCACCCAGAGCCAGAACTTCCAGCCAAACCCGTCGTCGTTCATGCCGCTCCCTTCGTGAAGACCGGTCTTCTACGGCTCAAGGCTCGACTGTCCGCCGTTTCCGGGCATCGCCCCGACCGGGTGAAAGGCGTCAGTCGGCGGCTTGGGCTTCTGGCGGCGCCAGGTGAACGCCGCGCCGAGCCCCAGCAGCAGCGTCGGGACCGCCGTCAGGAACCGGTAGACGAGCACCGCGGCGACGACGCCGGCGTTGTTGCCGCCGAAGCCGACGAGCGTGCCGGTCAGCGCGAGCTCGACCACTCCGATGCCGCCGGGCGTGATCGGCACCGAGCCGACGAGCCGCGCGAGCGACCAGGCGGCGAACGCCTCGACGCCGTTGACCTGCGCGGCCGAGACGCCGAGCGCCCTCAGCGAGACCAGCAGGACCAGGAAGACCGTCAGGTTCCCGACCAGCGAGGAGAGGGTCAGCAAGTGCCAGCGCCGCTCCAGCAGGTCGCCCGCTTCGTCGCGGAAGCGCTCGAAGCTCTTGCCGTTCCACTTGACTGGCCCGCGGCGGATCTTTCTGAGCGCCCAGTTCGCGAACCGGGCCGCGACGTTGCCGATGTCCTCGGCCAGCCGGTCGCTGAGGAGCACGAGCACGAAGCCGGCGATCACGACGCCGAGGATCGCGACGCCGACGAACGCGATCGTGGCGAGCGCGGCAGTGCTCTCGCCCTTGATCGCGAGCAGGAAGACCGCGACGATCGGGAAGGTCAGGTTCAGGAACTGGTTCCAGAGCCCCGTCAGCGTGATCGCGCGGGTCACGTCGTTCAGCGCATACCCCCACTTGCGCAGGATTCCGTAGGAGCCCGCGACGCCCGCCGCGATGCCGCCCGGGACGACGATCGAGAGCGCAGTCGACGCCTGCGTCACGGTGAGCGCCTGCATGAAGCTCAGGCCCGGGAGGGCGACCATCCACGGCGGCGCGAAGGTGACCAGGTTGATCGCCGTCGCGGCGAGGAGCAGCAGGATCTGCTGCCACGACAGGTCCTTGACCACGCCCCAGACCTGGCCGTAGTTCGCGATCGTCGGCAGGAAGTAGACGAAGGTCGCGACGACGATCGCGAGGCTCGCCGCCCCGAGCAGGAGCCGCTTCGTGAGCGGCTTCCGCAGGAACTTCACGCGGGCGCTCCCGAAGGGACCAGCGTCTCGCCCGGCTCGAGGATGCGCACCGACACCTCCGGCGCGAGCTCGCCCGCCAGCCGCTCGAACCGCTCCGCAGGCTCGCGCAGTGCGTCCGGGTCACGGCTCATCCCCATGCGCAGGTACGTCCCCCAGTGAATCGGGATCGCAACCCGCGGCTGCAGCAGTCGCAGCGCCTCGGCGGCCTGGCGCGGGTCGAGGTGCCCGCGACCGACCCGGGGACCCCAGCCCGCGACGGGCAGGAGGGCGATGTCGAGCGGTGCGAGCCGGCGCATGCCGTCGAACAGGTCGGTGTCGCCGGCGAAGTAGACACGCGTTGGCGTCGAGACGACGTAGCCGAGCGACGCCGACGCGCTTACCCAGCGCCGGGCCGGGTGCGCTGCGTGCGTTGCGCGCACGGTGATGCCGTTCAGCGGAAGCTCGTCTCCTTCGTCCAGCTCGACGACCGGCCCGAGCCCCCGGCGCGCGAGCAGGCGGCCTGCGCCGTACGGGACGACGAAGCGCTTCACCCGCAGCTGCCGCAGCGAGCCGAAGTCGAGGTGGTCGTGGTGCACGTGCGAGATCAGGACCGCGTCGAGCGCGCCGTCGAGCGCCGCGGGCGGCGGCGCGACCCGACGCAGGTGCATGACGCGCGGGCGCAGGAGCGGGTCGGTGAGGAGCCGCACTCCGGCCGCTTCGAGCAAGACGGTGCTATGCCCGAGCCAGGTCAGGCTCAGGGGCTGAGCGGGCTCTGGCATTCCTGCCTGCCGGCCGTCAGCGCGTGCAGTGCGGGCAGTACGGCGTGTCGATCCGCCGCCGGCAGGACGCGCAGCGGCGGCTGTTGGAGCGAACGGCGAGCAGGTTCCGGCGCAGCCCCATGCGGAGCATCGCGAGCGCTACCACGATCGTCAGGGAGGCCTCGACCAGCGTGTGCGGGGTGGGCGTCATGACGGCAGTCCAGCGCAGGCGGCCCTCCGGCTCATCGCCCGAACGGGATGAACGCTCAGGTAGCCGGGAGCTGCTGCGGCGTGGGTTCCGCCGGGAACTCGTGGATCATCTGGCGCCGCAGCCACTCGGTGCCAACGTAGGCGAGCGCGAACAGGAAGAGGAGCGGGTAGACCCGCTGCCCGTCCGTCGGGCCTGCGAGCAGGACGATGATCAGCACGAGCGTGACGGCGCCGTAGAGGACGACGGGATGCTCGCGAACTGTCGGCGCCGACACGCGGCGGCACCACGTCGCCGGCCGCGACGGCCCCGCGATCCAGGCGGCGAAGATCACGACGAGCCCGTAGACGATCGCGTTCTCGCCCACGTTCCGCAGCAGCTCGGTTCCGACGGCCCACGTCGCCGTGACGGCGCTCTTGGCGTTGGGGTTGTTGGTGAGCTGGTCGACGAGGTAGTTGCCGGCGAACCGACGCACGACGAGGATGAGGAGGCCGACGAGCAGGATGCTCACGCCTGCGCCGAGCAGGATCTTCCGGCGGTCGCGGCTGAGGTACATCGCGAGTGCGTAGAGCGCGATCACGAGGAAGATGAGGAAGTAGCTGAGCACGCGGATCACCTTCACGCTCTTCCGCGCTGCCCCGAGCTGGTTGCCCTTCAGGATCGTGATCTTCCCGGCATCCGGGGGTAACTTGCCCTGGAGTCTGGAGCCGAGCCCGGTCTGCTGCTCGAGCTGCTGCAAGATCGGCTGCAGGTTGAGGACGACGTTGCCGCCGCTCGACTGGAGGACGTTGTGCTTTCCGTCTAACAGCGCGATGAGCAGCTGGTGCGCGCGGCGGTTGGCGTTCTTCCAGAGCTGCTGGATCCGCGGCCGGGCGAGCAGGGTGTCGGTCGCGCGGATCGCGACCTGCTGTAGCCCCAGCGCGATTTGCGGCGCGAGCGGCTTCACCGCCGGCGGCAGCTCCTGCTGGAGCTCCTGGCTCACGTTGACGTTCGCGTAGAGCTGGTTCACCAGGTAGATGGAGATCGCCGAGCGGATCCGCTGGTCCTCCAGCAGCTTGGCGCTGGCGTTCGTCCAGTTGTCCGTACTCAGCGCCTGGCGCTTGACCCAGACGTTGAGCGCCGCGACGAGCGCGATGACCGCAGCGAGGACGACGATCGCCCACGGCACCCACGAGCGCCAGGCGAACCGCTCCTGCTTCGCCCCGGGTGTTGCGGCGACCTGAGCCGGTTGGGCCACGGAACCAGGTTCCGCCGGTCGCTCCCGGGCTGCATCACCCAGGTCGGGTGACGCGCGCGATCAGGCTCCGTCGACCGGGTCGCCGGAGAGGTAGAGCAGCGCGGCCTTCACCCTGCGGCTGACGTCGTCGTTCTCCCGCAGGCCCAGCTTCAGGAAGATGCTGTTGATGTGCCGCTCGACGGCGCGCTTCGTCACGACGAGCTTCTCGGCGATGGCGGCGTTGCTCCTGCCTTCGGCGATCAGGCCGAGGATCTCGAGCTCGCGCGGCGTCAGCCGGTCGAGCGGCGTGTCGCGCCGGCGGCGCTGGAGCTCCAGCAGCTCGTCGACGATCAGCGGGTCGACGACCGATCCCCCGTCGGCCACGGTCACCACCGCGCGGAGCAGCTCGTCGCGGTCCTTCAGGCTCTCCTTCAGCAGGTACGCGCGGCCGTGCGAGCCGTCCTCGAAGAGGAGCGCGGCGTAGGTGGGCTCGGCGTGCTGGCTGAGGACGACCACACCGATCTCGGGCCGCGTCTCGCGCAGCTCGTTGGCGAGCCTGATCCCCTCGTCGCGGTGGTCGGGCGGCATACGGATGTCGGTCAGGACGACGTCCGGCTCCTCGCGCTCGATCGCGGACCGCAGGGAGTCGGCGTCCTCGCAGACTGCCACGAGGTCGATGCCCGCCGTGCTCTCCAGCAGAGCGCCGATCGCCTCGCGCGCGAGGAAGCTGTCCTCGCCGATCACGACCCGGAGCGCGCGTCCGTCCCTCATGCCACCGGCACCGTCCCGCGCACGCTGGTGCCGGCCCCTCGCGCGGAGCGGATCTCGAGCCGGCCCCCGACGGCGCCGATGCGGTCGCGCATGCTGACGAGGCCGATTCCGTCGCCGTTGGCGCCGGGCTCGAAGCCGAGGCCGTCGTCGCGGACCTCGAAGACGAGCTCGGCGCGCGCGCGGGCGAGCGTGACGACGGCCTGCACGTCCGGCCCGGCGTGCTTGGAGGCGTTCTGCAGCGCCTCGAGCGCGCAGTAGTAGACGGCGAGCTCGACCCCGGCCGGCGCGCGCCCGAACCCGCGGTCGACCATTCGGACCCGGATCGGCGCTCTGCCCGCGACCGCGCGCAGCGCGGGCGCGACGCCGGCGTCGTGGAGCAGCGGCGGGTAGATCCCGTGCGCGACCGCGCGAAGCTCGCTTGCCGCCGCCGCGGTCTCCGTCGCGAGCGAGTCCAGCACCTCGCGGAGCTCAGCCTGATCGGCCTCCTCGCTGGCGACCGCAAGCTTGAGCTGGATCGTCGTCAGCCGCTGCTGCGCCCCGTCGTGCAGGTCGCGCTCGAGCCGGTGGCGCTCCTGCTCGACCGACTCGACGATGCGCGCGCGGGACGCCTGCAGCTCCCCGACCAGGGTTGCGTTCTCGAGCAGTGTCGCCGCCGTCACGCCGAGACCTCGCACGATCTCGAGATCCTCGTTGAGCGCGATGTCGTGCACGAGCGCGAGCGACGGCAGGCCGCGGCGAGCGATCAGGGTGACGGCACGCGCTGTCGTCGGGCTCGGAAGGTCGTAGATCCCGCCGCCGACGTCGACGAAGCCGTTGCGCTCGTCGCTCCAGAGCGCGAGCTCGAAGGACGGGTCGCCCAACGTGTCGCGCAGGAACTCTTCGACCCACGCCGGCGTCACGGCCTGCGGCGAGATGCGCGACATCTCGCGCCACATCGCCGACGTCGCGATCAACCGGCCGCGCACCAGGCCGAAGAGCAGCGCGATCGGAATGGCGAGCGCGCCGGCCGCAGTGAGAACGCGGAACGCGGTGCCCGGCGGCGAGGCGGCTTCGCTGACGATGCTGTAGGTCCCGAACGTCGCCGCGAGGATGATCGAGGCGTAGATGAGCGGGGTGAGAGCCCGGCGCCGGACGAGCGGCTCCGAAGCCGCCTTCTGGGAGAGCAGGACGATTGCCCCCACGACGAGCAGCGCGGTCGCGGAGTTGGCGGCCAGCCCGAGCGCGTCCGTGACGCCGCTCGAGCTGTGGACGAGCTGCAGCGCGTTGCCCGGGCAGTCGGTGGTGCAGTCGCTGAGCGGGCCGCCGTGCGGCAGCTGACTCGCGAAGACGAGCAGCACGGCCCACGGGACGACGGTCAGTGTCACAGCGGCGACGACGAAGCGCCGCTCGAACGCGGACTGCGGCCGGCCTCGCGGGAAGCTCGCGAACAGGTAGGCGAAGTAGACGACGAGCGCGGCGAGCGCCACGCGTCCCACGGTGTACGGAAACGAGCTGTCTACAGCGGTCAGCGCCGTCGCCGCGTAGAGGAAGCCGGCTCCGGTGATCAGCGGCCCGAGTCGGCTTGCGGGCCGGCGAGCCCATGTGTAGACGCCGACACTGGCGTACGCGGCCACGATCAGGCCCTTCCCGACGCCCATCGCCTGAGGATGCGAAACGAGTGGGCTCATCCATACGAGCCAGCCTGCGAGGACCGACGCTGACGCCCCCGCGAAGCCGAGCGCGGCGATGGAACGGGGGGCGGCGGCAGTCAGCCGCTCGGCAGCTTCGGCCGGCGCGGCATGTGTGGACACACCAACAGAATACGGAGAGCTCGCTCACGGACAACTCCGTCTCGCGTGGTGTCCGCATCCCGACCGTGGTGCACGCACCACTTGCAGCTCTGTGAGCGGCCGCGCAAAGAGTCGTGGAAGCGCCATTGGCGCTTGCGGCGCCAGGACGGATCATGGCTGGGCGATGCCCGCCGCCTCGCCTTCCTCCGTTGCCGCCGCGCCCGCGCGCGGTCGCACCCGCGTCCGCCGGAGCGGCGTCGCGGAAGCTCGTCCGTTCGACTTCCTCGAGTCGCGGATCCAGGTGCCTGCGCCGCGCACGGGCACCGTCTCGCGCACCGGGCTGGTCAACCGTCTGCGCGCGAGCACCTCCGCCGCGGTTGCGACCGTCGTCGCGCCGGCCGGCTACGGCAAGACGACGCTCCTGGCGCAATGGGCGGCGCGCGACAATCGCCGCTTCGCCTGGGTGACCGTCGACGACCGCGACAACGACCCGGTCGTCCTGCTCCGCCACATCGCCGCGGCACTCGCGCGCGAAGAGCCGCTCGAGCAGTCGGTCGTCAGCGCGCTGCGCTCGCCGCGGCCGACGATCTGGGCCGCTGCCGTCCCGCGCCTCGCAGCCGAGCTGGCGTCGCGGAGCCCGATCGTGCTCGTCCTCGACGATGCCAATCTCCTGCACACGCACGCCTCGCTCGAGGTGATCGAGGCGCTGATCGACGACGAGCTGGAGGGCTCGTTCGTCGTGCTCTCCGGCAGGACGACCCCCAGGCTCGCGCTCGCCCCTCTGCGCGCGCGCGGGCTGCTGCTCGAGCTCGGAGTCGACGACCTCGCCTTGACCGGCCGCGAGGCGCGCATGCTGCTGAGCGCCGCAGGCGTGCGGCTCGACGAAGCTCGCGCCGACGAGCTCGTCGAGCAGTCCGAGGGCTGGGCTGCCGCGCTCTACCTGGCGGCGCTCTCGGTCCGCGACGGGAGGCAGGCCGGCTTCGACTCGATTCGCATCGGCGGCGACGACCGCTACCTCGCCGACTACTTCCGCGCCGAGTACCTGTCGCTCCTGCGGCCGGGGCCGCTGCGCTTCCTGCGCCGAACGGCGGTGCTCGAGCGCCTGAGCGGGCCCCTCTGCGACGCGATCCTCGAGGACGAGGGCTCCGGCCGCGAGCTCGAGAAGATCGAGCGCGCGAACCTGTTTCTCGTCCCACTCGACAATCGCCGCGAGTGGTACCGCTACCACCACCTCTTTCGCGAGCTTCTGCAGCACGACCTGATGGAGACCGAGCCCGAGCTCGTCGCGGAGCTCCACACGCGCGCGGCCGACTGGCACGACGAGAACGGCGACCGGGAATCCGCGCTGGAGCATGCCTTCGCCGCCGGTGATACGACCCGTGCGGCGGCCATCTTCGACGACGTCGCGCTCGGGGTCTATCACTCCGGCCGCGTCGCGACGATCGAGCGCTGGCTAAGCCGGTTCGAGAGCGAAGGGCTGCTCGAGCGCCATCCGGAGGTCGCGGTCCGTGGATCCGCACTGCACGCGCTTCGCGGGCGCCCGGAGGCAGCCGTCGAGTGGCTGGACGCTGCGGCTCGCGGCGCGTCCGCCAGGGCGCATTCGCCGGTCGCGCCGGCCGTCTCGGTGATGCGAGCGTGGCTGTGCAAGAAGGGCGTGAGGCGGATGCTCCGCGACGCGGAGGGCGCGCTGCCCGACTTGCCGGCAAAGAGCATGTGGCGACCCCGCGCGCTGCTCGCGCAGGGAGCCGCACTTGTCGTGCTCGGCCGGACCGACCGCGCGCGCGACCCACTCGTCGCAGCCGCGGCGCTCGCGGCGGCCGCCGGGGTCGTCGACACCGAGGTGCTCGCGCTGGGCGAGCGGGCGCTGCTCGAAAGCGAGCTCGGCGACCACGCCACAGCCGACGCGCTCGAGGCCGAGATCCAGGCGCTGGTCGCAGCCGGGGGCGTCGAGGGCCACCCGGCCCAGGCGGTCGCCCACGCGGCGCACGCGCGGGCACTGCTCCGCTGCGGGCGCTGGAACGAGGCTCGGGCCGCCATCACCGCCGCACGCGAGACGGCGCGGCACGTGACGGATGCGCTCCCGTGGCTGGCGATCCAGTTGCGGCTCGAGCTCGCCCGTGCGCTCGTCACGCTCCGCGACACGAGCAGCGCCACCGAGCTGCTCGAACAGGCGCGGGAGCTGCTCGAGCGCTCCGCGAACCTCGGGACACTGGCCGACCAGGTTGACGCGCTTCAGCACGAGATCGATGCCTGCCCGGAGCCGGACGGCCACCACACCGGCCTGACCCCTGCCGAGCTTCGGCTGCTCCCGCTGCTGGCGACGCACCTCTCGTTCCGCGAGATCGCCCAGCAACTCTTCGTCTCGCGCAACACGATCAAGACACAGGCGATCTCCGTCTACCGGAAGCTCGGCGTCTCCAGCCGCAGCGAGGCGGTCGCCGAGGCTCAGCGCCTCGGGCTCGAGGAGCACCTGCGCGTGCTCGTCACCAACGACCACTGACGAAGCTTCATGCCACGCGGGTGATGGCGCGCCCGGCCTGCGCTGATGGAGTCCGACTCCTGGTGGTCGAGACACCCGAGCGCGTCCTGCGACGGCTCAGCATCCGCGACGACTCCTTCATCCGGGGAGTCCTCGCAGCGGCGGAGGACCCGGGCACGGCCGAGCCGCTCGACGCGAAGACGTGCGCGATGACGCGGATCGCCTCGCTGATCGCACTCGACGCCGCGTCTCCGTCGTACCTGACGCCGGTCGACGAAGCCCGCGCCGCGGGCGCGACGGACGCGGAGGTCGTCGGCTGCCTCGTCGGCCTGATGCCGGTCGTCGGCGTCCCGCGGGTCGTTTCGGCGGCGCCGAAGCTCGCGCTCGCGCTCGGCTACGACGTGGCCGCGGCGCTCGAGGGTTCCGACTCGGCCGTCATCTGAGCCTGCGCGCGGTTGAGGTCGCGCATGATGTGCACGGCGGCCGAGAGGAGCGGCGCCGCGAGGATCAGGCCGATCGTCCCGAAGATGCAGCCGCTCGCGATCGTCGCGACGAGCACGACGAGCGGGTGCAGGTCGAGCGCCGAGCCCATCGCGAACGGCTGCACGAGGTTCTGCAGGAGTCCGTTCGCGAGGATGACGATCACGAGCATGATCAGCGCAGTGGTCGTCCCATTCGCGCCGAGCGCGATGATCACGGCGAAGGCTCCGGCGACGAACGCGCCGATGAACGGGATGTAGGCGAGCACGAGCGTCACCACGGCGATCGTCCCGGCGAGGGGGACGCCCAGGATCAGCGCTCCGAGGCCCACCACGATGCCGTTGAACGCCGCGACGAGCGTGACGCCGAGGAAGTAGCCGCGGAGTGAGCGCAATACGCCGCCGGTGATCGTCTGCGCGACGGTGGGCGGAACCCCGAGGTGGTTGTCGACCCACCGCCGCATCGACGGCCCGTCCTTGAGCAGGAAGAACACGCTCAGCAGCGCGAGCGAGAGCGTGAACACGAGCGAGGCGAGGCCTCTGATGCCGCTGATCACGCCCTTGGTGAGCGTGGAGATCATGGCCGGGACGTCGTGCTTGAGCTGTGAGCCGGCACTCGACGCACCGGACTGGCTGACGCCGAGGCTCTTCGCCCAGCTCTCGAGCTTCGCCACGCCCTCGTCGGCGTGCGTGGCGATCGCGTCGTGCTGCGAGGTGATCCCCCCGATCACGAGCAGGACGATCGCGACCGTGACCGCCAGGATGCCCAGGAGCACCAGCACGGTTGCGAGCACGCGCGGCATGTGGTGTGTGAGCCGCGCGACGAGCGGCGACGTCACCGCCGCGACGATCATCGCCCCGATTACGGGCGCCGTGATCGTGTAGGTCGTGCCGAGGAGCCAGACCAGGCCGACCACGACCAGGAGCAGGCCGACGAGGAGCCACGACGTCCGGCCGAGGTCGCGCAGCCACCGCGGCGCGGCGAAGGTCGAGCTCAGCGCGCTCAGCTCGTCGGACGGGATCGGCTCGGCCGTGACGACGACCGTCTCCGGCTGCCCGCGGCGCCTCAAGAGGTTCATCACGCTCACGACCTGCCGCCCCCCAGTGCGGCGGGACGGCCGCGCCGGGGAGTCGCCGCGGCGCCGCGCCCGCCTGGACTCGTCACACCCGCAGCCGCTTCCCGGCGTACGCGGCGAGGCCGTAGATGATCAGCACGTCGACCGAGAACATCAGCAGTCCCCAGACCGGGTAGGCCGGAACGAATGCCAGCTGCCCGAGCGCGTTGATGCCGGCAACGGCGATGCCGAACCAGCGGGCGATCTCGCTGCCCGAGAGCAGCACCAGCGCGGCGATGATCTGAAAGACGCCGAGGATCAGTACGATCCAGCCCCACGTGTTCAGGTCGCTGAAGACGTAGTTCGCGTTCGCGACGAAGACGTGCGCACTCGAGATCGCAGCGATGCCCTCGAAGAAGTTCCAGATCCCGAGCAGGCCCATCATGATCGCCGCGAACAGGACCCAGCCCTGGCCGGACGGCTCGTCGGCGTACCCCGTGTCCGGCGGCGGTTGGTCGTAGCGGTCCGAGGGGCCGTAATCCTGCGTCGTACGCATCTCCAACTCCTTCCGTTCGACCGTGGCACGAGGAAACCTCCGGGCATCGGGAGGGGCATCGCCCGGATGGGATGACCCCGCTCCCGGGGAGGCGGGCGGGCTTCATCCGATCGGGGCGATGCCCCGAGCCGCCCGGGCCGCGACGCTCGAACCCATGGCGGAGCTGGTCGCGATCCGGTACCCCGACGAGACGTCGGCTCTTGCCGCGGAGAAGGAGGCGCAGCGCCTCGCGGACGAGCTGATCATCCAGCCCGACGCGATCGCGGCGGTCGTCCGGCACGCCGACGGCAAGTACCAGGTGACGACCAACCACCACGCGGTCGGCTCGGGCGCCACCTGGGGGATGTTCTGGGGGCTCTTCTTCGGGCTCCTCTTCTTCGTGCCGGTGCTCGGCATGGGGATGGGGGCGGGCCTCGGCGCGCTCTTCGGCAAGCTCGAGCAGGCGGGCATCGACAAGGAGTTCCAGGCCCAGGTCCGCGAGCTGGTCAGGCCCGGGACCTCGGCGCTCTTCCTCGTGGTCGAGGACGCGACGCCAGAGACCCCGGTCCGGGCGCTAGGCCGGTACGGTGGGACGATCCTCAAGACCTCGCTCTCGAAGGAGGCCGAGGAGAAGCTGCAGTCCGCTCTGCACGGAGTCGAGGACAGAGAGACGGTCACGGTCTAACCCACGAAAGCGAGGTACATATGCCCTTCGTTCGACGACGACCCCTGCTGCGCGCCGCAGTCGTCGGCGGCGCCGCCTACCACGCCGGCAAGCGCGTGCAGGAAGGCCGCGACGCGGACTACGAACGCGACGCACGCATGGACGAGCTAGAGCAGCAACAGGCGATGCAGCAGCAGGCCGCGCCAGCTGCGGCTCCCGCCGGCGGCATCACCGACGACGCGATCGAGCAGATCCAGAAGCTCGGCCAGCTGAAAGAGCAGGGCCTGATCACCGACGACGAGTTCGAAGCGCAGAAGCGCAAGCTCCTGGGGGCCTGATGAGCGAATCGACAAACATGACGTTCGGGCCGGTGCAGATGCTCGTGGTCGGCTTCGCCGGCACCGAGTTCACCGGCGAGATCATGCAGGAGCTGCAGCGGCTCAAGGAGGCGGACATCGTTCGCCTCGTCGACATGATCGTCGTGCGGAAGCAGGACGGCCAGGTCGAGACGGTGCAGGCCAGCGACCTCAGCGTCGAAGAGGCCGAGAACTTCGGCGCCCTCGTCGGCGCGCTGATCGGCGCCGGCATGGGCGAGGAGGAAGGCGTCGAGGCCGGCCTGATCGCCGGCGCAGAGGCCGGCGCCGACGGCCACGTCATCGACGAGGACCAGGTCTGGTACCTCGCGGACGCGGTTCCCGAGGGCACGACCGCCGCGGTCGCCCTGCTCGAGCACCGCTGGGCGATCCCGCTTCGCGACAAGATCATCGCGAAGGACGGGATGGTTCTCGCGGACGCCTGGATCCACCCGGCCGACCTGGTCGCGATCGGCGCGATGGCCGCCGAGGCGGCCGGCGCCTCCGCGGACTCCTAGAAGCGCAAGTCGGAGCGCGCGGGGCTAGCCCGCGCGCTCCGCCGACTCGTACGACGCGAGCAGCTGCTGCTCGGCCTCGCGCTTCGGGAACATGAACCACACGAGCACGCCGCCGAGCAGCACGGCGATGATCCCGGCGAGGTAGGCCCACTGGTCGCCGTGCAGGAACGACGCCTTCGCCGCGGCGACGATCTGGTCCTGGACGTTGGGCGGGTAGCGCTGGGCGGTGTCGGCCGCGCTCGCGAACGACTTCGTCAGCTCGCTCTGGACGTTGTCGGAGACGTGGCTCCCCGACGCGGCGATCGCCGCTCCCGCCGCCGACGCGTAGCCGGCCGTCAGCAGCGCGCCGAAGATCGACTGCATGATCGCGCCGCCGAGGTCACGCTGCAGGTCGGCGGTGCCGGACGCCATGCCGACGCGCGTGACGGGCACCGAGCCGGTCAGCGAGTGCGACGCTGGAGTGCCGGCGAGGCCGACCCCGATCCCGACGAACGCGTAGCCGAGGGCGACCTTCCAGTACGGGATCCCTTCCTTCCAGAGCAGAAGCATCGTCAGGAAGCCGAGCAGCACGAACACGTAGCCGAAGAGGAGGGTGAAGCGGGCGCCGCGCGACTCGACGAGCTTCGCCGACCGCGGCGCAACGACGACCATGCACGCCGCGGCAGGGAGAATCGACAGGCCCGCGTCGACGGTCGAGTAGCCGAGCACGTTCTGCAGGAACTGCTGGCCGATGTACATCGAGCCCATCAGCGAGCCGAAGACGATGATCCCCGCAACGGCGGCCACCCAGAACGTCGGCCGGGCCGCCACCTTGAGGTCGTAGAGCGGGTTCTTCGCGCGGCGCTGGCGGATGTAGAAGGCGCCGAGCGCGGCGGCGGCGACGAGGAAGAGGCCGAGCACGAGCGTCCCCTTGTTCGGCACGGCGGCGAAGTTGATCCCGAGGATCAGCGCGCCGACGAGGACGATCGAGAGCACGCCGCCCGGGTGGTCGACGGGATCGGTCGTCTCGTTGACGTGCGCAGGGACGAGGAAGAACGCCATCACCAGCGCGATGCCGGCGAGCGGGAGGGTGAGGAGGAAGACCGACCCCCACCAGTAGTGCTCGAGCAGGATCCCGGAGCACAGCGGGCCCAGCGCGGAGATGGCGCCGCCGAGCGCCGCCCAGAGCGCGATCGACCGCGTGCGCGCGGGCCCGGACCAGAGCGCCGTGATCAGCGCAAGCGTGGTCGGGTACGCCATGCCGGCCGCCAGTCCGCCGATCACACGCGCGCCGAAGAGGACGCCGATCGACGGCGCCCACGCCGCGAGGCAGTCGGCGGGGATCGTGAGGACCATCCCGAGAAGGAGCAGCAGCTTCCGCCCGTAGCGGTCGCCGACCGCGCCGAAGTAGAGGACCGAGGCGGCGAGCCCGAGCGAGTAGCCGACCGCTACGAGGTTGAGCGCCGTCTGCGAGGCGTCGAAGTGCTGGCCGATCGACGGGAGCGCGACGTTCGCAACCGCCAGGCCGAGGTTCGCGACCGCCGCGACCGCGATCAGCGCGCCGAGCACGAGCCCCGCGCGCAGCGGCACGGTCGAAGACTCGGCCGTGGCGAGCTCGGCTGAGGCTGGGTGTGCCGTGTCCGTCAAGGCGACCCGAGGGTCGAGCCTGGCACGAGAACGCGCATCACCCGCACGGGACGATCAGAGCCGCGGGTAGTCCGCGATCGAGACGAGGGATATGACGAGCAGCGCGACGGCCACGAGCAGGAGCCCCGTGCGCACCTTGACGACGCCGAACCGCTGGCTGAGCGCGATCAGGAACAGGACGGTCGCGAGCAGCACGGTCGTGCGGACGTACTTCTCGCCGGTCTCACGCGCCTCGACGCCCTGCTGGAACACTTCCGACGCCTGCGCGTTGAGCTCGGCTCCCCGTGCGTTGTGGCTGTTGTGGTACTGCGGCATGAAGATCGGTCCTGCGGGGGCATGTGGGTTGTTGAAGGGATCGGTCGCGAGCCAGGCGCGGAAGGCCGGCCGGTACTCCGGGCGGAACCGCTTCTGGTAGCCGAGCGCGAGCTTCGGGTTGTGCGTCAGCTTCGCCTGGAGCCAGAAGTTGAACGTCGTCGCGTCGTAGAGCTGCTCCTGGCCGCCGCGCGTCGTGTTCTGCGTCGCGGCGATCCGGATCCGGGAGGAGGTGCCGTAGAGCTTGGTCGAGCGGCCGTCCCACAGGGCCGACTGGTACCCGCTCCACGCGGTGGCGACCGCGACCAGGGCGAGCAGGAACGCCTCGCCGATCTCGATCGCGATCTCGTGGCGGCGCCGGCCGGGCGCATGGTGGTGCTCGCCGCTCTCGTGGACGTGGTGGGCGATCTCGATGTTCGAGCTCTCGGGCATCTGCCCGCTCGCCCTAGGCGGCCGCCTCGACCACGAGCGTCAACCCGTCGCGGCCGATCACGCGCACCCGGTCGCCTTGGGAGGCGCCTGCGTCGCAGCGCGCCTCCCAGATCTCGCCGTCGAGCCGGACCTGCCCGACCGGCCGGCAGGGCATGCTGACGACCGCGTCCTTGCCGATCAGCGTCTGCGCGCCGACCGCCTTCCGGCGGTGCTTGACGGTCCGGTTCCACGCCATCAGCTCGAGCACCCAGATCGGCAACACCACGATGAAGCCGATCACGTTCCACGGCGTGGGGAGCAGAAGCAGGAGGATGACCGCGAGGAAGATGAGCACGCGGTCGTCCTATGCGGGCACGGCTGTCGGCTTCGACGGCGCCTTCGGCTCGAACGGGTGCAGCTCGTCCTGGCCGGGCTGGACGATCCCGTACGACGACTCCGGCACTTCGTTCCAGGCGCCGGGTAGGTCGCGGATCGGCTCGGAGACGACCAGGCGGGACTCGTCGCCGACCTCGCTCAGGATTTCGACCTCCGGATGCAGCTCGCGCAGCGTCGGTACGTCGGTCGAGTAGAACAGCGATCGCGATTGGCGCTGGCTCGAGTAGCGGAACGCCCAGATGCTCGTGCCGTCCGTGGTCGCCACCGTCATCTGGATCGGATGCTCGAAGCCGTGCTTGCGACCGACGTCCTCGATCAGCCCGACCGCAGCGGCCACCGCCGCCGGCGGGTCGTCCTCGAGGCCGAACGTGAGCGCGAGGTAGAAGAAGACCTCGGTGTCGCTCGAGCCCTCGATCGACGCGTAGAGCGACGGGTCGACGGCCAGCGTCAGGTCGCGCTTGATGTCGTGGAAGCCGTCGATGAAGCCGTTGTGCATGAAGAGCCACTTGCCGTGGCAGAACGGGTGGCAGTTCGTCTCCTGCACGGCCGAGCCGATCGCGGCACGGATGTGCGCGAACACGAGCGGCGAGCGGATGTGCGCGGAGATGTTCTGCAGGTTGCGGTCGTTCCAGGCCGGGTCGATGCTGCGGTAGATGCCGGGCGTGTTGCCCTCGCCGTACCAGCCGACGCCGAACCCGTCGCCGTTCGTGGTCTCCGCCCCGAGCTTCGAGTGGAGGCTCTGGTCGATCAGGGAGTGCTCCGGGCGATAGAGCAGGTCAGCGATCGAGACCGGCGTTCCCGAGTATGCGAGCCAGCGGCACATCTAGACCGCCTCAGCCGCTCGCGCCGGCGGGATCAGCGCGCCGACGAGCCAGAAGATGGGAATGAAGATGCCGATGATGAACATGACCCAGTGACCTTTCCTCAGGGTCATGAGGCCGAGCGTGAACGCGATCACGAGGTAGACGAGGACTCCGAAGCCGATGCCCCACCACATGGGGTGCCTCCTTGGATTGGGGGTCCCAGCAGTCAAGTCCGCCTCCCGCAGCGGCACATCGCCCGTTTCGGACGACGCGTGGGAGCCGCGCGCGTTTACGGGCCGATGATGCGATTCGGGTGATGCCGGGCCGTGGACGGCCTGGGAGGGTGCGGCGGACCTCACGAAAGGACCCCATGACGCTGACGCACCCCCAGACGAATCACTCGCGCCTCGAGGAAGTCGCCGTCCAGCCGCTGTTCGGGCTGGAGGGCACGACGATCCCGCGCCACCAGGTTCCGGAACACGAGATGGCGCCCGATGTCGCCTACCAGATCATTCACGACGAGCTGATGCTCGACGGCAACGCTCGGTTGAACGTGGCCACGTTCGTGACCACGTGGATGGAGCCGCAGGCCGAGAAGCTGATGACGGAGTGCTTCGACAAGAACATGATCGACAAGGACGAGTACCCGCAGACGGCGGCGATCGAGGCGCGCTGCGTGAACATGCTGAGCAGGCTCTGGCACGCGCCCGAGGCCAGCGAGGCGACGGGGTGCTCGACGACCGGGTCGAGCGAGGCGGCGATGCTCGGAGGGCTCGCGCTCAAGCGGCGCTGGCAGAAGCGGCGCGAGGCCGAGGGGAAGTCCGCCGACCGGCCGAACCTCGTGATGGGCATCAACGTCCAGGTGTGCTGGGAGAAGCTCGCGAACTACTGGGACGTCGAGATGCGGCTCGTGCCGATGGAGGGCGACCGGTTCATCCTCTCCGCCGAGGAGGCGGTGAAGCTGTGCGATGAGAACACGATCGGCGTGATCGCGATCCTCGGCTCGACCTTCGACGGCTCCTACGAGCCCGTCGAGGAGATCTGCGCGGCGCTCGACGCGTTCGAGGCCGAGACCGGCCTCGACATCCCGGTGCACGTCGACGGCGCATCCGGTGCGTTCGTCGCGCCGTTCGTCGACCCGGACCTGGTCTGGGACTTCCGGCTGCCGCGCGTGGCCTCGATCAACGCGTCGGGGCACAAGTACGGGCTCGTCTACCCGGGCGTCGGCTGGGTGGTCTGGCGGGACAGCGACGCGCTGCCGGAGGACCTGATCTTCTGGGTCAACTACCTCGGCGACAACATGCCGACGTTTGCGCTCAATTTCTCGCGGCCTGGCGCGCAGGTC
>Ga0207665_10000395_pt1 | contig 29961 bp, 29 predicted proteins | sample LARL112metaG_FD_184351 | JGI IMG/M metagenome (GOLD analysis project Ga0207665, IMG submission 184351) | Corn, switchgrass and miscanthus rhizosphere microbial communities from Kellogg Biological Station, Michigan, USA - LAR L11-2 metaG... | ecosystem: Host-associated > Plants > Roots >... | reverse complement strand
TTTGATGTCATCACGCTTGAGTACGCGGAAGCGATCGTGCAGGCGGCGGAGAAGTCATCAGCTCCGGTGATATTGCAGGTCAGCCGGAGCACGGTTTCCTATCACGGGGGCGCGCTTCGACCGTTGGCCGCTGCGTTGCGGGCGATCTCGGGCGCGGCGACGGTGCCGGTGGCTCTGCACCTCTACTTGGTCAACACCGCCGAGTTGATGCGGCATGGCGCGGCTGTCGGCTTCAGTTCGATAGAACTGGACGTCCACTGTCTGTCCTACGAGGAACGAATCGCGAAGGTCTCTCGCGCGGCTCGGTGGCTGTCGGCGAACTACGTGTTCGCCGAAGCCGGGCTCGGACCCGTCCACGATTGGCACACCAGCTCCCCAGACGGGAATGTCGCCAACGCGGCGGCGCAGTTCGCGGCCGATTTCGTGGCACGAACCAACATTGACGCGCTCGATGTCACAGTGATCGACACTGCCGAGCGGACCATCGGCGTATCGCCGGAGGTCGCCATCATTCCTCGCCTGCGCAAGCATGTTCGGGTTCCGCTCGTGCTGCAGCTGAACTCACCGATGACAAACCAGGATCTCCAGCGATCGATACGAGCCGGAATTGTCAAGATCCATGTCGGCTCCACGTCCGAGATGACATTCAGAGGCGCGCTACGCCGCAGTCTGCGGAGCGACAGGATCGTCGATCCACGGTTCTACCTAGCTTCGGTCCGGACCGCCTTGACCGAGAGGGCGTCCGCCGTCCTTGAAGCGATCAGTTGCTGTGACCCGCCGCATTCGTCGGCCTGAGGGCGTCAATGAGGGATGCGAACGGATCAGGCCTGCTCCACGGTGACCCCGACGGTCTCAATGGCAGCGAGTTGCTCCGCGGGGATTCCGCTGTCAGTAATAAACAGGTCTATATCGGTGAGGTCAGCATGTTTACAGAGGCTTACCCGTCCCACCTTGCTATGGTCGGCGAGCAGTATCTTGCGGCGCGCACTTCGCAGCATGAGGTGTTTCACCTCCGCCTCCGCCGGGTCCGGCGTGGTCAGCCCGCGTTCTCGCGAGACCCCGTTGGTCCCCAAGAACGCAACATCGACATTGACGTCCGCCAGCATGCGCGTCGTCCACTGCCCAACCGTGGCGACGGTGCGGCTCCGTAGCCGCCCTCCGAGCGCGTACACCGTAATTCGTGGGCGCGAGAGTAATGCAAGCGCAATCGGCAGGGCGTTCGTGAAAACGCTCAGATCTCGGTCATCGGGAAATAGGCCGGCTAGCCGTGATGTAGTCGAGCCGGCGTCAATGATCACGGATCCGGACGTGGGAACGTGCGCGAGTGCCGCCTTGGCGATGCGGTCCTTTTCCTCAGCAAACTCGGTTCTCGCTACCACGTCAGGTTCGTAGGTGAGGTCGCCGATTGGCAGCGCTCCACCGTGCACACGGCGCAGCAGTCCCTGCCGCTCGAGCACGATCAAGTCCTTGCGGATCGTCTCGTTCGTGACGGCGAGGTCGTGCGCAACCTTCGAGGCATCGATACGGCCCTCGGCCCGAAGCATCTGCATAATTGCTTGCTGCCGCTCGGGTGAGTACGGGACGCCGGCCGGCTGCGCACTCCTACCAGTGCCGGATCGCTGTTTCGATCTACCCGCAGGCACGCTGTATCTCCCTTGGCCGCATGAGGTGCCGACTGCTCGCTCTTGTTTAGTTGGAATTCCTTGTATATCGTTGCGATGTCGCACCGGTCTGTCAAGCCAGCCGGCCGGCCGGAGTGCAACCGCTGTCGGCGATCACCACCGAGGGGAACCCGTGCCACTTGTCGAAACCCGCCTCCTGATCGATGAGGCCGTCAAGACAAGTAGCGGGGTATGCGCGTTCAACATCATCACCTTGGAGCATGCCGAGGCGGTCACACGGGGTGCTGAGGCTTCCCGGGAGCCCGTAATTCTTCAAATCAGCGAAAACGCGGTCCGTTATCACCAAGACAACGTCTTTGCCCTCGCGGCGGCGGCCACCGCGGTGGCCAAGGCGGCTTCGGTGGACGTGTCGCTACACCTCGACCACATCGAAGACGACGAACTACTGCACAGCGCAGTAGATGCCGGCTTCAGCTCGGTTATGTACGACGCTTCAAAGCTGGACTACACCGACAACGTCGCAGCCACCCGGCGGGCCGCGGACTGGGCGCATTCGCGCGATCTATACATCGAGGCTGAACTCGGCGCCATCGGCGGCAAAGGCGGCGCTCACACCCCGGGCGTCCGAACGAACCCGGACGAGGCCCGCCGATTCGTCGCCGCTACAGGCGTCGACGCGCTCGCCGTGGCCGTCGGCAGTTCCCATGCCATGACCAGTCGAACCGCCACCCTCGACCACGCCCTCATCGTCGAACTCCGTGAAGCCGTGCCCGTCCCTTTGGTCCTGCACGGCTCATCCGGCGTGCCAGACTCCGAGCTCCGATCCGCCATTAGGAACGGCATAGTCAAGGTCAACATAGGCACGATTCTCAACGTGGCGTTCACCGATGCGGTCCGTTCAGCGCTGGCAGCCGACCCCAACCTGGTCGATCCGCGCAAATACCTAGACGCGGCTCGCAGAGCTGTCGCCGAGATCACTCGACGCCTGACCGCTGTCACGACAGAAGGGTGAGGCTTCGGCACAGCACCTAACCGCACTGGCGCCGCAACGTTGCCGATGTGGCGCCGCGATCAAACCGGAAGCCGGGAACACCCGTCGCAGATCCGCTGGCTCACAGTCCGGCGAGGAACCGTGCTCGTTCCACGATTACGCGGGTCACACTGCCCTCAGCCAGGAGTTTGCCCCCAGCCGATTCGGCTTCGACTGCAAACTCGACCCGCCGGCCCTCGTGCTGTACCAGGTGCGCCCGCACGATAACGACTTCGCCGATCGGGCTCGGTGCTCGATGCCGCACCTCAACCGATATGCCAACCGTCGTGATGCCAGGAGACAGGTGACCATCGAGCGCCGTCACCGTTGCTGCCTCGAGCCACGCGATCAACCGCGGGGTGGCGAGCACGACAACATCGCCACTGCCCAACGCCTCGGCGGTATCGTCGGCGCTGACGACACGTTCAATCTCGGCGCGCAGTCCGACGAGTGACTCCATCGTCAAAGGCTAACGATGGCAGGGGATTCGCAGGTAACCCGGCTCGACTAGTCTTCGTTCGTGATCTTGGACGTATTACTCGATAGCCACGACAACTCAAAGATCATCTCGCTCTTGCGATCCTAACGCTCAGCCAGCGCGCCGATGCTCACGATCCGGCCGGGCCGGCCCGGACTGGCCGCCTCACGTGCTCGACTGGATGAGATACGCGATCTCGGTCTCCCAACGAGCGGGGTCCGGTTCGGCGCGCGGGTCGGTGAGATATTGCTCGATCCGCGCGCGCCACGCGATGGGGCCGTCCATTGCCCAGCGCACACCGTGCTGCTCGCCCCATTGCTGCACCGCGGCATTTGCGGCGACGAGCCCGTCGTAGTGACCGCGGAACAGCAGCGTCGCGTAGTCACCGGCCGGCAGCAGTCCCGCATGCACACGCTCATCCGGAGGGGGCGCGCCCACGACTGGTACCGCCAGCTCGACGAGCAAGCTCGCGGCCATGTCCACCTCGACGTAGCGAATCAACGGGGCAGCCGCCGGCGACACGCGGTCATGCGCCGCAAGCCAGCCGAACACCTCCGCGAAACCCCGGTCGATAGCGCCGGGGAACTGGTCGAGCGTCACCCGTTCGGTGACCGCGACGTACGGCTGCGCGGCTCGAGCGACGATCCGAGGTTGATCGCTCATCGTCCGACTCCTTCGCTGGCAAGCACATCGGCGCGCGCCCATTCTCTTCCGACAGCGGTACTTGCCGCGCGCCGAATGCGGCGCCCAATAAGCGCCCACCAAGACGTATTGTGCTGAGGTGGCTGCAGTGACGGTGCTCACGTCCGGCCGCATCGACCTACACAGGCTCGAGCGGCAGCTGGCTCGCGAAGGCTGCCTCACCGCCCGCAGGGCCGGCGGCCTACGAGTTTGGCATGACGGGGAATCGTCGGTTGTGGATACAGGCATGGCGAGGATGGACGGTTTGTCCGACCAGTCGATCGAGCAAGCCGGGCAGCTGCTGGGGAGGGCGCCCCGAGATGGCCTGACTTGTGTTTTCGACGGGCCAGCTGGCCGGTCAGAAGCATGGCCCATAGTTGTCGACGTTGCCCGAGCCGCCGCCCGGGTGGCGCCATTGGCGGTGCTCGACGATCACGTCGGGACTATGTACTTGATCCATCTTGATCGGGGCCTCATCGGCCCGGAGGAATATGCGGACGTCCGCATTAGATCCAAGCAGACCAACCCCCTGTTTCGCCGACTGTTCGGCGAGTGACCGGGCCGAACCGACGTTGTTCACCTTCGTCCAGGACGATGCCATGGCCGCCAGATGTGCGTCTGCCACTTCGATACGGGGCACCGGATGCCTGAGCGCACGCTGATCCTGCTCCGCCATGCGAAGTCGGACTGGTCGGGTGACGAGACCGACATCGCCCGGCCCTTGGCCAGTCGGGGTCGGCATCAGGCCCCGGACGCTGGACGATGGTTGGCCGCTAACCTCGACCGAGTTGATCTCGCCATCGTGTCGCCGGCCAAGCGCGCTCGGAGCACTTGGAGCCTGGTCGCAGCGGAACTCGACGTGCATCCACGCAAGCGGATCGACGATCGCGTGTACACCGCGTCAGACCAAGAGCTCCTCGCCGTCGTGCGGGAACTGCCTGATGATATCGAGACTGTGGTCCTGGTCGGTCACAACCCAGGGATCGAGGACCTGGCCTCGTTTCTCACCGGCGAGTCGGTAACGATGCCCACGTCCGCGCTCGCCGTGATCACCTGGCCGGGCCCGTGGGCAACCGCGGGTCCGGATTCAGCGGTGCTGCGGGCGTCCGGCCGGCCGCCGGCACAGTGATGCCTCGGGCTGATCGCGAACCGTTGCAGTGCAAGGGTCGCCATCCCGGGAGGCGTGGACCGTGACCGAGGAGCCGGGCCCGGTCAAAGGTCTTTGTGCGACCTTCTCGCCATGGACCGGTCAGTCGCGGGTGGTTCCGACACCTGGCACCCAGCGGAGATCGCGGGGCGATCGACGGTGGCGTGGTGGCCGGGGTTCAGTGGCCGCCCGTTCGGGAATAGCCGGAGGGCCGGGCGGTAGTCGTCCGAATGCGCTCATCGTCGTGATTTCCCAGTGCTGTGGCACCGCGAACTCTGCCGCCAGAGCGGTGCGGTTGAAGGCCCTAAACTGCCGGGCGTGCAGGCCCAGCGCTTGGGCTTGGAGGGTCATGTGGGCGACGGCTTGACCGAGGTCGTAGTGGGCGAATTCGGAGTATTCCCAATCGGTGTCTTCGACGTAACGGTGGCAGAGATTGGCCACGAGCAGGCTGGCGCTTGGTGCCCAGGCCGCAGAGCTTCCGGTCAGATGGCGGGTAAGTCGGGCGTGGATCGGATCTGACCGTCGACCGGTGATGAACGCCCAGGGCTGTGAATTACCCGCCGATGGGGCCCACCGCGCGGCCTCGAGAATGGCATCAACCTCGGCGGCGGTGACCTCGTAGGACGGGTCGAACGTCGTCGGGCTCCAGCGCGCGGCGAGCAGCGGATGCAGAACCGGCGGAAGCGCGCCATCATCAACGCGGGCCGCGGCGCTGGCCCGCGCGGCGGTTGGCCAGCCGTCGGCGATGGTCATGGCCGGCCTTTCTTCGGTGCCGATGTCGAGGTGCTCAGGCGATGCGGTGACCCTGGTAGTAACTCCCAGTTTCGTCGAACAGCGGACCGATCAGCTTGTACGCGGCCGACTGATCGTGCCCGCGCAGGATGAGATAATGCCAGCGGTCCGACCGCTGCTCGGTATACCTCCAGCCGTGCGTACGAAAGGCGCGCAGCACTTCCGCCGTAATCGCTAGGCTGTCGGGCGGCTCGTGCCAGCGGTCCGCGGGAATGACGGGTGCATGCCTGGGGGCGTCCCGCACGGTTGTCGATACCGCCGGCCGAGGCGTCACGGTGCTCATCGCGTTTGTCCTTTCGAAGATGCCTCGTTCTAGGTACGGGGCCTCTGTCGGCGGAGTTCATGCGAGTGCCCAAGAGCACAATCCCGAGGCATCCGCCGATCGCCCTGGGCAACGATGTCGGCGGATCTAACACCTCAGGTGGTCGCAGCGGAGGGAATTGCGAGTTCGGTGCTGGTCGGCGAGATTGTCCGTGGGTGCCCGGTTGATGTATCCAAGTGCCACGTGACCAGTACGGAACCTGCAAGTCCCATCACAAGTGACGTAAGGCGTGAAAGGTTAATTCGTTCTCGCAAGAACATGACGGCCAGGGCAAGCGGGGTCGGACTGTCTAGTGCGAGTAGCAGCGCGGCGTGAGATGCCGTCGTCCGTCGCACTCCCAGGTCGAAGAGCACGTACGTCAAGCCGGGTTCCAGAACTTCGAGAACCAGCAGCATCGGGTCCGGGCGGTTGGGACGAGCACCGCGAGCGACAGCTAAGAAAAAAGCGGCTGTTCGCACAGTCGCGGAGATTCTCAGCGGAGAGGCACTCACCCCTATTCGAAGGTCCTCCGTGAGCGGCACTCGTTACCTTGCGGAACCTGCGCTCTCCGGGCCAAGCCCGCGAGGGCCGATCCAGAGCGGGATACCGCAGGCAGATCGACGAGGTCCAATCCCGATTGGCGCGGAATTAGAGGCCAGCTATGTTGATCACCACGACGTGACCGTGGGGATCGAACCTTGCGTCGGAAGCCAGCTCGCCGGTGCCGACTTCGAACTGCAGCTTCATTGCTGAGGCATCACTATCGCTCGCCACCCAGCGCTGGCGTATGTAGGTCGCGCTCTCGGCGAGCGATCCAATGAGCGAGAACGCAGCCGCCCTTACGGACCCCACGGTGCTGATCGCGCCGCGCCATTCGAAATCGAGGATGTACGCGTGAGTTCCGTCGGCGTGGGCGCTCGTCAAGGCAAGTCTTTGGTCCCGCCGACACCACGCTTCGACGTGCGGTAGGAGATGCAGCTCCGGTTGCTCTGCCACCCAGGTTGGTTGGCGAAACGCTGCGACGAGTTCGCTGGCGCCAGAGACGAGTTGCGCCGCGTCTCCGATCCCTTGTCCGCGGTCGTCACCGTCCCAACGCAATGCCATGGCCTCAAGCTAAACGCCGGCCGGTGCCACCAGCCACGGGCTTTGATGCCGGTGGACGGAAAGGGCTGCAGCGGGTGCTGCACGGCAGGCAACGTCCGAACGCGGCCCGTCGGAGTCTGGCGGCGTCAGGAATCGCTCGGTGCCGTACCCCATGCACCGACGAGTGTGGCAGGCAGCAGGACTGAGTCGGACCGGTCAAGAGCTTGGGCGACTCGTTCTTGCAACGTATCCACGTCGAGCTCCGTCTCGGTCGCGCTACCCGCGCCGATGATGCGCGGCGCGAGGGACCTCACCAGGCCAGCAATCCAACCAGGTCCCGTGGGGTCGCCCGGGGCGAGATACGTCTGTACGCCGAAACTCGTCACATCAGCCGCGCCCGCCCGCCGAAGTAGCAGCGCCAGGCGCGCTCCGATGACGGGATTCGCTCCAGCGGATCTGAATGCTTCCTCGACCCAATCGCGGACTGTCGCGATCAGCGGTACGGGAGGCTCGGCCCGGATGGAACCACCGTCAAAGTCGATCGCAAGCACGACGCCACCCGGTCGCAAGGCCATCATGTGATGGGCGAGTACCTCGATTGCGTCAGGAAGGTGAAAGAGGATCAAGCGACCGACGATCGCGTCAAAGGTCTCTGCGTCTTGGAATGTCCGTACGTCGGCTTCAATGAACGTGACGTTGTGTATGCCGGCCGCAACTCGGCGCTGCTCAGCGATCTCCAGCAACCGCATGCTCCGGTCGATACCCACGACCGCGCCGCGAGGACCGACCAGGTTCGCCACGTCAAACGCGACGTGACCTAGACCCGTGCCGAGATCGAGGACCCGCATCCCTGGCGAGATTCGTCCGCCGGCCTCCAGCAGCAGGGCCGTCGCCGGCGCCGACATGGCCGCTTGGGCATCGAGGCGCGCGACCTCGGCTTCATCGCTGCCGAGTACATACCGCGACTGCTCGGTCACCACCCGGGATCCTACGCCAGCCTTGAGTCCGCCGTGTCTGAGATCCGATCTCTCGCCTGGGCGCTGGCGTCAGGCGCCAATCAGGGATTGGTCTTCCTCGTCATCGTCGGGCGATTCCTCCTCGGGTAGTTCCGGAAGGTCACGCAGCGTCGGCAGGAGGACTCCCCGATCGGTCGACGGAAGCGCGACCACCTCCCAGGACATGCGCGCCCGGGCCTGCGGAGTCGGTTCGGTCATCACGCCACCTCGGTAGGTAGTCGGGGATCGCTGACGGCTTCGGCGTTCTCGATTCATGATCAAGCGGAGGGCCAAATCTAACCACCCACATTGCGGCGGCGCGCGACCGGGGTGGGCCATGGCGACGAGATCATCCGCGAGTGCCTAAATCGAGACGGCGGCCAGGTAGACGACTCGCTGCTAATGTCGGTTCGTCTCCGCGTACTGCTGTGGTGCACGGACCGGTCCTTAGGGGAGGTCGAGGTTGACGCCACGGGTACGGGACTTGGCTGTCGTCGTGACGGCTGGTCTCATCGCGAGTCTCGCGGCAGCAACACCCGCCCTGGCCGCCAAGCCCGGTCCTGGTACTGGTATCGGGACGGCGCGGGTGTTCATGGTCAACCCCGTGCAATCAAGTGGTGACGAGACGCTGACCGATCAGAAGGATTCGGCGACGGCTGTGCCGGCTAGTGACTACGCGACCGTCCAGTTGCGCAATTTGGATGGGTCCGGCACGTTGACCGGTCGCTGGGTGCGGGTTGAATCGAGCACGGGCACTCCGGTGTACTCGGCGACAAACACGTTCTTGTTCGACCGGAGCGCGGACCAGTTCGAACAGGTCATGGCCTACTTCTGGATCAACCAGGCGCAGGAGTATCTGCAGTCGCTCGGGTTCGGCTCGACACTTCTGCCGGTCAACGCCCAACAGCAGCAGGTCAAGGTCGACCAGTACGGCGGAGACAACTCCTTCCAGACCGACAAGCCATTCCGGATCAGGTACGGCAAGGGCGGCGTGGACGACGCCGAGGACGCCGAAGTCATCGTGCACGAGTACGGGCACGCCGTGCACGCTGCGCAGGTGCCCGGCTTCGGCGCCAGTGAGGAAGGCGGTTCGATCGGCGAGGCGTTCGGTGACTACCTCGGTGTCACGGTCGGGTTGGCCGCCGACCAGCAGTATCGATGGCCGAACCAGTTGAACGACCCAGCCTGCGTAATGGACTGGGACTCCACCGCCTACACCAACACCGTGCCGCACTGTCTACGCCGGCTCGACAGCGATCTCACCGTGGCGGACAAGAACGGCGAGGTACACCACGACGGGATGATCTGGAGCCGCGCCCTGTGGGACATCCGTGCCGGCTACGCGCAACTGGGGCTCGGCAGCCGCCGCGCGGACACCACGATCATCGACGCTCAGTTCCAGTTCGCGGCTGACACCTCATTCAGCGCGGCCGCAAAGGCGACGTACGACACTGCCCGCGCCCGCGACGGCGCTGCAGCGGCAACCCTGGTACGAAACAGCTTCACCGCACGCGGTATCACCTTCTGAGCGCCGTCGGACTGTTTGTGTCCCGCTAACGAGGCGGGTTACCCGCCTGCACGGCCCAGCCGGCGCCTTCCGGCTCGCTGCGTTATCGCCCCCTCCTCCGGGTACCTTGCTGGCATGCGGTTCGGTCTGGTCGGAACGGGACCTTGGGCGACGATGACGCACGGCCCGGGATTGGTCGCGGCCCGCGAGGTTGACCTGGTGGGGCTGTGGGGCCGGAGCCGGGACAAGGTCGAGGTCCTGTCCAGGAGCCTGGGGGTCAGCGGGTACGACGACTATCAGGCGCTGCTCGCGGACGTCGAGGCGGTTGCCTTCGCGGTGCCGCCGGACGTGCAAGTCGAGCTGGCACTGGTGGCGGCCCAGGCTGGGAAACACCTGCTGTTGGACAAGCCGGTGGCCTTGGCTGTCGAGGATGCGCGCGCCCTGCGGGACGCAGTCACCGCGGCCGGGCTGGCCTCGGTGGTGTTCTTCACCGACCGCTTCGTCAATACAGCGCGGGCTTGGTTCGACCAGGTCGGCTCGACGAACGGCTGGCGTGGCGGGTGGCTTCGCTGGTTCAGTTCGTTGCAGCAGGCCGACAATCCGTTCGGCGCCTCGCCCTGGCGTCAGGAGCGCGGCGCGGTGTGGGACACCGGACCGCATGCGCTATCCACCATGGGGACCGCGCTGGGCCCGATCGTCTCGCTGACGGCGGTCGGTGGTGAGGGGGACCTGGTCGCGCTCGTGCTCCGTCATCAGTCCGGTGCCACCAGCACCGTCTCGCTCACGCAGTTCGCGCCACCCGCCGCGGCCGGGTTCGAGGCAGCGGTGTGGGGCGAGGCCGGGCTGTTACCCATGCCCCCTCGGCCCGAGGGTTCCCTTTCCGGTCCATACGCCACCGCCGCAAACGAGCTCGTCGCAGCTGCGGTGAGCGGCGAGCCCCATCCGGTCGACGTCGTGTTTGGCACTCACGTCGTCGAGCTCCTCGCGAATGTTCAAGCCCAACTGGACGCCGGTCACGCCGGATAGGCGACATGCTGAAACGGCGGATGCAGGTTACGGCAGCAACCGCACACTCAGGCCGCGACTTGCGCAATGGATCGGTCAATCCTCGCAAGCGAAGCGACGGATCGCCGTGTTCAATGCCTTGGGTTGTTCGAGGTTGACCATATGCGGAGCGTCGGGGATGACTACGAGCGTCGAGCCGGGGATGCGTGTGTGCATGTCACGGCCCACGATGTCGGCGGGTGAGCGTACGTCCGCGTCGCCGTAAATGAGCAGTGTCGGAACGGCGATGGTCGTCAGCACGTCGCGGAGATCCGCGGCCCCCGGAGCGGTCACGGCCGGGCGGACGCCGGTTGGGCGGAAGTTGCGCATCATCGTCGCGACTAGTTCGACGACGTCCGGTGATGCGGCTGGCGTGAGCAGGGTCGGCAGCCATTTCTCGATCGTCTGCTCGACCGGAGCGGACATATCCCGCTCGGTCTGCCGTATGCGGCGCTCGGTCTCTTCCGCCGACAGGGACCCGGCCCACCCGGCGTATGCGGAGACGAGAACCAGGGCGCCGACCGCCTGCGGCCGCTGGCGGTACAGGGCGAGCGCGTAGACCGTGCCGAAGGACTGGCCCACGACGGTCGGCCGGTCGAGGCCGAGCACGTCGAGTAGTTGCCGTAGTCGGCGGTTGTCCACGTCGGTGGTGGGTCGTCGGACGCCCCGAAGCCAGGTGCGTCCAAGGCGATCACGGTAAATTCGTCCGACAGCTCTGCCAGCTGCCGGGTCCACACCCGGCCGTCCTCGAACGCGCCGTGGAGCAGGACCAGTGTCGGTCCGGAGCCGACCTGCCGATAGCCGACCGTCAGGCCGCCGACCTCGATCAGGTGAATCTCCGCCGTGGCCTGCTGATCACTCACGATCCCCAGTATCGGGCCAATCCCAACCCGTATCCGGTTTCCTCAGGAGCAAAGACCCTTGGTCGTAAGCCTGGACCTATCGTCACTCGCGCATCCTGCGACGACCCGCTCAACCGAGACGGCGGTACATGCACTCGGTCAGTCGGCCGTGTTCACGGCACACGGCCGAACCTGCGGATTATCGCTAGGCGTCGCGCGGACGGGGACTGACAATGAGGGTCGAGCCGCGGCCGTGGGGGTGCGCTATGGGATTCTCGACCACATCTGTCGCTCGAGCGTGTAGCCGACGTCCCGGGCGGACGTTTGCGGCTTGGGGCCTGGTCCTTCTCGGTTCGTTCGCTGCGCTCGCGTTCGCCTTAACCGGGTTCACCACGCAGTCCTCACCGACGAACAACCCGCAATCAGAGCGGGCGCATGACCGTTTAGCGGCTGCGTTTCCGACTGATCCGCAACACACCGTAACCGATCTTGTCGTTGTGCGGTCCGACCGGCTGACCGTGGATGACCAAGACTTCCGCACGTTCGTCGAGAACCTCACGCAGACCGGCCTACGCAGCGGCGCCTTACTGAGCGCGCAGACCTACTACGACACCAAGGATGCCTCCACGGTGTCGGCCGACCGGCACGCGACGCTCGTCGGGATAAACATACGTAACGACGACGCCACCGCCGGCGTCATTGACGAGGTCAAACGCGCAGATGCAGATCCGAACTTTGCGGTCACAATCACTGGCAACAGAACACGTGATCACGACTTCAATCAGCTGTCCGAACGAGATTTGCTCAACGGTGAACTGCGGTTCGGCCTACCAGCCGCGCTGATCGTGCTGCTGCTGGTGTTCGGCACTGTGGTTGCCGGCATGGTGCCGCTGCTGATGGCACTCGTCGCGATCACCAGCGCGCTCGGCATCGTTGCCTTACTTACTCAGGTGTTCGAGCTATCGGTCTTCACGACCAACATGCTGACGGGCATGGGGTTAGCGCTTGGCATCGATTACGCCCTTTTCGTCATCTCCCGATACCGCGAGGAGCGTGATCGCGGACGGCTCCCTCACGACGCGATCGCGGCTACCGGTGCCACGGCCAGCCGCGCGGTTTTGTTCAGCGGGTCGGCGTTCGTAATTGCCATGTTCGGCCTGTTCTTGGTGCCGTCCACGATCTTCCGCAGTCTGGCCACGGGAGCGATCCTCGTCGGCATAACGTCGCTCGCGGTGGCGCTTACGTTGTTGCCGGCGCTGCTCGGCGTACTGCGCGATCGTGTCGACGCGGGTCGGTTGCCGATTGTCGGCCGGCGCTCCGGGGAACGGGCAAATCCGGAGGGCCGATTCTGGGGAGCGGTCATCGATCGAGTCCTTCGCCATCCCGCTATCAGCCTGGCGATCTCCGTGGCCGCGCTCATCGCCTTGGCGCTGCCCGCGATCGGACTCAAGATAGGCACGTCGGGCGTGAGCACACTGCCTGACCAGTTGGCGGCCAAGCAGGGCTACGTCGCACTGCAGCGGGACTTTCCGGCGCACACCGCAGACCCGGCCCACGTGGTTGTCGTCAACTATTCAGGTCCGGTCGAGGCAGCGCTCGCGCGCCTGGACAATCAGCTTGCTGCAGATCCGCGTTTCGGGCCGGGCGAGATCCGGGTCGGATCCGGAGGCGTTGCCGATCTGGTTGTGCCGGTCCGCGGCGATCCGGCCGGCGAGCAAGCCATCGCTGCTGTGCGTGACCTCCGCCAGCATCTGGTGCCAACGGCCTTTCGGGGGACCGACGGTGATCCGCTCGTCGGCGGGTCGACTTCGGAGACTGTCGACTACCTGCACGGAGTCACTGACCCGGCGCCGCTGGTATTCGCGTTTGTTCTCGGGTTCTCCTTGGTGCTGCTGACGATCGCCTTCCGATCTGTGGTTATCGCACTCACCGCCATCGTGCTGAACCTACTGTCGGTGGGTGCGGCATATGGCCTGCTCGTGCTCGTCTTCCAGCACGGCGTGGGCGCAGGCATCCTCGGGTTCCAGACTGTCGACTCGATAGAGGCGTGGGTTCCGCTGTTCCTGTTCTCTGTCCTGTTCGGCCTGTCGATGGACTATCAGGTCTTCCTACTCAGCCGCATCCGGGAGCGTTTCGACCAGGTCGCAGATACCGCCGCGGCGGTCCGCTGGGGTGTCGCCTCGACTGCCCGGATAATTACCGGAGCTGCGCTGATCATCGTTGTCGTGTTCTCCGGGTTCGCCGCTGGCGACCTGGTGATGTTTCAGCAAATGGGATTTGGTATCGCAGTATCGCTGCTGATTGACGCCACGGTAATTCGTTCAGTAGTGCTGCCGAGCGTGATGGTGCTGCTCGGCGACCGTAACTGGTACCTGCCGTCCTGGCTCAACTGGTTGCCCCATCTCGAGGTCGAAGGCCACCTCGATGCGGAGCCGGAGCCCCAGCCGCATCCGGCCTAGGACCACCGCTGGCCGGTCTCTGCAAGCCCGTCAGCTCGACGTCAATCGCCCAGCCCTCGGTGCCGGACCGCCCCGCCACCGCGGGTAGATCGTCGTCCTGGCCACCCGAGGCGGGCGGCGACCGCCTCGACGGTGGGTGCGCGCGACGTCGCTGTCGTGGGCCAGCAGCCGGCTGGCGTCCAAGATCGTCGGCCCGGCGCGCGGCACCCACCCGTCCTGGGTCGGGGTGGTCTCGGTCACTATTCAGTTCATAACGCAACGTAGCGTTGCATGAACTGTGCCTGAGTGTTACTGTCGCCCTTTGTTAGAAACGCTACGAAGCGTTCTGTATGAGGCAGAAGGTGGCTCATGAAAGCGATGACCATGCCCCCTCGCTCTTGCCTCCCGCGCGAAACGCCGAAGCGCCTGAGACTCGCCGCCCGCACACCTGGTCGGCCCGGCAGCCAACCATGGCGCGTTATGGGTGAGCACACTGCATGAGCGCGACTCTGGTGGCCGGGCGTGACTCCGACCTGCTTCGCGCCCTCAACGACAAGTACGCCCATGCCCTGTGGTCCTATGTCGTCCGCCTCAACGGCGGTGACCGAGTCAAAGCGCAGGACGTCGTGCAGGAGACCATGCTCCGCGCCTGGCGTAACCGCGCCGTACTGGAACCGGCTGGCGGCTTTCAGCGCGGCTGGTTGTTCGCCGTGGCCCGCCACATCGTCATCGACGAATCGCGCTCGAGACGCAGGCACTCGGAACTAGTTACCGACCAGGTTTCCGAGCAGCCGGTCGAGGACGCCGCACAACAAATCGTCGACCGCCAGCTCGTATTGGCTGCCCTCCGTGCGCTGTCGACCGAGCACCAGGAGGTACTGCTCGAATGCTACTTCCGCGGCGCCTCCGTAGCGGAGGCCGCCAAGACTCTCGGCGTGCCTCGCGGCACGATCAAGTCTCGCACCCACTACGCGCTGCATGCGCTGCGGCGCGCACTCGATGAGATTGGCGGCCTCGCGGGATGACAACCGCGCCGGCCGGACATGACGTCCGATGGTGCAACGCGATGAGCTGTGCCCTATCGTCCGCTATCGCGCGAGAACCCCAAGATCACGACCGAGGATCTTGTACCTGGCCAAGCCGCGGCCGTGCACGCAGGGCCCAGCGGCGCAAGGACTAAGCCCGGTCCTTGCCGTGTGCGCGCTTGCCGTGTGCGCCGTTGGGACGACTGTTCTTGCCATGCCCGTGATTGCTAGATGCGCGCTTGCCGTGTGCGTCCTTGCTGTGTGCCCGCTTGGGCTGAGTGTGCTTGTTCTTAGAGTGCGGTTTGGGCGAACCGTTGCTCTGGCGAGTGGAAGCCGGCTGAACGTGAAGCTCTCCCAGGGCCGCGATCTGCGCGGGCGTCCGAGTCGGGGCTGGCTTGTGCCGTGGTGCTGGTCGGACCTTCAGCGGACCGGCGTGCGTCGGCTCTGCCGGCGATGGAGTGGGCTGACCGGGCGCCGCGGCTGGGGGAGCTGCTTCGGGCGCCGATCTGGGTGATGTCGATCCGGTGGAAGTGAGGGTGGCGGTGAGCGCGGCACACCCGGCGAGGACGACGACCGCAGCGGCGGCAAAGATCAGGCGTCTTCGTGGAGCGCGGCGGGTGGTGGCAGCGGTTGGCTCGTCCGTCTCGGTCATCGGCCGGCCAAGCATCAGAATCTCGTCTGCAAGTGAGCCGGCAGCTATTTCCTCGAAGATGCTCGCCGCGTGTCCGGCGTTGGGTCGATCGAGGGGATCGCGTGCAGTCATTTGCGCGAGGACGGCGCGCAGCCCCCGACCGGCATCCTGCGGGACGATGGCCGAGCGGTTGAGCCTGGCCATTGCGGCCGTGACGCCCGTGCCCGGGTACGCGAGCGCTCCGGTAAGCGCTTCGATCAGTACCAGCCCCAGAGCGTAGATATCGGTAGCCGCCGTTATCCGTTGGCCGCGAACTTGCTCGGGACTGAGGTAGTTCGCCGAGCCTACGGTCGCGCCGTTGGTCGTCAGGCGAGTGCCGTTGCCGGCCGTGGCGATGCCGAAGTCGGCCAATTTCGGTGCGACCAGGTCGTCCTCCGTGTCACCCGAGATGAGGATGTTGGCCGGTTTGATGTCGCAGTGCACAATCCCGCGGGCATGGACATAGGCCAGGGTGCGGCACATGGCCGCGCCGAGTCGGGCCGTCTGCGATTCGGTTAACGTCGAGCGACGAATCCACTGGGCGAGCGTTAGCCCGTCGACGAACTCAGTCACCAGGTATGGCGGTGTCGCCCCCTCGCCCATGCCCGCATCGAGGACGGCGACCAAGCCAGGGTCGTCCAGCTTCGACAGTATGTCGACCTCGCGGCGGGTGCGCCCATCCGCGTCAGCCAGTTCCGCCGCCGGACGAGAGATCTTCACGGCTACCTCGTGGCCGGTGCGGCGGTCGTAGGCACGATGCACCGTCGACATCCCACCGGAGCCGATGACCAGTCCCAGTTCGTACCGATCGTTCAGCAGACTGCCGGGACCAAGCGCCGGCTGCCCCTCGACCGGCAGTGCGGCGGCAGCCAGAGGCTGGGTGGCGGGGCTCGTCCCCGTGTCGCGTACCGCCCGGCCCGGTTCCGCCTCGCTACCTGACTTCCCCCTCTGAACCTCCATCGTCGACCCCCCTCCGAAGGTCGCGTCTGGCAGATCAATAACCATCATGCCTTACCGAGCGCCCTGCGCCGACAATCCACGCGCGTTCGTGCCGGGGTTCACCGAGCACGCGATGTGTGACCAGTTGCGGTTGCGGCAGCAGCGGGCCCGCTCCAAGGCGGTCCAGATGAGTTGCCATGGGTCGTAGCGTGCTTCCCATGGCCACTCGGATCGCGCCGATTCTCCCCGTTACCGATTTGGCCGTTGCCCTCGAGCACTATCGACGCCTCGGCTTCTCGGTGCGCGCGTACCCCAAGGGCGGGTACGGCTTCGCCACGCTCGATCAGGTCGAGATCCACCTCGGTGTGGTGCCGCCCAGCAAGGCCTCGACGCCAGCCTCGGCGTACCTGTTCGTTGACGACGCGGACGAACTCGCTCAGGCGTGGCGCGCGTCCGGCGCCGACGTCAGGGTTCCGGTCGACACCGAATGGGGGATGCACGAAGGAGTAGTTATCGACCCTGACGGTAACGTCATTCGTTTCGGCTCCCCGATCGCCGCCGGATGATCATCCAGGTCCTGACGTGGACGTGGTACTCGGCGAGGCCGGGTCGCGGGGGGCGCGCCACGTGATCGACGGCAAGTCATCGGTGTTGCCGCGGCGTAACCTTGCCAGCCGGCTCCGCCGGCGGCCGTCGCAGTGTCTGCGGTTGCGTCACGTCGGTATGGTGCGACGCCGTGGATGAAGCCGAGGTGACTGGGTGGTTCGAGGAGTACCTCGACGTCTTCGCGGCGTGCGGGCGAGGCGAAAGGCACGTGGACTCGCTGCTGGCCTACTACGGCGTTCCCCTGTTGTTCACCGGCGACGACGGGTACTTCGCACTCACCAGCGATGACCATGTCCGTTCGGCCGTGCAGCGACAGGTTGACGGAATGCTCGCCGACCACTACGACCACAGCACGGTACTCGGCTTTCAGATCACGCCATTGAACGCGGCGAGTGCCCTATATGAGGGACGGTTCTCCCGTCGGCGTAAAGATGGCAGCGAGATCACCCAGCTCGCCGCGACGTATCTGATCACGGCTGGGCCCGATGGTCGCCGCATCTCCGTGCTCGCACTACATAGCGCCTGAGGCTCGGCGCCGTCGGACTTGGGTCGCTTGTTCATCCGGGACGCGCCCACCGCGACGGGCTTGACACACGGCGCGAATCGACCGGCGGGGCGACGACGGTTTCACGCGATGTGGGTTCTAGGCGAGGAGAGCGAGTGCATCCTCGGACCCGCGCCAGGCACCCCCGACGCGGCTCACGACGTCGATGTCGAGTGTCGTAAGGAGGTTCTCGAACCCCCGGCCGATGGGCGCGTTGAAGAGTGCGAGTAGGCGCGGGTCGAGCTTCCCCGCTTCTCGGTAGTAGAAGTGGCGGTAGGCGAATAGCTGACCGATGGCGTCACGAACCGCTGGTTCGGCGTTGAGGCCGACTGTCTTGGCCTCGACGAGCCATTCCAGAGGCCGGTCGACCACGACGAGGTCGCGTGGGTGGGCGCTGGTGACAGCGGTTCGTCCGGTCGCGCGCACCGCGTCGCCGAACGCCTTGATGAGCGCCTTGTGTTTGCTGCTAGGTCGTTCCGCCGACGCCGAGATGGCCGCGACGTAGTCGGCGGAGCTGTTGGGCTTGAATTCTGAAATTACGGCAGGCTGCACCTGCTGCTGGAGGGATCGCGCAGTTGTGCGTATCCGGCGATTGGCGGCCAGCTCGTCTTTGATCTCTACGCATTGGGAGTATAGGCCGGCGAACTCCGACAGATCCGCCGATAGCGTGACGTTGTCCGGAAGGTTTGACATGGGATATCGGACAGCCGCGATACTGGCGGCCTCGTATACGCGGGGGAGAAAGCGCTTCGCACCGAGCTCGATCGACGCCAGCGTGTGCGCCAGCAGCGACTTGTCGATGAGTTGCCGGAGCTGCGCTGTCTCTAGGGCGATCTCCTTGGTGGCCGCGATCTCCGCTCCCCGGCCCTTGTGTCCGTCGGCCTCGGCTGCGCGAAGATGCTGCGTGGCGCCCTGGTTCATCGATAGGTACACGGCGTCCATCGCGCTCGTAAACAGATAGCCGACGTACATGCCGTCTGTCGCCGTGGTCGTCACATCGTCGTCGAGCAACGCGATCCAGGGCACCACCGGCAGACTCGGACCGATGCCACTGACGAGAACGCTCAGTCCGAGCGGATACTCAGGCGGTGGGTCGGCCTGGACGGACAGTAGGTGGCCCTGTGCGGGCTGGTCCTTGCGGGCGCGGTGTGAGTAGCCAGCGACGCCAGCAAGGGCGGTACGAGCATCCACGACACACGACGTTAGGGCCAAACCCGAGGACTGTGTCCAGGCTCGCTTGCGGGCTGATCAAAATCGAGCGCAAGGACAGACAAGTGTCAGACCCAACCAGCGCGAGAGTGCGTGTTCCTCCCGCTGCGTCGCAGGGCAGCCTGAGACACTCCCCCCCATGGGGAAACACCGGGAACCTACCGATCCCGACGGTCCCGAGTTCTTCAATCGGAGACCGCTTGACGGTAGTGCCTGGCTGAGTGAGCTCGGGTGGACACACTCCGACGCGGATCGACGACTCAGGGGCTTCGCCAATGAGCTGAAAGCCATCTTCATCGAGATTCACGAGCGTGACAGCGACCCGCAAGCAGCGGCCGACCTTTGCGAAACAATCATCTACCGGCTCTGTTACGACGCTCGTTCTGTTTACGATCCCCGAGTTGCGATTCATTCGGACGCGACGCCGGCCTGGAAACAAGAGCTTTGATACTTGCGATCAATGGTTGATGGTGTGATGGCAAGAAAGCCCAGCCCAAAGAACGAGACGTCCTGACTCGGTTGGACGAAGACTGCCGCCGGTATCCGATCCATTACAGAACGCCAGCGCATGACATTGTCCGGCTGCATAACCGATCAAATAGAGAAAGCGTCTGCTCGGAGTGCGTTCATGGGAACGCGCCTGTCCGCCGCCACGTGAGCTTGAGTGACCGCGCTAGGCGGCACGGTCCAGCCCCGATCCCGGCGGTCGGCTAGCGTCGTCGTCGTGGTCGATCTGCCGGTTCTCGATGCCGCCGAACAACGCGTGCTCGGCTGCCTGCTGGAGAAGGAGATCACCGTTCCAGCGTCCTATCCGATGACCATCAACTCGGTGCGCATCGCATGCAACCAGACCAGCAACCGAGAGCCCATCGTCGACTACGACGAGGAACTGGTGCATCGGACGCTGCGGGCGCTCAAGGACGAGGAGCTTGTCGCGCTGTCCTGGCAGGGAGCGGGTAGTCGCGTGGTGAAGTACGTCCAGACATTCGCGCAGCGACGCGGGCTCGCGCCGGACGAACGAGCGCTGGTCACCGCGTTGTTGCTGCGCGGGCCCCAACCCGCCGGAGCGCTCAAGACCCGCACCGAGCGGCTGCATCGTTTCGCCGACCGCACCGAGGTCGAGGTGTGCCTTGCCCGCATGGCCGGCAGCGAGACCCCGATGGTGCGCGAGCTGCCCCGCCAACCCGGTCAGCAGGACACTCGCTGGATCCATCTGCTCGGCCCGGTCGAGGTGGCCGGAGCCCGTGCAGAACCCGTACGCGTCGACCGTGAGTCGGTGCTCGCGGCCGGGCCCGAGGCACGAGACGGCAAGGTTCGCGCGGCGTACGCCACGGTTGCCGCGTCCTATGCGGAGCAACTATCCGATGAGCTCGCCGGCCTGCCGTTCGAAAGGTGGTTGCTGCGCCGAGTCGTCGACCTGGCCGGCCGTGCGCCAGTGATCGAGGTCGGCACGGGACCAGGCCACGTCGCCGCGTTCCTGGCCGAGGCCGGGGCAGACGCTACCGGCCTCGATATCTCGCCGGAGATGGTGGACGAGGCCCGCCGCCGCCACCCCGGGGTCAGCTACCAGGTCGGTGACCTGCGCCGGCTGATTCGTCCCACTACCCACGACGGGTGGGGGGCCGTGCTCGCCTGGTACTCCCTCATCCATCTCGCGGCATCCGAGCTAGCGGCCGCGATCAACTCGCTTGCGCGACCCTTGCGCGCGAACGGCTGGCTCGTGCTCGCCCTGCACGCCGGCGCTGAGGTGCGCACCGCCACTGACTGGTTCGGCCACGAGATCGACCTCGACTTCGTTCTGCACGACCCGGCCGAGATCGTCGCCATCGTTGAACGCACCGGCCTGCTCGACATCGAGTGGTACCACCGCGGCCCGGTCATCGCCCGCGGCGAAACGACCGAGCGCCTATATCTCCTCGCTCGCAAGCCGTGACAACGGTCCCGATTGCTTCCCGAGCGCGTTGCCGCACAGGTTCCGCGACGTTAGCGGCTCGTTCGGCGCCACGCGCAACTATTCGCCGCAGTTCAGCTGTCAACGGGCTGGGGGTATTTCGGTAACTGGGCCGGATGCGGCCTGGATCGCCTTATGACTCGTCCAGGTGCGTCGCGATCGGCGGAAAAGTAGGTTCGGGGGATGGAGAAACCACTGCAACGGACGGTTGCTTTGGTGACCGGAGCGAGCAGCGGGATCGGCGCGGCGACGGCCCGCAGGCTGGCTGACGAGGGCGCGGCGGTGGCACTGGTCGCCCGGCGGCGGGACCGACTGGACGAGCTCGCGTCGATGATCGGCGGCCATGCGCTCGTCGTCGAGGCCGACGTGACCGACCAGGCGCAGGCTGCCGCTGCCGTGGCGCGAACCGTCGCCGAGTTCGGCCGGCTCGACACATTGGTCAACAATGCCGGCGTGATGCTGCTCGGCCCTGCATTGGACAGCCCGACGGAGGAGTGGGACCGGATGATCGCCCTGAACGTTCAGGGCTCGCTCTATGTCACGAAGTCGGCGCTCCCGCATCTCGTCAGCGCTGCTGCCGACTCGCCCCGAAAAGTCGCCGACGTGATCTACATCAGTTCAACTGCTGGTCGCCTCGCTCGTCCGGGCGGGGGCACCTACAGCCTGACGAAATTCGGTATCGGCGCGTTCGCGGAATCACTTCGGCAGGAGTTGATCGCCAAGCGCGTGCGGGTCAGCGTCGTCGAGCCCGGGACGGTCGACACCGAGCTTGTCACGCACCTCCGTAGCGACGTTCGCGAGGCGGCCCGGGGTCAGGTCGAATCGATCGAGGTGCTCGAACCGGACGACATCGCCGATGCGGTCGCCTACATCGTCACGCGCCCTCGGCGCGTCGCCGTCAACGAACTCCTCGTCCGGGCCGCGGAGCAGACCTGGTAGCCGCCTCCCCACCCGCCAAGCGGCTACCAGGGTTCAGTCGCCCGTGGGAGCGACTCCCGCCCTCTCGATCATCAGCACCGCGGTTCGGACCGGGGCGACGGGCCGATGCAACATTCCGGCCGGGACCGAGAAGGCCTGCCGTGGTCCGAGCTCCACGGTCTCGGCGTCTTGAAGCTCGATGCGGAACCGACCGTCGAGGACGAAGAAGAACTCGTCCTGATCTTGGTGCGTGTGCCAGTGAAACTCGCCCTGCATGACGCCGAGGCGCACCAGGACGTCTCCGACCTGGATCAGCGTCTGGTTGTACCAGTGGTCGGTTACCTCATCGATCAGGGCCTGGACGTCGATGGTCTGCAAAGCTTCGAATATCGGGTCGTAATGAATTGTGTAGTCGTCCTTTGGCACGAGACCTCCCCAACAGTGTGCGATTCAGCTCTGCTCGGATGCTCGTGCCATGAAGTCCCGCTGTCGACGGCTTTTCGCGGCCGCCGAAGCCCCACAAGGGCTCCGTCAACGCCGCGGCCGAGCAGAAATGTCCTGCTCCTACGATGAGTTCGCCGCGCGGGTCCCGTCTGTACTAGTGAACCAATCGCCGACACCGGGAGTTCAGATGTCCACGATCACACCCCATCTCTGGTTCGACACCCAGGCCAAGGAAGCCGCCGAGTTCTATGCCGCGGTCTTCCCCGACTCGTCGGTTACGAGCGTGACCACGTTGCGTGACACGCCGAGCGGTGACTGCGACATCGTGGCGTTCCGGGTGTGGGGCCAGGACTTCATGGCGATCAGTGCCGGCCCGCTGTTCAGGATCAACCCCGCCATCTCGTTCATCGTCAACTTCGACCCGAGCCGGGACGACGATGCGGCAGATTTACTCGACCAGGTCTGGGCGCAGCTCGCCGACGACGGGGCGGTGGTGATGCCGTTGGACGCCTACCCGTTCAGTAAGCGGTACGGCTGGGTCCAGGATCGTTACGGCGTGTCGTGGCAGCTGATTCTGACTGATCCGGCGGGTGAGCCACGGCCGGCGGTCGTGCCGGCGCTGACCTTCGTCGGCGAGGTAAGTGGCAAGGCCGAAGAGGCGACGGACTTCTACCTCGAAGTGTTCGGCGAGGCGGAACGCGGCCAACTCGTCCGCTACCCCGAGGGCATGGCCCCTGACGTTCCGGGCACCGTCATGTTCTCCGACATCCGGCTCGGCGATACCTGGATCGCTGCCATGGACAGCGCTCGCCAGCATGACTTCGGTTTCAACGAGGCCGTTTCGCTGGTGGTCAGCTGCGCCGACCAGGCTGAAATCGACCGCTATTGGAACAAGCTGTCGGCCGTGCCCGAGGCCGAACAGTGTGGCTGGCTGAAGGACCGCTACGGCCTCTCCTGGCAGATCACCCCCGTCGAGATGGGCGAGATGCTCAGCAACGGCACGCGCGAACAGATCGATCGAGTCACCCAGGCGTTCCTGCCGATGAAGAAGTTCGACCTGGCCGCGCTTCGCGCCGCATATGCGGGGTGAACTCGGCCGGCGGCGATGATCGTCGTGGTCGAGCCGCACTCACACTCCGGCGGCCGGGACGCTGACCCGCACCCGGCCCAGGCCGATTAGGGAGCGCCCTTCTCCAGACATGCAGCGAAACAGTCGGTGGTCTTCCCTTGCCGCCCTTTCCCGCGGGCGCCGGCGGAAGGTGCGCGGAAGGTGCGGTTCGTAGCGTCCACGCATCACTACGACGCCGGAGTACCGGCATCACCGTCTGGAGGACGCATGACCACCGCAACTGCCGAGAGCGCTCGTCGCAATGGAGTGGACACCGCGATGTTGTTCGCGACGCTCGACGCCGTCAAGGCTCAGCCCGAGATCGCGAAGTTCCAGTTCCGGGCCAGCAACACCTGGGTGAACGGGACCCACAACCGGTCCACCTTGTCCGGGTTCTACGGCGCGCTGCAGGAGATGGAACACAAGCACGTCACGACAGTGGATGCCGATCACCCGGCGGTGCTGGTCGGAGATGACAACGCCCCCTCGCCGGTGGAGTACCTGCTGCATGCCATTGCCGCGTGCCTGACCGCCGGCGTGGCCAATGTCGCCGCGGCGCGCGGTGTCGAGTTGACCAAGGTCACCTCGACCGTGCAGGGCGACATCGATTTGCTGGGGATCCTCGGGTTGTCGGACGGCTCGGTCCGAAACGGCTATGAGCAGATCAAGGTCAGCTTCCACATCGACGGCGATGCCGACGAGGAGACGCTGCGGCGGATCGTGGAGCAGTCACGCAAGCGCTCTGCCGTCTACGACGTGCTCACCAACGGGACGCCCGTCCACGTCGACGTCGTCACCGGCTGACGGCACGGAACGGCGCCGAGCCGGCCGAGCATGCCGCTCGGCCGGCCCGGCCCATCGGAAAGAACGCGAGATTGTCATGGAGTGCATAGACACCGTCGTCATTGGCGCCGGACATGCCGGGCTGGCCGTGAGCCGGTTGTTGTCGGCCGCGGGCCACGAGCACGTCGTCCTCGAACGCGGCCGAGTGGGGGAGCGGTGGCGCAGTGAGCGGTGGGATTCGCTCCACCTGCTGACCCCGAACTGGATGACCCGCCTCCCGGGCTTCAGCTATCGCGGCCCCGATCCCGACGGTTACCTGGCCGCCGACGCCTTCGCCGACCACCTCGACCGCTACGCAGCGTCGTTCGACGCCCCGGTCGTCGAGCGGGCGACCGTCGAGAACGTATCGCGGGCCTGGCCCACTCGCTCGTATCGGGTCGTCACGGACAAGGGCACCTGGCGGGCCGGCAACATCGTGGTCGCGACCGGGCCGCACGGCACACCGCTCCTCCCTCCCGCCGTCCGCGACGGCGATCTCGGGCCGGTCGACGTGGTCTCCGCACAGCGATACCGCAACCCCGCACAGCTGCGGCCAGGTGGTGTCCTCGTCGTCGGGGCGTCGTCCTCGGGGGTGCAGATCGCCGACGAGCTCGCGCGAGCGGGCCGCTCGGTGATTCTCTCGGTGGGGCGCCATACCAGAATGCCCCGTCGCTATCGCGGAATGGACATCTTCTGGTGGCTGGAGAGCACGGGCCGCCTCGCTCGGACCATCGACGAGATGCCGGACGCCACGGCGGCGCGCCGCGAGACATCCTTGCAGCTCGCCGGGCGCAATAGCCCTGAACTGTTCGGTCAGAACCTGGACCTGGCCGTGCTACAGGCGAATGGAGTTCGGCTGGCAGGACGCCTGGATCGGGTCGGTGGTGGGCGGGCTTGGTTCAGCGACGATCTGGGCGCTACCGTCCATGCTGCCGACCGGCTGATGCACCGCTTCCTCGATGCCGTTGACGACTACATCCGCCGGTCCGGACTCGGTCGCGAGGTCTGGGAGCCGGTGCGGCCCCGACCGGTCGAGTTGCCAACTCGACCCCTGGCCTGGCTGAACCTGAGCGCCGAGCCGATCAGCACGATCGTGCTCGCCACCGGTTACCGACCCCACCATCCGTGGCTGCGGCTGCCGGTGACCGCGCCAGACGGGAGCATCGAGCAATACCGCGGCGTTACGGCTGCACCGGGGGTCTACGTCGTCGGCCAACGGTTCCAGCACCGCCGCGACTCCGGCTTCATCGACGGGGCCCGGTACGACGCCGCGGCCGTCGTACGCCACCTGTTGAGCCGGCAGACCGACACGGTGCAAGCGGCATGAAGGTCTACGACGTCGTGATCGTGGGCGGCCGAGTCGCCGGTGCGTCAACCGCGATGCTTCTGGCGCGCGCCGGCGCCCGCGTCGCGGTCGTCGAGCGATCTCGACTTGGCAGCGACACGCTCTCGACGCATGCGCTGATGCGGGCCGGCGTGCTGCAACTCTTTCGCTGGGGCCTCCTGGAACGGCTCGTCAGCGCCGGTACCCCATCGATTGCGAGCGCGCAGTTCCACTATGGCGACGGCGCCAGTACCCGAGTCTCGATCCGCCGGGCGGCCGGCGTCGATGCCTTGTACGCCCCGCGTCGTTACCTGCTCGACCGACTGCTCGCGGATGCGGCAGCCGATGCCGGCGCGGAGATCCTGCCGGAGATGACTGTCACCGGCATGCTCCACGACGACAGCGGACGGGTGCGCGGCGTCCACGCCGTCGACCGCGCGGGCCGGGTGTTGGAACTCCCGGCCGTGACGACTGTCGGTGCAGACGGGATTCGTTCGACAGTGGCCGACCTGGTACAGGCGCCAGTCATTCGGCGCGGCCGGTCCGCTTCGAGCGTTCTCTACCGCTACGTCGCTGGACTTCCGACAGATGGATACGAGTGGGCCTATGGCGACGGCGCCGCGGCCGGCTTGATTCCGACCAACAACGGCGAGACGTGCGTCTTCGTCGCTGCCGCGGCCGACCAGTTCCACGCGATTCGCCGGGCGGGCCGTGAGCAGGCTTTTGCTGCCCTGCTCGCGCGGGCAGCGCCGGGTCTGCGCGACCGAGTGGCCTCGGCCGGCGAGGCCGGGCGGCTGTACGGCTGGACCGGAGCGCCAGGCTACGTCCGCCGCTCGTGGGGGTCGGGGTGGGCGCTGGTTGGCGACGCCGGCTACTACAAGGACCCGATCACCACCCACGGCATGACCGATGCGCTGCGAGACGCCGAACTGCTCGCCGACGCGATTCTTGCCTCAAACACCAGCGGGCTGCCGCCTGGCACCGCGTTGGCCCGATACCAGGCCACCCGCGATCGGCTGTCAAGCGACCTGTTCGCGGCGACGGAGGCCGTGGCGGCCTACGACTGGGACACAGATTGCCTGCACACGCTGCTGCGGCGGGTCAGCTCGGCAATGAGCGACGAGGTCGACTACCTCGAATCGCTGCCCAATCGCCTCGCGTCGCGGGCGCCCGAAGGTTCGCATCAGCTGACAGCCGCCGGAAGCCCCGGTTAGTCTGACGTCCCGCCGGGAAGGTCGGACCGCTGTGAAAATCGACGTCAAACTGCTCGGGGGCTTCGAAGTCCTCGTGGATGGGATTCCTGTCCCGTCAACGGCGTGGTCCCGGCGCCACGCCGCATCGCTCGTGAAGCTTCTCGCACTCGCGCCCGGGCGCCGCCTGCACCGCGAGCAGGTCATCGAGGCGTTGTGGCCTGGGATATCGCTCGACGCCGCCGCGCCGCGCCTGCACAAGGCCACGCACTACGCGCGTAAGGCGCTCGGCGCGACGGCTGTGGAAACCCGGGCCGAGGCATTGTGGCTCGGTGCCGACACAAACGTCGATGTCGATGGGTTCTATGACCTCGCCGAGCAAGCGCTCGAGAACGGCGCGCTTGAGACGATCGAAGCAGCCTTGGCGGCATATCGCGGACCGTTGTTACCGGACGATCCTTACGAGAGGTGGGCCGAGCCGTCCCGGGAGCGGGTGCGGACACTGCACGTAGGTCTGCTGCGCCGGGCCGAGCGCTGGGATGCATTACTGCAGCACGAACCGGCAGACGAACACGCCCATCTGGCCCTGATGCGGGCCAGCGCGACCCGTGGCGACCTCCGCGGCGCGGTCCGGCAATACGAGCGAATGGAGCGGGCGCTTCAGCGGGAACTCGGCATCGTGCCGAGCGCGGAGGCGCAGCAGCTTCGCGATCGGCTCGAGGCCGAGCTGCGTGGCCCGACCGACGCTCGGAGACCACCACGTCGACGGCTTTATGGCCGACGGGAGATTGGCAACCTGGTCCGCGACCGCCTGGATCAGGCGATGGGCGGCCACGGCAGCACGTTGCTGTTCACCGGTCCACCGGGGGTCGGCAAATCGGCCGTCCTGGAACTGACGGAAAGCCTGGCCACTCGGCGGGGCTGGCGCACCGGGCACGGCACGGCTTCGACAGTCGAGGGTCTCTGGCCGTATGCGCCAGTGTTGGAGGCGCTGAACAACCTGTGCCGCAAGCATCATGCGCTATTAGACGGGCTGGACGATGCCTATCGCGTCGAGATCGAGCGGGCGCTATCCGGTCGGGATGTCAGCTGGAGTGGCGAGTCCAGTCACCAGCGGCTGTTCGTCGCGGTCGCCGAACTCGTCCGCCTCGCCGCTGCTGGCCATGGGCTGTTGATCGTGCTCGACGACGTGCATGAGGCCGACGACGCGTCCTTGCGGTTGTTGCATTACCTGTCGCGCTGCGCGATGACCGAACCCGTGCTGATCGCGGTCGCGCACCGGCCGTTACGTGAGCAGCCGCTCCGGGATGTCGCTGAAAGCCTCATCGCCCGAGGCGCAGGTGTGCAGGTGGCACTGACTCCGCTGTCCGAGCAGGACACCCGCCAGCTGATCGCAGACCGCTTTCCCGACCTGCCGACCAGTTCCGTCGAGGGAATTTGGACAGCCAGCGGCGGGCTGCCGTTCACGGCGCTGGAGCTCGCGCGTAGCCATGGTGCCGGCGCGTCCGCTGTGTTGTCGGCCCTTCCGGCTCCCGTGATATCGACCTTTGCTCGTACTGCTCTACTCGGCTCGGCGTTCACGACCGACGAGCTACTCGCCGTGTCCGGTGTGGACGAGGATCAAACGTACCGCTACCTCGATGTCGCGCTTTCGGCGATGGTCGTCGAGCGCACCGAGGCCGGCTACCGGTTCCGGCACGCACTCGTGCGCGAGGCCCTGCTGCAGGCTGTGCCACCAGGAGCACAGTCGACCGCACGGCGCGAAGTCGCTGAGGCGTTGGCCGAAACAAACTCCGCGCCCGGGCGAGTTGCCCGCCAGTTCCTGGCCGCCGGGCTGGCGGGACGCGCGGTGCCGTACGCCGTGCGCGCTGTCGAGACCGCTGGCGCTCTCGGCGCCTACCGCGACGCCCTCGCCTTGATCGACGCAGTCCGGGACCATGCCGGACCGGCCGATCTCCCGCGCTTACTCGCCCGCCGCGGCGATCTACTGCTGGCCCTCGGTGATCCTGAAGCGGTCCAGGCGTACCAGGACGCTGTTGCCGTCACCAGCGGCACCGACCAACGGCTCGTCCGGGCCCGGCTAGCGCGGGCAGCGGGATTTGCCGGCGATCTTGACACGGCGCGGGCCGCGCTAGCTGGCCTGTCCCCAGAAGGTGACGCTGCCGACGGCTCGATCTTGCGCGCGCAGGGCAACGTCGCCTACTTCTCGGGCGACATCGACACCGCCTGGAAGATCGCCAGTCAGGCTCGGGAGGTGCTCCAGTCCCCGGAGGATCCGTGGCACCTCATCGACCTCGTCACTCTGCAAGGCCTCATCGCCCACAACCGAGGCGAATGGTTCGAGCGGTTTCGTATGGAGCTCCGCCAGACCCAGGGCAAGCAGCGCCTCGCCACGGCCCTGTTTGACGCGCATCTATGTGTCGCTGAGTACTTGCTCTACGGGACGATCCCCTATCGCGAGGTCATTGACGATGCTGAGGACCTCCGACGCCGCGCGTCCCAGGCCGGTGCGTTGCGCGGCGTGGCCTTCGCAACAGCACTCATTGGGGAAGCCGCGTTGTTCATGGGCGACCTGGCTCGGGCCGAACGGGAATTGGTCGAGGCGGTTGACCTGCACCGCGATGTCGGCGCCCCTGCGGGCGAAGCGCATGCGATGCAGCGGTTGGCCGAAGTTCGGCTCGCCCAGGGAAACCGGGAGGAGGCTCAGCAGCTCCTGCTGCGGGCCTTGCCCCTCGCGCGCTGGTCGGTCGTCGCGTCGCACCTTCTGCAACGTGTTTACGGCACGATGATCGTCGCGGCGCCGGATGCGGCCACGGCTCGGGCGGAAGTTGACCGCGCCGAGGCCACCCTGGGGGAGACGGACCGGTGTCGATTCTGCGCGGTCATGCTCGCCGTCCCCGCCGCCATCGCCTGCGCCGATTTCGGTGACCTCGACGAAGCTCACCGCCACCTCGGGATCGCCGAGGCATCGGCCGTCCGCTGGGAGGGCAGCGCCTGGCAAGGCGCAGTCTGCGAGGCGCGCGCGCATGTCGCCCGCGCTGAGGGCGACGAGGAGCAGTTCGCCGCGCAGTTGCTTCGAGCCGCCCAGCTGTTCCACGCAGCCGGCCACCATGGCGACGCCGCGCGTTGCGAACTAAAGCAGTCCGCCGGGCCGGCCCCAGCGGTCCGCAGCGCAGCCCTTTCGAGTGCCGGTTCGACCGAGACGGCTGCGGGCGTATAGCGCTGACGCGCCGAGGTTTCAATCACGGCCG